>Ga0307379_10001442_pt1 | contig 37609 bp, 38 predicted proteins | sample UN2MG_FD_202237 | JGI IMG/M metagenome (GOLD analysis project Ga0307379, IMG submission 202237) | Soil microbial communities from Risofladan, Vaasa, Finland - UN-2 | ecosystem: Environmental > Terrestrial > Soil > Coastal area > Acid sulfate soil | place: Finland: Risofladan, Vaasa | collected...
TCGCCGGGGACGTCGGCCCGCGGCAGGTTGGTAACTATTTCCGGGAAGAATTCCTCTGGTACTAAGGTTCGACCTCCTGTTTGGATTACGCCGCGCAGGGGCGACTTGCCAGTCGCCCCCCCTTCGTGTATCCGGGCGACTGGCCGGTCGCCCCCGGGGACGATGCCACGGTAAAACGGCTCGAGCTGAAGGTCGGCCCCTACGCGTTTTCGGACAGTAGGGGCGCAAGGCCTTGCGCCCCTGCCGGAACGGCGTCGGTTGGTAATAACCGACGCCACCAATCAGACGGCGTGGCGTTACCGGAACAACGCCCGGATGCGGCCCAGCGAGACAGGCGCAACGGCCGTGCCGTTGCCGAGGTCCAGCTGATAGGCCCGCCGGCCGCCGACGTCCGAATTGCACCAAAACGTTGTCCCAAAAGAGGCCGGGTACCCCGGCCCGCAGACGCAGCCGTGAGTCGTCCCGGGGATGGAAAAAGTCGCTACGGTCGAGCCGGTCGCCGTATACACCATCCCCACGTCCGAGTCGTAAGCCCACACCGCGACGACGACGTATTCGCCGCTCCGGCCCTCGAAGGTGCGCGTCGCCGCTATGCCGCCTATATAGGGGCCCAAAATGCGGAAGGAGCTCACCAGGCTCCCGGCGGTCGTGTAGCGGTGAACGTACGCCCCGGCCGCGACGTACATATAGGCGCCGCCGGGGATGTAACCGTAGCCGATCTTGTCGGGGACCGCGACCGACCTGGCGAGCGAGCCGGTCGATACGACGTAATCCCGCAACATATTCGCACCGTCCAGGACGGCCAGGTAGCCCCCGCCCAGAACGCTGTGGTCCGCGTCCCCCGCGTCGGTTAAACCGGCGAGATTTACGGAGTTAACTAGCGAGCCGTTCACGGTATACGCCCGCAGCGTATTGGGGCTTGCGACGCTGTAGGCGTAATCGGCGCCGCGGTAGACGTTGCGCGCGCCGGGCCACGGAAACGAGCTGATGACGGAACCTACCTCGCCCCAAGCGCAAACGGCCGCCAGCGCGCCGAGCGCCGCGGCCGTAGTTATCGCTAGCTTCCTCATTTCCCTTTACCTCCTCGAGCTACTGCGCTCTGCAAATAAATATAACAGAAAAACCTTGACAACTACAAATAAAAACGGGCCGACCTTAAAGTCGGCCCCTACGATAAACGCAACGGGTAAGAGGCTTAAGCCCCTTGCTGTTTTTGGGCGACTTGCCAGTCGCCCCTACAGAAACGGCGGCGGTGCGCCGGTTGGTAACAAACGACGCCCCGAGGACGAATAGCCGGTCGCCCCTACCGGAACAGCGCCTTCACGCGGCCGAGGGAGGCCGGCGCGGTATGATAGCTTAACAAGGGGCTTAAGCCCCTTGTTAACGCCCCTTGTACGACGCGGGCGACTGGCCAGTCGCCCCTACTTAAACAACGCCTTCACGCGGCCGAGGTTTCGCGGGCCGCGTCGCGAAACAGCCTCTCGTACGCCGCCGCGGACCGGGCCCACGTCATCCGCCGGCCGAAGCGGTACGCCCGCCGCTCGAGGTACCGCCGCGCGCCGTCGTGCGCCAGGAGCTCCGCGAGCCAAAAGGCCAGCGTCCGCCAGTCGCGGAAGGGCACCAAGATGCCACGGTCGGCGCCCAACAGCTCTCGCGCGTACCAATACGGCGTCGAGATTATCGCTTTGCCGCAGGCTACGGCGTACGCCAACGTCCCGGAGGATATCTGGTCCTCGTTCAGGTACGGCGTGACGTATACGTCCGCGGCGCGGAGGTACGTCAACAATTCGTCCAGCGAGACGAAGCGGTTGACGAAACGGACGTGGTCGTGCAGGCCCAGCCGGTCGATGGCCTTTTGCAAGGACGCGCGGTACGCCTCGCCGTAACGTTTTTTTATCGTCGGGTGCGTGGCGCCCAGGATTAAGTACAACGACTCGGGGAATTGCGGGAGGACGTCCGCCAGGGCTCTTACCGCGACCTGAATGCCCTTGCGGGGGCTGATGAGGCCGAACGTCAGGACTACCTTCCGGCCTTCCACGCCGACGGCCTTTTTAAACGGCGCCGCGTCCGCGAACGGGACATCCGGCGTGCCGTGGTGAACGACGTGGACCTTTTCGCCCCTTACGCCGTAGATGCCCGTCAGGAACTCGGCCGCCTTTTCGGCCTGGACCACGACCGCGGCGGAGCGTTCGCATACTTTAATAAGGACCTCGCGCTGCATCGGCTTGGGCTCGGCCAGAACCGTATGTAGCGTCGTCACTACGGGTTTCTTCAGGCGATCGAGGAAGGTCAAAACGTACCGGCCCGCCCGGCCGCCGAAAACGCCGTACTCGTGCTGCAGCGATACGACCGCCGCGGACGACTCGTTCACCAGCTTCGCCGCGGCGACGTAGTCCTCGAGCCGCGACGCGCGTACGACGGCCCGGACCTCGGCGCCGTACGGCCGGCGGCGCTGCCGCTCGCTCATGGCGACGACCGCTACGCTGCCGCCCGCGCCCAGCTTCTCGCCCCGGCCTTGGGCCAGCGCCGACGCCAGGTCGTAGGCGAAGGTCGCCAGGCCGCAGAGACGGGGCCGGTACGTAGATACTACGTACAAACCCGGCCAAGAAACCATAAACCCCCGACGGAAGTTTAAACCTTGCAGGTTTTGAGGTAACTCAGCACCTCGTCGAAGTCGGTCGTCGCCAACGCCACGACGGAGTCGGCGGCGCCGTAGTAAATACGGAGTTCGCGCGTTTCCTCGTCCAGCACGACGCCGCACGGAAACACGACCCCCGGTACGTCGCCTATCATCTCGTAATAAGTGCGCGGGCCGAAGACCCAGTCCTCGCTGCGGCGGATGACGCGCCACGGCTCGTCGAGGTCGAGAAGGGCGAGGCCGCTGCGGTAAAGGCTGCCGGAGGCGGTGCGCCGCACGCCGTGGTATACCACGAACCACCCCTCGGCCGTCTCGATGGGGGGCGGCCCCAGGCCGACGCGGTGGACGTCCCAGGAGGCCGGGCGCGTCGTCAACAGCAGGCGGTGGTCGCCCCAGTACTTGAGGTCGGGCGAGAACGATATCCACATGTGGGCCTCGCCGCGGATGACGGGCCGGTGGATCAACGCGAAGCGGCCGTTTACCTTGCGCGGGAACAGCGACGCGTCCTTGTCCTCCGGCGGCAAGAGGCGGCCGTAGCGGGTGAACGTCTTGAAGTCGGCCGTGGTGGCGAGCGAGACCACGGTCTCGTCGCGTATGAACGACGTGTACACCACGGCATACTCGCCCAGCGGCTCGAGCCAGACAACGCGCGGGTCCTCGACGCCGAACTGTTGTTCGTTGTGGGCCTCGTCGGCTACGAGGGCCGGTTCGGCGTCGACGCGCCAATTCGTTTTGCCGTCGGCGCTACGGGCCGCGGCGAGGTGGGAGAAGCCGCGCAGGTCCTCCACCCGCACTAACAGCAGCGTCTCGCCGTCGACGAGGGCCGCGCCCGGGTTGAAGACGGCGTGGGCTTGGTACGGCCACAGGTCCGCGGTCAATATGGGGTTTTTCTCGAACCGGCGGAAGAGCTCGTCGCCGAGCTGGCATCCGGCGTCCGTTTCTGCCATTGCGTGCCTCCCGCAGGGCGGGCGTTGCACCCTCAATATTTATTTATAGCTTATAACGGTGCCAAAAGCAACCGATTAAAACGCGAGCCGACCCGAAGGCCGGCCCGGAACAAGGGGCGGTTAAACGGGGGCTTCAGCCCCCGGCCCTCTGAGGGCGACCAGCCGGTCGCCCCTACAACCCTTACCGGAACAACGCCTTCACGCGGCCCAGCGACGCCGGCTCGAGGCTCGTGTTCGGGTCCCATTTGAAGTATTGGATACGGTTATTGCCGGTATCGGCTACGTAAACGGAGCCATCCGGCGCGACGTCGGCGCCACGGGGCACCCTGAATTGGCCGTCGCCCGTGCCCTCCGAGCCCCATTTCCCGAGGAAGGAACCGTTGGGGGTGAAATATTGGATGCGATTATTATGGGTATCGGCGACGTAAACGTTGCCGTACGAGTCTATCGCTATGCCCTCAGGTCCGTCAAATTGGCCGTTGCCCGTACCGTTCGAGCCCCATTTCCCGATGAAGTAGCCCATCGGTCCGAAATATTGGACCCGGTCGTTGCCGGCATCCGCGACGTATACGTTGCCGTTGGCGGCGACGGCTACACCCCTATGATTGTAGAATTGGCCGTCGCCGGAGCCCATCGAGCCCCACTTGCCGAGGAAGGAACCGCCGGAGGTAAAGTATTGGATGCGGCAGTTGCCCATGTCGACGACGTAAACGTTCGCGGCCAGGCTCGTCGCAACGCTCCAAGGAGCCATGAACTGGCCGTTGCCCGTGCCGCGGGAGCCCCACTTGCCGAGGAAGGAACCGCTGTAGGTGAAGTATTGGATGCGGTTATTGCCCATGTCGGCGGCGTATACGTTGCCGCCCAGGCCTACCGCAACGTCGGGAGGAAGTTCGAACTCGCCGTCGCCCTTGCCCTCCGAGCCCCATTTGCCGAGGAAGGAACCGTCGGGGGTGAAGTATTGGATGCGATGGTTCACCATGTCGGCCACGTACGCGTAACCGGCGCCGCCTACGGCGATCCCTTCGGGCGAGTCGAACTGGCCGTTGCCCGTGCCCTTCGAGCCCCACTTTCCCTCGTAGAGCCAGTCGCCGAAGGCCACGCCGGCCGTAAAGAGCGCCGCGGCGGCCGCGAAAATTAGCACCCTCTTCATTTCGGTCTCCTTTCGCCCTAAAACTACGGCGTTAAATTTAATAAATAAAGACCCAGGCGGGGCAAGAGGCCCGACTTGGATGTTCGTTATTAACGTGGAACCACGGCCGCGCCGACGACCGCCGAGAGCTTGAACCCAAAAGAACGTAACGCTCGATCTTACCCTCCGCGCTTAGGAGCGGCGAGCCGTCGCCGCGCTTGTTAGACGGTCTATTTTTATTTTAACCGATACCGTTCCCTTTGTCAATAAAAACGGGTCGGGGGCGCAAGATACCCCTATGAGGGCGCACAGCCGTGCGCCCCTACATAAACGGTGCCGGCCGGCCGCCCCTACCGGAACAACGCCTTCACGCGGCCGAGGGAGGCGGGCTCGAGCCCTACGTTGACCCACTTGAAATATTGGATGCGGTTGTTGTTCTGGTCGGCGACGTAAACCCTACTACCGGTCGTATTTAAGGCGACGCCGGTGGGGCGACGGAATTGGCCGTTGCCCGACCCCTCCGACCCCCATTTGCCGAGAAACGAGCCCGTGGGCGTGAAGTATTGGACGCGGTTGTTGACCGAGTCGACGACGTAGACGTCGCCGTTCGGGGCCAAAGCGACGCCCGGGGGTTATTGAATTGACCGTTGCCCGAGCCCAACGAGCCCCACTTCCCGAGGAACGAACCCGTGGCGTCGAAGTACTGGACGCGGTTGTTGTCCGAGTCTGCTACGTAGACGTTGTAGTTCGACGCTATAACTATGCCGTCCGCTCCATTGAACTGCCCGTTACCGGAGCCGCGCGAACCCCACATCCCAAGATACGAACCCGCCGCGGTGAAGTACTGGACGCGACTACCGAGGGTTTCGGTTACGTACGCGTTGCCGTAAGGGTTCAAGGCCACGTCTATCGGATCCCGGAATTGGCCGTTACCCGTACCTATAGTCCCCCACTTGCCGAGGAAAGAACCGCTCGAGGTGAAGTATTGGACGCGGAAGTTGCCCGTGTCCGTTACGTAGATGTTGCCGTTGGGCGCCGAGCCAATACCGGAAGGGATGTCGAACAGGCCGTCGCCCACGCCGCGAGAGCCCCATCTACCCAGGAACGTACCTGTGGCCGTGAAGTATTGTATGCGGTTGTTTAACCGGTCAACGACGTATACGACCCCATTCGAGCCGACGACGACGCCGTAAGGTCGGTTAAATTGGCCGTTGCCGCTGCCTTCCGTTCCCCACTTTCCCTCGTAGAGCCAGTCGCCGAAGGCCACGCCGGCCGTAACGAGCGCCGCGGCGGCCGCGAATATTAGCACCCTCTTCATTCCGGTCTCCTTTCGCCCTAAACCTACGGCATTAAATTTAAAAAAACCCAAGCGGGGAACAGGCCCAACTTCGGTTTTAGCTACTAGCGCGGAACCACGCCCGCGCTAACGACCGCCGGAAGCATCCATCCCAAAAGAACGTAGCGCTCGATCTTACCCTCCGCGCTTAGGAGCGGCGAGCCGTCGCCGCGCTTGTTAGAACGTCTACATATAATATAGCCGATAATAAACCCATTGTCAATAAAAACGGGTCGGGGGCGCGAGGTAGTACGTAAACGCGCAGGGCCGGCCTCTTAGGCCGCGCCGACGTTCAAAAAAAGAAGGCCGGCGTAAGGGCCGGCCCGGAACAAGGGGCGGTTAAACGGGGGCTTCAGCCCCCGGCCCTCTGAGGGCGACCAGCCGGTCGCCCCTACAACCCTTACCGGAACAACGCCTTCACATGCCCGAGGGAGGTGGGGGAGACGGCGGGCTCGGTCCAGCCGAAATATTGGACGCGGTTGTTATCCTCATCGGCGACGTAAACGCGGCCGCCGTCGGGCGTCAACGCGACGCCGTAGGGGTAGTTGAACTGGCCGTCACCGGCGCCCTTCGACCCCCACTTCCCGAGGAAGGAGCCGCTCGAGGTGAAATATTGGACGCGGTGGTTTCCGCTGTCGGTCAGGAAAACCTGGTTACCGGGCGATAAGGCCACGCCCCAAGGTTGGTCGAATTGGCCGTTCGCCGAGCCGTACGAGCCCCATTTCCCGCGGAACGAGCCGCTCGGGGTGAAGTACTGGAGGCGGTTGTTGCCGCTGTCCACCACGTAGACGTCGCCGTTGCCCGCTATGGCTATCCCTTCCGGGCCGTCGAACTCGCCGTTGCCGGCGCCGGTAGAGCCCCACCGGCCGAGGTAAGAACCGCTCGAGGTGAAGTATTGGACGCGGTCGTTGCCCCAGTCCGCCACGAAAACAGTGCCGTCGCGCGCTACGGCTACGCCTAAAGGGCCCTGGAATTGGCCGTTGCCGTAGCCGAACGAGCCCCACCGGCCGAGGTAAGAACCGCTCGAGGTGAAGTATTGGACGCGGTCCGCGCCCCAATCGGTCACGTAAACGGTCCCGGCGGCCGCTAGGGCGACGTCTTCGGGTTGCTCGAACTGGCCGCTGCCGGACCCGGAGGAGCCCCATTTGCCGAGGAAGGAGCCGCTGGAGGTGAAGTATTGGATGCGGCAGTTGCCGACGTCGACGACGTATACGTTGCTATTGGGGGCGACGGCGATACCCGAAGGGCAATCGAATTGGCCGTTACCCGTGCCCTCCGAGCCCCATTTACCCTCGTACACCCATTCGCCCGTGGCGCCGCAGGGCGCCAGCGCCAGCGCGGCCGCAAAGATGGCAATAGTACGTTTCATTTGACTTCCCTCCGTTAGCAGCATCGCGTTCGCCGTTGCTATCCAAACCTCTCGGGATTATAAAGCCCGCCGAAGGCGACAAGTTCAAGTAATCGCGCCTCCTCGCCGAGATTACTACGTTTATCATATCAATTATATAGGATAATACGCCGCAAGTCAAATACGCCGCGGGCTTTTCCATTTTATTCCCGTTTAACAATTCATCATCGAAAAATAGCCTTCACCCGCCCCAGCGAGGTGGGCGCGACGCCTACGCCCGTATAGGTGATGCGGTGCCGCGAGCACCACGTCCCCAGCTTCCCCTGCTCCGCGGCGTACGTCCCTACCGCGTTGTTCCGGAAGGCGGGCTTCGTGTCGAAGTGCCAGGAAGGAACGGTCGTCTCGTTGTCACGCCGCCACCGCATCTCGACGATGAGGTTTTTGCTGCCGCCGTAGGCGAAGGGCTTTCCGCAGTCGAAGCCGAACCACTGGTCGCCGGTGGTAGTTACGACGAGCCAGCTGTTGCTGTAGATGAGGGCCGGCGTGTTGCCGCCGTAGTTGCCGACGAAAGACGTCGTGAGTTCGCTAACCGACGTCTCGCACAGCGTGATCTCGACGTCGCCGAAGCCGGCGCCCGTTGCGGCGGCGGAGGCGTTCCACTCCACCCGCGTTACGTCGCCGGCGAAATTCAACTCGCTGGCCAGCACCAGGACCTGGCACCGGAACTCGTCGCCTCACGTCCCGCACCAGGGCCCCTTCTGCGGGCTCTCCTTGGCGCCGACGACTACCGTGGCGGCCTGCGAGGCGCTCGCGGCGACCAGCGCGAGTACCAAAATAATCCCAATTCTCATATCGCACCTCCCGGCGATTCGCCTCCCCATTATGTTACGAGGCCGCCGCGCCGTCAAGGGGAAAGCGGCGGGCGGGAGGGGCGGACCTGGCGACCGAGGGGCGGCCCGCGGCCTACAACGCCGCGTTCACGCGGCGCCCGCCCCGGCCTACTAACAGGCCGGTATAGACAAGGGGCTTCAGCCCCTTGTCCGCCGGGGCGGCGCGGGACCGGTAACGGTAGGGGCGCACGGCTGTGCGCCCCTACGTAGGCCGGCAGGGCCAGGCGTCCAGCGGCGCGCTAAAAGCATAGGGAACCTTTTATTTCTCCTCAATTACCTTTCCGTAAGTATCGTAAAGGACGCCGTCGACGCGCCGCGGCGAGAAGGAAGGGTTCCAACACGGACACCAGCCGTCGGGCCCCAGCACCTCCCCTTCGCCGGAACGACCCGGAAAAAGGGAGTACAAGTAGAGCTGATATTCGCCTGCCCATTCCGACGTATAGGTTATAGTACCGCCGTCGGGTGAGAGCGTGGGCCCGGAATTTACGAGGTCGTCAACAACTTTAACGTCGGAGCCGTCGAGTTTAACGACGCACAACCTTATTGGGAATTCATCCAGGTTGAACAACACGGCCGAGCCGTCGCGGGTGAACGAGAAAACTTCCGGCGTTTCGCCGCCGCGGACGAGGCAGCGTTCGCCGGTCCCGCCGGCGTTTATAACGTAAACTCCTCGCCCGTCGCCGCGCCGCGAGTAGAAGGCTATCTTCGTCCCGTCAGGGGACCATACCGGGCCCGTATCGTCGCGTTTGTTAACTGTAATCCGAGCTAACTCGCCGCCGTCCAAGCTGATCACGTATATCTCGCCCTGGCCTCCCTCCTCCATCGTAAACGCGACGCGGCCGCCGTCGTAGGAGAACGCCGCGTCGTAATTACTACCGTCCGCGTCGACGAGGCGGGCCCGGCCGGTGCCGTCGACGTTGACGACGTATACGGCCCGCTTGTCGCCCTCGGCCTGGGTATACGCGATGCGGCGGGAGTCAGGCGAGAAGGAGTTGAACGCGGCGTCGTGCTCGCCGTCGCTAAGGCGGATTTTCCTCGAGCCGTCGACTTTCATAATATATAAATCCCACCGGGCGCCGAACCACCCTACGGCACCGGTGTTCGGCGCTTGCGATACGTCGGTCGGCATAAGGGAATTTACGCGGTAGGCGATCCTGGTCCCGTCCGGCGAGAAAACGGGATTGCGCCCCGCCGTCTCGAGCGTAGCCCACCGCCGGCCGTCGAGGCCGGCGAGGCGGAGCCCCCACCCGTCGTCGTACGCGATAAAGTCCTCCGCCTGCGCCATGCCGGCGACGTCGATTTGCTCGCCGGTATCAACGACGTACGTAGACTCAGTGCCCGCCGCCGCGGCGGCCGGGCCGGTAGCGTTCGGCGCGAGACTAGCCGTTAAAACCCATAACGCTATCGCTACATAAGCCTTTGCGTAATATCGGTTACCCACGACGCCTCCCTAAATGTTAATCGGTTTGGAACTGTAACGTTAAGTATATTAACACAACGGCCACGGTGAAGCCACCGCAAGCGCGAACCGACTACCCCCTTAAAGGATACCGACTACAAAATCACACGCCCGCCCAAGTCGTAACCGCCTCCGCCAACGCCCGACCCAATTCCTGCTGGACGCTCGGATCCGCTAATATGGCGGCTTCGCAGAAATTCGTTACGAACCCGAGCTCAGGCAATACGCAATAATAACGGTCATAAAATGCTTGTTTATCCATGCCATATATATCTACTGCTTGGCCGCTTTGCATTATTGCCCAAGCCGTATATTTTATACCGCGATCGCGCCATTCCGGGTCGTGTCCCCGTAACGCCTCGAGGAGGTTTTCGTGTATAAGCCCCCCTAACTCGACCGACTTCGAATGTTCGCTGGATACCCACGTCTCCGTACCTCGGGGACCCGGTTCCGGTACACAACCGCCGCGTTCTGGGCGACTCGCCGGCCGCCCCTACGACGCCGCCGGGCGTAAGGCCTTACGCCCCCACCGGTACGCGGGCGACCCCCGTCCTCCGCTCTCTTATCCATTTATCCAGCTCGAGGCGCGAGGCGCGGACCTGGCCGCCGAGCTTGTACGCCGGCAACCCCAGCTCCCGCGTCCACCGCCGCGCCGTCGACGTCGATACCCCCAGCGCCCCGGCCACCGCCTTCCAACCCACCAGCGTGTCGTCGTCGCGTACGTCGCTCATTCGTCCTCCTTACGGGATGGCGGCCGGCGCAGCAACCGCCAGGTCCAGGCCAGGGCCGCGAAGGCCACCAGCTCCGCGCCGGCGATGAAGGCCGGCGACACCAGGACCGTCCACGTCTCCACCGCGGCGAACCAAAACAGCCACAGCACCCACGCGCAGAACAGCCCCTGCAGAAAGCCCAGCAGCACCGCCGCCAGTACGTGGCCGAAGTGGCGGCCGAAGTCCCGGGCGCCGGCGGCGTACGCGTCGCGCCGTTGCATACGTTGAATGTCGTCAGCGTTCATAATTCCTCCCCCGCCCGGGCGCCGGCCAAAGCCCCCTCGCCGAACCGCAGCGCCGGCCCGAACTGCGCCTCTCCCAGCCGCCGCGCGATGCGAGTTTACGCGCCGGCAGGATGAAAGCTTCGTCCGCCGGCTCGAGCCGGGCGCTTACGCCACGGAACGTCATTACGTCTCTCGTGGAGTGTTGGGGGGTAACTACAGAGGAGCGCGGCGAGCGGCCGCCCTATATGGTAGGCGCCGAACCAGAACGGAACACCTTGCCTTATGTCGCGGTTTTCCGGTCGGCTTTTATAGTTGACAACGGCATCGCGGGGAATTATAAATATAACGTGAAAGACGAGGCCCTACGTCCCCTGTATACCATCGAATTCCGAAATGTCAATAACCCCAGCGGCCTAACAATAAAATATTTAATAAATAATCGGTCTCTCTTTGTTACTTATTCCACCCGACGGCGTTTCGCGTCGGGAAGGAGGCGTAATGAAGACTCGGTTTGATTCGTACTGCGGCATTTACTGCGGCGCCTGCCCCATCCTGGTGGCGAACGTGAAAGGCGTGGTCGAGAAGAAGGCCAAGGCGTGGGAGCTGGACGCGAAGGATATCGTCTGCCAAGGCTGCAAGGCGAAGACCGTGGCGGGGATATGCAAGGACTGCGTCATGCGGCTGTGCGCGCAGGACCGCGGCCTCGACTCCTGCGCAGAGTGCGACGACTACCCCTGCGGTACCATCCAAGCCTTCCAACGCGACCGGTTCCCCCATCACACGCTCATCGCCGCCAACCTGGAGGCCATCGCCGACCGCGGCGTCGACGCTTGGCTCGAGGAGCAGAAGAAGCGGTGGAGCTGCCCGTCGTGCGGCGAGCCGTTCACCTGGTACGAGGAGGAGTGCGCCAAGTGCGGCGCCGAGCTCTACGACGCCTGCGCGGAGGAGAACGACTGGGCGAACGACGAGACCCGCGAGGACGAAGGCGAGGCCGCCTACTGGAAGCTGCGCAAAAAGCTGCGGCGGTTCCGCTGAGCGGGGGCAGGTAACAGGTCGTACGTTATGATAAACCGGCGACGAAGTAGGCGGCGTCGTGGCTAAGCGGGAAACTAACTTCAATTACGGCGCGTACTGCGGCCTGTACTGCGGCGCGTGCGCGATATTGGTGGCCAACGAACGCGGCGAGGTGGAGAAGCTCCTCGAGCAAGAGGAGCCGGGGTATATCGTCGACGACCTCACCTGCCGCGGCTGCCGGACCGACGTCCTGGCGCGCTGGTGCGCCGACTGCGAGATGCGGCTGTGCGCCCGCCGGCGCGGCGTCGCGTTCTGCTCCCACTGCGACGACTACCCGTGCGAGCACAACAAGGCCTTCCAGGCCGACAAGCACGCGCACCACTCGGTCGTCCTGAAGAACCTGGCGGCGATAGCCGAGCGCGGCGGCGAGGCGTGGCTGGCGGCCCAAGCGGAACGGTGGAAGTGCCCGTCGTGCGGCGCGCGCTTCACCTGGTACGAAAAGAAATGCGACGGCTGCGGCGCCGAGCTCTACGGCTGCCGCGCCGAGGAGCGGGACTTAACCCCTTAGCCGGAGGACTCGAGGTGAGGAGGGCAATCGCATTTTCGGGGAAACGAGCCGGCGGCGCGGTCGCTGCCGGCCTTTGCGTTGCGGTAGGAGATATGATTAGGAAGATTATATGCGTCGTCGCGCTGGCGGCGCTGGGGGGTGGGGCCTGGGCCGGCGAATACGACGTGTCCGCCGAGCTGGCGTGGAAAGCCTCGTGCCGGTCCTTCGAGGGTCGGGTGGAGCATTACCATTCGCGCAACAGGTTGGCGCGGGTTTCCGAGCCCAAGGTTTATTACAGCTACGACGGTAAGATAAAATACTACGTCGTGTACTTGTTTGCGGGCCGCGAGCCTATGCCGACGTGGCGCGAGCTCGAGCGCGACCCGGAAGGCCGAACTAAAAACGGGTGGTTCCGCAGCGTCATCGTCAACGGAACGAAGGAGCTACCGCCCATAATCCGGGGGCAAAACGGACTTCCCGCCGTCGTAAGTCAACGCGAGGAGGTCACGCGGCGGTTCCTGGCGAAACACCCGGGCGAGGGGTGGGAGTATTCGCGGGCGGTAATCGAGCTTGTAGATTGCTACTTCGTCTTCACCTCCGGTTCAAAGGAAGTCCTGGTCACCGTCGGCGGCGAAGTCGTGGACCCGGCGGCGGTCACGTTCCAACCGGACACGGCGACCCTCGCCGAAGGCGCAGTTAAATGGCGGGCCGAGTGGGAAGAAATCGAAGATTACGAGAGGGACGATAAAATATGGACGTTCGTAGGGCCGCTAAGCTTCTCGCCGTAGCGCTGGGGGCGCTCGCCGCCGCCGGCGCCGCCGGCGAGTTCCCCTACTACCCGGAGTTCGCGGACGAGTTCGCCAAGGTGGAGGAGGTAACGCCCCTTCTCGCAAAGAAGGTCGTAATGGTTCGGCCCTTCATCTGCCCCGTCGGCGCCGTAGTGTGCGAGCCGCTGGTAATACGCGATATCGCCGGCAAGCCGATCTGGATGTCTATCGAAGCATACGCCGGCGATGACTTATCCCTCGTGGACCGCCGCAACGCGATCGCGCGGAAGTTGAATGCCGGCGAGCGGCTCGAGGCTTCGGCGCTCGAGCGCGACCTCTCTTATTTTCGAGGGGAACCCGGTTTCATCTGGGTCGCGATGGGCGCGTATACGTGGAATGCGCCGGGTTTTCCGGCGGCCGGCGGCGGCCTATTGCCGCCGCTCAGCGGTTACCGGGCCGCGTTCGCCTTCGCCCGGGAGGAACTGGGGACCGACGACCTATACTTCAACCGCATCGTCGGCCGGGGCTTTTGCGAATGGCAAGCCTTCGAGTTCGAGACGCCGACGGGCGAAAAGTTAATCGTAGAATACGACCCGTGCGGCGGCGAAGTATCGATATTGGATCCCGAGAAGGAAAAAGGCATCCGCCGCGAGGCCGCCGAATTCGAAGCGGGCATAATCGAGCGGTTCCCGGCGTCCGGGAGATTGGAAGAACGCTTGCGGGAGTGGGCCGAAATAGACGCCCAAATACCGGACGACGTCGCGGCCGACGAGTACGTGAGGATACCGGCCCGCGAAGCCGAGGAGTAAAAACCTACGAAATCCTCCGTCGTCATCGCGCCCCATTACCCATACAGGCCGGCCTACGCGAGGAGAGCGCGCGAAAGGAAGACGCTATGAAAAGGCTCCTGATAACCGCATTACTGTTGAACACCGCCGCCCAGGCCGCCGACTTTGGCCTCGCCGAATGGGGCGACACGCGCGACGAGGTCCTGGCCGCGGCGGGCGAACCTCTCGAGGAGCTCGAGCTCGGCGAGAACTACTTCATGGTCTACGTGGACGAGTTCGCGGGCCACCCGGCGCAGCTGTGGTATTGGCTCGAGCCCGACCGCGTCGCGCTGGCCGCGGGCGTCATCTCCGCCGCCGAGCCGGCGCTCGCGACGTTCCACGACTGGGAGGAGGCGCTGAGCGCGCAATACGGCGAGGCCACGGCCGACGACGAATTCGCCGTAAACGACGAGGCGGTCCGCGCCCGGGCGGCCTCGGGCGACCGCGCGGCGCAGGAGGAGGACGTCCGCAACGGCCTGTATCGCTTCCGCCGCGCCTGGGCGACGGAGCGGACGCTGGCGTCGCTGGTGGCGGGGGGCGCCGCGGGAGAGCTGACGGTGGACGCGGTGCTGTCGTCGGCGGAGCTGGGGGCGCCGCTGTTCGACATAGGGGGGGCCGCGCCGCCCGAGGAGGAGGCGCCGTAGGCCGGGGCCGACCCGGTGGCGTCGGTCGTTACCAACCGACGCGGCGTAATGTAGGGGCGACTGGCCGGTAAGGGCGCACGGGTGTATGCCCTGGTTACAACGGACTTAAGCCCCTTGTTACGTCGCTCATCGCTAAAGGGGCCCCTGCGGCCCAATTTTACGTGATAGACATATGTCAACCTTACTAAATAAATAATGATTAGGATAGTTTTCCCTTGACTTAAATCCGGCTCGCTGTCATAATGTTTGCATAAGGGAGACGTGAACATTTAACCGGGCGATTTCCTAAAGGGGTTAGGGTCATGCTCGGGACGGAGAAAACGGGAGTACGTTGCGGACGCGGCCGGCGGTCCGGTCGCTCGTAAGGAAATACTGCCCGGGTTCGGCCTCGTGCCGGCCCGGCCTTTTTTATTCACAATCGGCTCAACGGCGCAATAAAAAATTACTGTCATAGATCGAAAAGTAGGTAAAACGATGAAGAGGGGTTTAGTTGTTTTGACGGCGGCGGCGCTGGCGGCCGCCGCGGCCTGGGCGGCGGCTCCCGTATACCAGTACGGGGGGATGTGGGGCAAATCCGGCTCCGGCCCCGGCGAGTTCTGGTACCCCTATTGCGTAGCGACCGCGCCCAACGGCAACGTCTACGTAACCGACGGGTGGCCGGTTAACGAAAGGGTCCAGTACTTCACGCCTACCGGCTCGTACCTCGGCCAGTGGGCTGTTCCCGGCGCGGGCGGCGTCGACGTCTCGCCGAGCGGCGTCGTCTACGTGACCAATAGGGGGGGCGTACAGTACTATACGCCGACGGGCTCGCTAATCGGTTCCTGGAGCGGCATCAACGCAGCCGACGTAGCCGTTGCGCCCAACGGCGACGTTTACGTGATCGAACGCTGGGCTTACTGCGTATCGTACTACACCTCCACCGGCTCGTTCCTCGGCAAGTGGGGCTCGCACGGTTCCGGCCCCGGCCAGTTTCGGGAGCCCGAAGGTATAGCCGTCGCGCCTAACGATACCGTCTACGTGACCGACGTTTGCTACACCCTCAACCGCGTCCAATACTTCACCTCGAGCGGCTCGTTCCTGGGGATGTGGGATAAATCGGGCGAGGGTCCCGGCGAATTCGACGAACCTTACGGCATCGACGTCTCGAGTTCGGGGGTCGTGTTCGTCGCCAATACGTACAACCACTGCGTCGATTACTTCACCTCCACCGGTTCCTTCCTCGGTCGGTTCGGTGGGGTCGGCGAAGGCCCGGGCCAATTCGCCATGGACTATGACGTAGCCGTTTCGCCTTCGGGCAACCGCGTATACGTCACCGACTATCTCAACGACCGCGTCCAATACTTCGACGATACGGCTGAGGCGGTCGTTCCTTCGTCGCTGGGCCGGGTGAAGGCGTTGTTCCGGTAGGGGCGCGGGGCAAGTCGCCCGATAATCGAAAGAGGCCCGCGCGGCCCCTTTTACCGCTGATGGGGAGCGCCGGCGCGGCGTAACGGCGTTAGGTAATCGGGTCGCTTTTTTCTTGACTAATTTGGTGGGTTATTTTATATTGTTTCGCGAGGGGGTAAATGTGGGGTGAATATCTGGCGGGGAAAAAGAATTCGGGTGCAACGGGCGTACGTCACGACGCGCGCGGCTCGCGTAGATAGCAACCAGGCAGGCCTTAGGGTTCGCCTGGCCCTTTTTATATGCGCGTAGCCTTCGGCCGTCGGGAAGGCGGCGACGGCCTTAACGCGAGATAACGCCGTACGGGGGTGAGCAACCGTGAAATTATGTTTTATAGTAGTAGCGGCGTTGGCGGCGGCCGGCCTTACGGACGCTACGGTCTACGTCGACGAAGGTTTTGAGCAAAGCGTCCCGCCGCCCCGGTGGACGTCGAGCAAGAGCGGCGCGGGAGCCGGCTGGGACCCGGAAGAAGCCGGCCCGTGGGGGAGGTTCGCCGTGGGGTGGGCGTCCAGCTCCAAGGACGCCGAGCGGTGGGCGAAGATGGAGACGTACTCCTTCATCGTGCCCGCCAAAGCCGAGCTGGCGTTTCGTTTCGACTACAAGTACGGCCACGGCGGCTTCGAGGCGGAGAACCGGGCGACTTTCTCGTTGTTCTACGCGACCCAGCCGGAGGAGGTCTTCGCTTCGTACGGGTTGGGGTTAACGTCCACCTGGCGCGTCTTCAGCGGCAAGGCGTCCGCAGCGCGCCGCGACCTGGTGAAGGCGCGCTTCGAGGTGTGGGTTCAGAACCGGCACCCGCAGCGCGTAGCCGTTTACGCCTGGGATTTGGACAACGTCGTCGTTAACACCCGTGAACCCGCCGTCTTCCCAACCTCGCTGGGCCGGGTGAGGGCGATTTTCAGGTAATTCCCGTGGCGTCCGTCGGCGGGTACGTGGTATCGGTTATGTAGGGGCGTACCGCTGTGCGCCCCTAACCGGCTAAGGACCAATACCGCCCGTTTCAACAGGCGGTGCTTAAACGGCGAAAGCCTCGGGCGCCGGCTTCAGCCGGGGGACGCTGCCCCGACTGAAGTCGCGGCCCGTAGCTACCGCGGGTGAGCCACCGGCCTATGAATAGGCCGGTATGGGCAGGGAGACAAGGGCCTTAAACCCCTTGTCTAGTCCCCTGTCTCGGGCCGACCTTCGGCTCGAGCCGTCCGTCGTTCCGGTAGTGGGGGCGCACAGCTGTGCGCCCCCACGGATACGTGCAGGAACAGGCCCGCGCCGCCCCGCGCCTTATCGGTTTGATTTTCCCGCCGATATAAGATATATTTAACGGGACCGGGGTTGACGCCACCCGGCCCGGAGGCCGCGATGAAGGACGCCGAAAAGAGCTGCGAGCTCACCGCCGACGTTCTCTTCAAACGCTACGAAAAGAACCCCGTACTGACCGCGGATAATTGGCCCTACCGGGCCCACGCCGTCTTCAACCCGGGCGCGGCGCTCGTCGGCGGCGAGACGCTGTTGCTGGTGCGGGTGGAGGACCTGCGCGGCTACTCCCACCTCGCCGCCGCCCGCAGCGCCGACGGCAAGACCAAATGGCGGGTGGACGCCGAGCCGACGCTGGTGGCGGACCCGGCGTACGACGAGCAGCACTTCGGCGTCGAGGACCCGCGCATCGTGTGGCTCGAGCCCCGGGAGGAGTACGCCGTCACGTATACGTCGTTCATCCGCAACGAGACGGTGATATCGCTCGCCACCACCGCCGACTTCAAGACCTTCACGCGCTACGGCCGCCTGCTACCGCCCGAGGACAAGGACGCGTCGCTTTTCCCGCGCAAGATAAACGGCCGCTTCGCCCTCATCCACCGCCCCATCATCCGGGGCGAGGCCCACATCTGGATATCGTTCTCGCCCGACCTCGCCTACTGGGGCGACCACCGCCTGCTACTGACGACGCGGCCCGCCTCCTGGGACACCCACCGCGTGGGCCTGGGGCCGCCGCCGCTCGAGACGCCCGAGGGATGGTTCGTCATCTACCACGGCGTGCGGCGGACGGCCTCCGGCAGCCTGTACCGCTGCGGCCTGGCGCTGCTCGACCTCGACGAACCGTGGCGCGTCGTACGGCGCACCGAGGACTGGGTCTTCGGCCCGCACGCCTACTACGAGATGATCGGCGACGTCCCCGGCGTGGTCTTTCCGTGCGGCACCGTGCTGGACGAGGAGACGCGCGATCTCCGCGTCTACTACGGCGCCGCAGACTCGGTAGTAGCGCTGGCCACCGCCGACTTCGACGACGTGCTGAGTTACCTTTTGACCTGTAAGGTTTAGACAAACGCCGGGGGGCTTATGTCTTCTTCGCCGGGGTTGTACATCGTTTCGACGTACGTGCCGCGCCGTTGCGGCCTGGCGACCTTCGCTTACAACATGGCGTCGGCGCTGGCGGCCGGGCGGGGCCAGAAGCTCGGCGCGGACGGCAGCGTAGCGGTGGTCGCCATGAGCGAGCGGCAACGCCGCCGGTCTTACGGGGCCGAGGTACGCGCCGTCGTGCGCGCTTCCCGGCCGGAGGACTACGTCGCCGCGGCCGAGCTGGTCAACGGCTCCGCCGCGGCCGTCGTGTCTCTGCAGCACGAGTACGGCATTTTCGGCGGCCGCACCGGCCGCTACGTACTCGACTTCCTGGAACGACTCCGCAAGCCGGTCGTCACGACGCTTCACACCGTCCTGGCCGAGCCCAAGCCCCGGCAGCGCGAGGTCCTGCAAGAGGTATGCCGGCGTTCGGCCGCGCTCGCGGTCCAGGCCCAAAAGGCGGCCGAGTTCCTGACGACCCTCTACGACGTGCCGGAGGACAAGGTCCGCGTCATCCACCACGGCACGCCCGACGTCCCGTTCGGCGGCTCGGCGCCGTTCAAGAAGGCGGTGGGCGCGGCGGGGCGGCAGGTCCTGTTGACCTTCGGCCTTATCACCCCGCGCAAGGGCCTCCAGTTCGCGTTGCGCGCCATGGCCGACGTCTTGCCGCAGTTCCCCACGTCGCTGTACATAATCCTGGGCGCCACCCACCCGGCGATACGCAAGCGCTACGGCGAAGCGTACCGCAACTCGCTGCAGCGCGCGGTCTACCGGCTGGGCCTGCACAACCACGTCCGCTTCGTCAACCGCTACGTCTCGTTGGACGAGCTGGTGACGTACCTGCGCGCCACGGACTTATACGTCACGCCCTACCTGAACGAGGACCAGATATCCTCCGGGACGCTAGCGTACGCCGTGGCCTGCGGTAAGGCGGTCGTCTCGACGCCGTACTGGTACGCCCGGGAGCTGCTGGACGACGACCGCGGCGTGCTGGTCCCCTTCCGCAACACGAAGGCGCTCGCCTTCTGGGTGAGCGAGCTGCTGGCCCACGACGACGCCCGGGCGTACGTCGCGCGGCGGGCGTACGACTACAGCCGCCGGATGACGTGGGCGCGCTCCGCGGCGGCGTACGAGGAGCTCTTCCACGACGTCGCCGGTAGGTAAAGGGCGGAGCCGGGCCGCGTGAAGGCGCTGTTTAAGTAGCGGCGGCCGACGGGTCGCCCCTACCCAGCGAAAAAGGAATACGCCCGTTTCAACGGGCGGTGCTTAAGCGGCGACAGCCTCGGGCACCGGCTTCAACCGGGTAGTTTTGCCCCGACTGAAGTCGCGGCTCGTAGCTATCGCCGGTGAGCCACCGGCCTATGAATAGGCCGGTATGGGCAGGGAGACATGAGGTTAAAAACCCTTGTCCTACCCCCTATCCCGCGATACCCATAGGGGCCGACCTTCAGCTCGCGCCGTTCGCCGTTACGACAGGAACGACCGGCCGGTAGGGCGTAAGGACTTGCGCACTTACGTCAGGTCGGCCTATTTAAAATTGGAATTAGTCCCGACATTCTGTTATAGTTTACTTTAAAGGGTAATAACCCGAGGAGGTAAGGGAAATGAATAAGCTCGCCATAACTATGGCCGCGGCGTTGGGCGCGCTGGCGGCCGTCTGCGTTTGGGGCACCCCGTCCAGGTACGTTTACGAGCGTATGTTCGGCAAGGAGGGTAGCGGGATTGGCTCATTTAGTTCACCCTCCGGCGTATGCCTGGCGCCGAACGGCACCGTTTACGTCGCCGATACCGATAACCATCGCATCCAGTACTTCCGGTGGTCCGCGCCAGCCGTCTCCCCCGCCTCGCTGGGCCGCGTGAAGGCATTGTTCCGGTAGGGGTGACCGTTCGCCCCAAAGGGGGTAAGAGATATGCGTACGAGAGCAGCGGCAATTATTTTGGCGTCGGCCTTCTCGTTGGCGGCCACGACGACGTGCGACGACGTCCCGCCCATTCGGCCCCCGCCCGTCAATTTCTGCAAACACTTGCCTACCGTCGAGGGCAACAAATGGGAATACAAAGTGACCGCGGACAGCATGTACGGCGCTCCCGAGGAGTACAAGTTGACCTTCGAGATAACGGCGCGCACGGATAGATACAAGGAATTCCCGCTCGCGTACGTCATAACGATTACGAGGGACGGCAGGCCGGCGGGAGGGGTCGACGTCGCCGCCTCGGGCAACGCGTGCTTCGTCAAGCGCGTGGGGTGGGCGTGCCTTATAGAGGACGGCATGCTGGTGGGCGAATGGTCGCAGACGGGCCTGATAGTCGACTTTCCCCTTGAGTACCGCCGCGACGTCAAAATCAAGGTGTCGGCGGAACCGCCCGAAGGCGGCAAGTTCACGTGCAAGGAACTCTTCCTCGACAACGAGAACGCGCTCAAACCCGAGACGTGGCGCGAGCTCTACGCCGACGGCGTGGGCTTGGTGTGCTACGAGAACGACTTCAAGGAATACCGCGTCGACCCGTTCGAGCTCGTCGACTGGCGGATGGTGAGGTACGAGCTCACGAGTTACTACGTCCAGAAGGACAAGTGGAAGGAGCAATATTAGGCCGGGGCGCTCGGGCCGGAAAAACGCCGCCGGCCGCGTGAACGCGCTGTTCCGGTAGGGCCGGCCGGTCGCCGCTCACCGCGGATCGCGCGAACGGGTGTCGTAGGGGCGCAAGGCTTTGCGCCCCCACGGGGGCCCCACCTACAGAATCTCCCCCCTTGACGCCGCACCGGCGCCGCTTTATAATGGCCGCCGGCAACGTTTGTTTTTGTAGGGGCGCACGGCTGTGCGCCCCGGGGCCGGCCGGTTACCCTGTACGCGAGGAGTTTATCTATGGGCTGGTTGGAGGAAAAGATCGCCAAGTGGGCACGGCTCATCGACGAGCACGCCGGCCCCGGCATCAGCGACCGGGTCCTGGAGGGCCACGAGGGCCTGGCCGAGGCCTCTCCCGAGGAGCGCGCGGCCTGGTCGCGCCGGGCGACGGAGCGGCTGGCCGAGGCCGTCGCCGACGTCGCGACGCGCGAGAAGATAATGGAACGCCGGGCCTGCGTCTTCGTCGAGGAGTTCGGCGAGGAGCCGCTGCTCGAGCTGCGGAAAATTTATCAAGAGACGGGCGGCGTGGACGCGGTATTCAAGGCCATGGCCCGCGACCGCGAAAAACACTCCCGCCCTTACCGCGAGGGCGACGTCGTCGTCGAGGTCAAGGCCCCTCGCGACGCCGAGGCCTTCGCCGCGGCCCGGACGCCGGACGAGAGGCGCGTCGCCTATTGCCACTGCCCGCTGGCCCGGGCCGGGGCGGCGGCGACGCCCGCGCCGGAGCCCTACTGCTGCTGCGGCGGCGGGTGGTACGGCGGCATCTGGGAGTTCATCGTCGAGAGGCCGGTGCGGGTGGAGGTCCTCCGTTCCGTCATGCGCGGCGACGACGACTGCGCGTTCGCAGTACACCTCCCGCCGGACGCCCGCGTGACGTAGCGGCGTACAGCTGTGCGCCCTTGCCCAAGCCGTCGCCCCGCCGCGTGAACGGGTGTTGTAGGGGCGCACGGCTGTGCGCCCGAGGGGGCGGGGTTAGGCCAAGGGGCTTAAGCCCCTTGTCGTAGGGGCCGCCCCTCGGCGGCCCCTTTTCGCGGTGGCGGCCGGCGGGCCGTTGTGTTATAAATCGGCTCGAGAGTTAAAGGAGAGAGACGATGAAAAAAGAATACGACGGCAACCTCCTCAGCCCGTTGCCGGTGGCGCTTATAGGCACGCTCGTCGACGGCCGGCCCAACTACTGCGTCGTCGGCTACATCTCGCCCTTCGACTTCGGCCGGCACGTCTTCTTCAGCCTCTACAAGAAGCGCTACACCAACCGCGGCGTCCACGAGAACAAGGCTTTCAGCGTGAACCTCCCCTCCCAGGACCTCCTGGCCCGGGTCAATATATGCGGCTCGAAGTCAGGCCGCGACGTCGACAAGTCGAAGCTCTTCGAGACGTTCTACGGCGAGCTCGCGGCCGCGCCCATGATACGGGAGTGCCCCCTCAACATGGCGTGCGAGTTGGCCGAGGTCCTCGATTACGACCCCAACGAGGGGATAATAGGCCGCGTCGTCAAGTCGTACGTCGACGAGGAGCTGGTGAAGGGGGACGCGGTCGACATGAAGGCCGCGCGTCTCATCGCCTGGACCATCGGCGGCGACTTCTCGTTCTACGCGCTGGGCGAGCGCCTCGCCGCCGAGGGGGAGAGGGAGGGCTAGTTGGTCCGCCGCGCGCGCGTCGGCGGCATTTGAGGAGGAAAATACGATGGCTTTTAAATACAGGTTAGCGGTCGTTCTCTTGGGCGCCGGCGCGACGCTCGCGGCCGCGTGGACGACGCCCGTCAACCTCGGCCCGACGGTGAATTCCACCTCGCTCGACGCCAGCGCCAGCCTCGGCGTTTACCAGAGCACCACGTACCTTTTCTTCGCCAGCGACCGGCCCGGCGGCTTGGGCTACACGGATATCTGGTACGCCACCGGGACGCCCCCCAACTTCGGCGCGCCGGTTCACATGGGCGCGGCCGTAAACTCCCGCGACCGCGACGGCGGCCCGGGCATTTGCTGGACGGGCGGCCCGACGCCCAATACCCTTTATTTCTACAGCACGCGGCCGGGCGGCGCCGGCTCTTCCGACATTTACCAAACGGTCTATTCGGGAAGCAGCTGGTCCGCGCCGGCGGGCGTCGGCGCCAACGTCAATACCGGTTTCGCGGAATATTACGCGTCCATAGCGTCCTGGCAGGGCGAGACGCGCTTGTATTTCGTGCGCGAGAACGCGATATATTATTCGGTTTATACGGTTAGCTCGTGGGGCGCGCCGGTCCGCGTAAACCTCGGCGCCGGCGACGCGTACCATCCGTGCCTCCGCGGCGAAGGGGAGGGCGCAAAGCTCTATTTCTCCTCCACCCGCGCCGGCGGCTACGGCGATTACGACATATGGGTATCGACCTACGCCGGGGGCAATTGGGGCGCGCCCGCGAACCTGGGGCCGGTCGTGAACACGGCGTACGCGGATAATTGCCCGTGGTTCGCGCCCGACGGCCGAACGATGTACTTCAGCTCCACCCGCCCGGGCGGCCAGGGCTACTACGACATCTGGTATACGGTCCTGGACAACCCCGCCGTATCGCCCGCGTCCCTGGGCCGCGTGAAGGCTTTGTTTAAATAGGAGGCTATAAGATGAAAAGGGTTTTAGTTCTCGCGGCCGCCGTGGCGCTCGCGGCGTTGTCGCTTTCGTGGCTAGGTTGCGACGATTCGACGACCGAGCCGAAAGTCCCCGAGCGCCCGGCGTACGCCGGCCAGTGGGGCGAGGAGGGTATAGGTGACGGCCAATTCAAGTGGCCGCGCGACGTGGCGGCAGCGCCGAACGGCAACGTTTACGTCGTAGACGCCGGCAATTACCGGATCCAGTATTTCACGGCGACCGGTTCGTTCTTGGGGAAGTGGGGCTCGTACGGCAAGGGGAACGGCGAGTTTGACAAGGCCGTCGGCGTGGACGTCGCCTCTAACGGCGACGTGTACGTCGTCGACAGGTTCAATGCCTGCGTTCAATACTTCACCCCGGCCGGGTCTTTCCTGGGGAGGTGGGGTTCTCATGGAAGTGGCGAGGACGAGTTCGTCGAACCGTGGGGCGTTGCCGTCGGCTCGAGCGGAAAGGTATACGTTACCGATCCGATGATACACCGCGTGCAGTACTTTACGGCGACCGGTTCCTATCTCGGCCAGTGGTCCACGGGCGATGCCCTGTCTATTGCGGCGGCTTCCAACGGCAACGTGTACGTCGCCGAGGCCGGCGGGGGTAGCGTCCAGTACTTCACGCCGACGGGTTCTTTCCTCGGTAGGTGGGCCCTAATCCCGAAGACGGGCGAGAACTATATGGAACCCGAGGGCATCGTCGAGGGCCCGGGCGGTTACATTTACGTCAGCGACAGGATGGACGGACGGATACAGCTTTTTACAAAGGCCGGTTCCTTCGTCCGAAAACTTGGAACGCGGGGGACGGGCAACGGCGAATTCCTTTGCCCCAGCGGCCTCGGTTGCTCGGCGAACGGCACGCGATTGTACGTGGCCGACGTCCGGAATCACCGCATCCAATACTTCCAGTAACGCTGCGCGGCGGTTTTGTAGGGGCATACGGCTGTACGCCTCGACAAGGGGTTTAAGCCCCTTGTTAACGCCCCTTGTCCGTGGCGCTTGTCGTAGGGGCCGACCTTCAGGTCGGCCCGGTTGTGGTTTCGTAGGGGCGACCCGCGAGTCGCCCCTAATATTCCCTTCTACAACAACTCCGCCAGCTCGAGCGTTATCTCCTCCGCCGGGCCGTCCCCCCGCTCCACGGTGAGCTTGAGCGCCGTACCCGCGGGCTGGCAGCGCAGCCGCGCCCACGCCGGCAGCGGGACCTCGGCCGCGGCCTTCCCGTCTATCGCGGTAACCCTGTCGCCCGGCGCCAGGAGCGACGCCGCCGGTACCGCCGCCGCCACCTCCTCCACGACGTAGTGGTCGCCCGCGTATTGGAGCAGGAGGCCGGTGCGGTCGTAGTCGAAGGGCGCGTCGAACCTCGCGCTCGGCGCCAGGCCCAGCCGGTCGCCCGGGTAGTCCACGTAGAACGTGAACCGCGACAGCACCTCCCACCCCACGTTGCCGACCAGGTCGGCGCCGCAGAGCGGGACCGCTTCCACTTCGGCCGGCAGGACGACGACGGGCCCGGCGACCTTGTAGGGCCCAATCGTCAAGTCGTCCATGCGGACCGAGTAGGCCCTGGTGACCTTGGGGCCGCCGGCGCCCTTCATCAAGGCCGGTAGTTTCGGCGACGTTTTGGTTATCAAATCGTGCTCGGCGACGTAGCCGCCTTCCAGGATGATGGGGCCGGGGTTGCCCAGGTCCACGACGAACCGGCCGCGGTGGCCGCCGACCGCCATCTCGACGATGGGGTGGCCGGTGCTCGTCTCGGCCGGGATGAACGCGACGCCCGCCGGCTCGGCGAACGACGCCGGCTCGTAGAACGTGACGAGGGAGTTCTCGTAGTCGACCTTCACGACGAAGTGGCGCAGGAAGTCGTAGCCCAGGACGCCGGCGACGTCCGCGCCTATCAGCTCGCGCAGCGGCGCCAGCTCGCCCAAAGCGACGGTGGGGCCGAGGAGGCGCGCGCCGCCCAACGCCAGGCTGTCCAACTTCACCAGCGCGAACTCTTCCTCGCCGCCCGCGCCTCGGACCGTTACGGCGCCGCGCTCCGCCTCCGGCGCGACCACCGCCGCGGCCGCGTCGACGAGCGTGCCGCCGGCGCCGGTGTCGAGGATGAAGGGTCGGGCCTCGCCGCCGTTTACGGCGACGTCCACCAGGAGGAGGTTGAAGAACGTGCGGAACGGGACCTCGGCCGCGTCGCCCTCCAGCACGGCCTCGGCGGGTTCTATCTCGGCCGGCGTCGCCTCGCACGCGGCCTCATCCGCGGCGGGAACCGGCGAGGCGGTGGCCACGAGTACGATTACCGGCGCGGCCAGGCGTAGCGTCTTCATACGTGCTCCTTTCGGGTTACAGGCGTCTTTACGTTATACCTATAATACAGCCGCGAAGGGTGAATTGTTGCAGCGCCGCGCTAGCAGCTCTCGGCGCCGGACCGGCGCGCGCACGCGTAACACGCGTCGCGGTTGGGGGCGCTCGAGCCGGGCCCGCCTCGCTGGGCCGGGTGAAGGCGCTGTTCCGGTAGGGGCGTACAGCTGTACGCCCCGACAAGGGGCTTAAGCCCCTTGCTAACACCCCTTGTCCGTGGCGCTTGTCGTAGGGGCCAACCTTCAGGTCGGCCCTGTTTTTATTAGCAAATAAACGCTTTACGATATTAACGCGGCCCCTATGCGGCGTTTATATTAACAAATATATAATTAACGTATTTAACTCCCCATTACGCCTTCGACGCGACCGCCGCCGTTACGCCGATTTGCATTCGCCTCCTTAATCCGCTATAGTTTACGAGTACATCGGCGGCCCGGAGTGGCCGCGAAAAATCGGAGGCCTAGGTGAAAAACTGCATATTTATCGCAGTACCGTTATTATCCGCGTTGGCGGTAGCGGCCGCGGAGGATTCCCGTTGCGAAAGCAGGTGGGGGGCCGTAGGCACGGGCGACGGCATGTTTCGCGACCCGTCGGGCATAACGGTTGCTCCGGGCGGGGACGTTTACGTCGTCGACCGCGGCAACCACCGCGTCCAACGCTTCGCCTCGAGCGGCGAGTTCCTGAGTTGCTGGGGCTCGGCGGGCGACGGCGACGGCAAGTTCATGAGCCCGCGGGCGGCGGCGGTCGGCCCGGGCGGCGATGTCTACGTCGCGGACGTCTTCAACCACCGCATCCAGCGTTTCACCTCGGGCGGCTCGTTCGTACGCGCCTGGGGCAAAGAGGGACCCCGCGAGGGCGAGCTGAAGTGCCCGCGCGGCGTCGCGGTAGCGGCCGACGGGACCGTCTACGTAGCCGATACCGACAACCACCGCGTCCAATACTTCTCGAGCAAAGGGAAGTTCCGCGGGAGCTGGGGGAAGTACGGCGACGGCAAGGGTGAGTTTTACGCGCCCTGGGCCGTCGCGGTAGCGCCCGACGGGACCGTCTACGTCGCCGATACCGACAACAACCGCATCCAACGTTTCAGCGCGGAGGGCAAGTTCCGCGGCAAGTGGGGCGAGGAGGGCTCCGAGGACGGCGAGTTCCTGCAGCCGACGGGCGTCGCCGTGGCCGCGGACGGGACCGTCTTCGTCGCCGACGCCAACAACGACCGCGTCCAGTACTTCACGGCCGGCGGCGAGTTCCTCGGCAAGTGGGGGACGTACGGCTTCGGCGACGGCCAGTTCAACAACCCGGCGGCGCTGGCGGTGGCCCCGGACGGGAAGGTCTACGTCGTGGAGTGCAACGGCGCCCGCATCCAGCGCTTCGTCGCCCGGGCGCGGTGAGCGTACGGCGCGACGAATAAAAAATAAAGGCGGCCTCGCGAGCCGCCTTCTTGCTATGCCAACCTTCCTCCCCTACGCCGACTTCGACGCAAAGGCCGGCCGCTCGCGGCCCCGTCATCGGGGCAACAGGTCCGCATAGACGAAGCCCTCCCGCGTTACGACCTCGCCCGGCGTCACCGCGATCGGCGCCGCGAACACGGGGCCGGCGTACGCGAAGGTGTGGAACTCGCCGTTCTCGCCGCACGGGTCGACGCCGTCCGGCAGCGCCGCGTCGAAAGCCGCGTCCCACTCCGCGCCCGCGAGCGAGGGCGCCAGGACTTTGTGGTCGACGCACGTCACGCGGGCGCGCAGGCCCGCGGCCCGCATCCGTCGCGCCAGCGCCGCCGTATCTTTTCCCCACAACGGGAACAGCGGCTCGACGCCCGAGCCGGCAAGCTGCCGCTCGCGGTACGCCCGGACGTCGGCCAGGGCGATGTCGCCGAACGCGACCGCGTCGACCCCGGCGGCCCGGGCGCGCCGCACGACGCCGGCCATGATCTCCTCGTATTGCTCGTCGCGGCAGGGGTGCGGGAGGGCGACGAGCCAGGGCTCAAGGCCGGCCGCGGCGGCCTGACGCGCGAGCAGCTCGCGGCGCACGCCGTGCATCGAGACGCGGCCGTACGCCTCGTTAACGGTCGTGAGCAGGCCCGCGACTTCGACGCCCTCGTCCCGGCGTAAGAGGCGGAGGGCCCACGCGGCGTCCTTACCGCTCGACCACGCGAGGAGGACCTTGCGACGTACGGTTGCGCGCGCCATAGCAGCCGGGGCGGCACGCCTCGGCTCGAGGTCGGCCGCCGGCCTTCATTATACCCCCTCCGCCGGCAAAGGTAAACGCCCGCGTGCAACCCTTACCTTCCCTCTCGCGGGGCGTGTTATAATGCCACGAGCTAGCCGTAACTCGAGCGAGGGACGGCTTTTTAAGCCGGTGTCTGTTATGCAAACCTTCCTCCCCTACGCCGACTTCGACTCCTCGACCTAAAAGCTACGCGTAAAAAACCCGGCCTCAAGGCCGGGCTTCTTACAGGTAAACTTATAGGGTCGAGCGGGAGCCTATTTCAAGTACGCGTAGTAGACGGAGCCTGCGCCCGGGTCGAAGTATGTGACGCGGGGTTTGTCGTCCGAGCCCAGCGCCAGGCCGCATCTACCGCCGCCGTCGTAACAGGCCGCGACGACGCTCGTGGCCCAATCGCCGCCCTTCTTATGGGCGTACGTGACGTTCTTCGCCGACTTATCGTAAAACGCGACGTGCGGTTGGCCGGAGGAGTCCAGCGCCAGCGCGGCGCCGGTATCGCCCGCTACGGCGAAGTTGAGCGTCGTCTTCTGCCACGTCCCGCCGTTGCGCGTGGCGTACTTAAGGCTGCCGTTGCCGACGTCGTTGTACAGGACGTGCGGGTTGCCGTCTCCGTCCAGGACGAGGGCCGGCCTCTTGCCGACGTTGCCGGCCTTGTCCACGGTCTCGAAGTCCCAATAACCCTTCTCGCTCCAGGCGTATTTCAGCGCGCCGTTGGTCCGGTCGTAGTAGGCGACGTGGGAATTGCCGTCGCCATCCATGCCGAGGCTCGAGTATAGGCCGAGGTCGGCCGAGGAGCCGTCGACCACCACCAAGCGCCACTTCTTGCCGTCGAAGCGGGCGTAGTTTAAGACGCCGCTCGTCTCGTCGTAGTAGGATATGTGGGGGTGGCCGGCGCCGTCCACTTTGACGGAGGGCCACCGGCCTACGTTCCCGTCGGCATCCACCACTATGAAGCCGCCGCCCATAACTTTGTATAAAAGGTCGTAATTCGGGCGGCCGGAGTAAAAGGCGACGTGGGGGTCGTTGCCGCGGTCGAGGGCGAGCGCGGCATCCCGGCCTTCGCCGAAGGCGCTCGAGCGAAAATCATTAATGGACGAGCTGCCGTTGTAAAAATGGGCGTAAACCAACGTTGACGGGCCGCTGTTGTCCACAAACGCCAGATGTGCGCCGCCGGCGCCGTCGACGGCTATGGAAATGGTTACGGCCGGCGCCGCGGCGTGCACGTTCACTTTTTCCCAACCGGGCACGGGCGTCGGGCCCGGGCCGTTTTCGTCGTCGCCGCAAGACAACGCGAACGCGAACAGCAAACAGGCCGCGGCGAGCGCGAACGTTTTCTTCAAGGCTTTACCTCCTGGGGTTGGTCGATTAAAGTTTATTAGAAGGTAATACATAAACGCGTCGCGGACAAGCGGAAAACGACGCCGTCGCCTTCCCCCCGGCGCGGGATATGTTATAATGTCCCTAGGCGCCCGTAGCTCAGCCGGATAGAGCAGCGGCCTTCTAAGCCGCCGGCCGCAGGTTCGAATCCTGCCGGGCGCGCATCTCGCGGGCTCGCTTTACTTCGTCGCGAAAATAAGTTATATTGTGATAGTCGACGGTGGGCGTAGCTCAGCCGGTTAGAGCGCCAGACTGTGGATCTGGAGGCCGGGGGTTCGAATCCCCTCGCCCACCCCATATATCGACGCGCCGGTAGCTCAGCTGGATAGAGCGACGGCCTCCGGAGCCGTAGGTCGCAGGTTCGAATCCTGTCCGGCGCGAATCGAGAAGCGGCACGCACGTTCCGAGGAGTCGCGGGAAGCAGCATATGAAACGCAATTCGAAAAGGACGGGCCGGCGGTCGTCGTACGCGACGGCGAGCCGGCCGCGGTTATTTCGGGCATAACGAGTACCGCGAGTCGCCCGGGCGCGTCGAAGACACCGGCGCCGGCGTTACGGAGGAAATAATGGCTAAAGGTAGAGACCGCGGAAGGGACCAAAAAGGCGGAAAGAAAAAGAAGAAAACGAAAAAGAAAGTGAAAGAGCATAAGGTCGAGCCGGGCCACGTGGGCTACGGTAAAAACAGGTAAGCAACCCGTCTGCGTCGCCGGCGTCGCGCCCCCCTCCCTCCCTACCCCCCCGCGGCCGCCGGGGCGGGAGACGGCGGTATCGGCGGGGGGGCGGGGAGACGCGGCGGCCTGCGTGAGCCGCGGCTTCCAGTGGCGTTTTGAACAAGATTGATTTTCCGGGTGCCTCGAGTCATTAAGGGCTTGTTCGCAAGCCCTTTTTATTTTAGATTAGGCGGCGAGCCAACTCGCATCCTTAATACTTAATGCGACCCGAGCTTCACGCTGTCGCGGAAAGGACACCTCGGAGATATGAACGGAGAACCGGACGTCGCGAGGGAACACCGTCAACGCCACCGCCTGCAGGGCCTGTTCTGGGCGAGCGTGCTCATCTGGGCGGGGATAATATTCACGGCCGAGAGTACGGGCCGGCTGCCGCAGCTGGGCCACGCCGGCCCCTGGAACTGGCTCTTCTTCGGCGCCGGCCTGCTCGCCCTCCTCGGCGCGCTGTGGCGCGGGGTCTCGCCGACGTACGCGCGGCCGGTTGTCGGCAACTACATCTGGGCCGGCATCCTGATAATCATCGGCCTGAGCGGCGTCGTCGCCGTGAAGATAACGTGGCCGGTGGTGCTGCTGGCGCTCGGCATAATACTTTTGGCCAACGCGCTGCTCCGGCGGCGCTAAGGCCGGGGCACGAGGAGGAAAACCATGACCACCGGAACCCGCGTCGCCGCGCTGGCGCTCGGCATTTTGCTCCTCGCGGCCGCCGCCCTCTCCTGCACGTCGTTCTACATCTACGCCGGCGACGAGGCCGTCGTCGGCAAGAGCTTCGACTGGTCCGTCTGCGACGGCCTGGTCGTCGTAAACAAACGAGGCATAGCGAAGGAGGCGCTGGTCGACGACCCCAACCCGGCGCGCTGGGTTTCGACGTACGGCAGCGTCACGTTCAACCAGTACGGCCGCGAGCTGCCGCTGGGCGGTATAAACGAGGCGGGTCTGGTGGTCGAGGTGCTGTGGCTCAAGCAGGCGGAATACCCGGCCCCCGACGAGCGGCCCGCTCTCGGCTGCCTGCAGTGGGTGCAGTACATGCTCGACACCTGCGCCACGGTGGAGGAGGTCCTCGCCGCCCGGGAGGAAGTCCGCGTCGCCGATGACGGTACGGGGCGGTTGCACTACTTCGTCGCGGACGCCGCGGGAGGTTGCGCCGTGGTCGAGTTCGTGGAAGGCAAAGCCGTAATCTCCGCCGGCGACGACATGCCCGTACGCGCGCTGGCCAACAGCACCTACGACGACTCGCTCTCTTTCCTTTCCATGTACGAACAGAAGGAGGGCACGCCCGAAGACATTGCGGGCGACGGCTCGCTGGAGCGGTTCTCGCGGGCGGCGATAGCGGCGACGAATTTCGACCCGGCCTTCCTGGACTCCGCGACCACCGCCGATTACGCCGCCGGCGTCCTGGACGACGTCGCCTCGCCGGCCGAATCGCAGTGGCGCATCGTCTACGACGTCAACGACCGTCTCGTATATTACCGCACCCGGGAGAATATGGAAACCCGTTGGCTCGAGGCCGACGCGTTCGACTACTCGCCGGCGACGCCGGTCACGATATTCGATATGAACGCCCCCGGCGGCGGCGACGTTACCGAGAAATTCGTCGACTACACGTACGAGGCCAACCGCGCGCTCATCGACGCCGCGTTCGCCGGGACCGAGTTCCTGAAGGAAGTACCCGAAGAAGTCCGCGAGGCGATGGCAAGGTATCCGGAGACGACGGGAGCGCCCGAGGAGTAACGAATGGACGTTAAGAATTTAAAAAATTACGGCGTCGACGTCGCCACGACGATGGCTTCCTTGCCGCCGGCGGTACGGGAGAAGATGGAGGCTGTGAGCCGCCGGCTCGTGCTGAAGCGCGTCGGCCTGTTCCGGTCTTTGCGGCTCCCCGGCCTTATCCGGGAGGAAGAGGCGAAGATGCGGGACGTAGACCTCGCGCCGCTCCGGGGGCGGGGCCTAGATAAAGAAGAAGTCCGCGCGGGGGTGCTTTCGCAAGTCGCGGCCTTCGCCGCCGTCGCGCGCCTCGCCGGGACCGAAAAGGCCGTCGCTGTCTTCGAGGAGATAATACGCGAGGTGAGCCGCGATATCTGGGGAGCGCAGGCGCCGACGGCCGAAGACTTGAATAGTTGCAACGGCGACGCGGCCGCGGCATTCCGGGCTTACTTCCGGGCGACGATGGAGGCCAACCGCCGCGCCGGCGTCCTGGAATACGACGTGGGCGAGGACGGCGACGACGCCGTCCAGTACGACGTTAGCTCTTGCGTCTTCCTCGAGCTGGCCGCGCTTCTGGGGTACCCGGAGGCCGCCCGGCATCTCTGCCTCGCCGACGACGTCTACTTCCCGGACGAGTGCCGGAAGATCGGCCTGCGCTTCGTCCGGACCGGCACGCTGGCGCGGGGCGACCGCCGCTGCGATTTCCGCTTCGAGCGCGAGCCGAAGGCCGCCGGCTGAATAGAAAAGCAGCGCTACGACGAGACGAAGGAGTAAACGTGTCCGAAAAGTCCATCGCCATTATAGGCGCCGGCATCGCGGGCCTGGCGGCCGGGTGTTACGGCCGGATGAACGGTTACGCGACGCGCATCTTCGAGATGCACACCCGCCCCGGCGGCCTGTGCACGTCGTGGAAGCGCGGCGACTACGTCTTCGACGGCTGCCTCCACTGGCTCGTCGGCTCGCGCGAGGGCCCGTTCCACAAATACTGGCGCGAGGTGGGCGCGCTGGCCGGCGCGGAGATAATAGACTTCGAGCCGTTCTTCGCGTACGAGGCGGCCGACGGCCGGACCGTCACGTTCTACAACGACCCCGGCCGCTTGCAAGAGCACCTGCTCGAGTTGGCGCCCGAGGACGCGCGAAATCAAGAAATTCGCCCGGGCGGTCAAACGCGCCGCCTCTTTCGACCTACCGATAGACAAGCCGCCCGAACTTTACACCTTCGGCGACCGGTTGAAGATGTTCGGCGCTATGCTCCCCTATATGGGCCTGTTTATGAAATGGGGCCGCCTCTCGCTGCGGGACTTCGGCGCCCGACTCAAGAGCCCGCTGCTGGCGGAGGCCATGACGTACGGCTTCTGGCCCGACGCGGCCGTATTCTTTTTCCTCGCGACACTGGCCTGGATGTGGCGGCGCAACGCGGGGTATACGGTCGGCGGCTCGCTCGCGTTCTCGCGGCGCATCGAGAAGAGGTACCGCGAGCTGGGGGGCGAGGCCACCTACGGCGCCCGGGTCGAGAAAGTATTGGTGGAAGACGACCGCACGGTCGGCGTCCGGTTGACGGACGGGACCGAATATCGAGCGGCCTACGTCATCTCGGCCGCCGACGGCCGCACGACCATCTTCGACATGCTGGAAGGCCGCTACGTCGACGACAAGGTCCGCGGCTACTATGGCGGCGAGCTGCCCATCTTCAAGCCGCTGGTGTACCTCTCGTTCGGCGTCGCCGACGCGCTCGAGGACGCGCCACACTACCTCACCTTCAACTTCGCCTCGCCGCTACAAATTGCGGGCGAGGAGGTCCGGCGGGCGACGCTCCGGGTGTACCACTTCGACCCCACCCTCGCGCCGGCGGGCAAGACCGTCGTGACGGTCATGTTCGAATCGAACTACGACTACTGGAAGAAGCTGCGCGACGAGGACGCGGCGCGCTACCGCGCGCAGAAGGATAACGTCGCCGCGGCCGTCCTTGACGAGCTCGAGCGCCGCTTCCCCGGCATCAAGGACAAGGTGGAAGTACGCGACGTCGCGACGCCGGCCACGTTCGAGCGCTATACCGGCAACTGGCAGGGGACGTACGAGGGTTGGGTGATATCGCCCGCGACGCTCACGCTGCAGATGAAGAAGACGCTGCCCGGGCTGGCGAACTTCTCGATGGCCGGGCAATGGGTGATGCCGGGCGGGGGGCTGCCGCCGGCGGTGCTCGCGGGCCGGCAGGTCATCCAACTTATATGCCACGGCGAAGGCCGCGAGTTCGTCGCGACGGAGGCGTAGCGGCCGGGAGCTGCCGGAGGCCGGCCGGCTCGAGCCGTAGCGCGTTCCCGGAGGTTAGGCGATGAGCGAGAAGACGTTTACGCAGCGACTGGTCGACGTTATAAAGAGCATCCCGCGCGGCCAGGTCGCGACGTACGGCCAGCTCGCGGCGATGGCGGGCAACCCGCGCGGCGCGCGGCAGGTGGTGCGCGTGCTGCATACGCTGTGGGAGAAAGAGAACCTTCCCTGGCACCGCGTCATCAACGGCAAGGGTACGATATCGCTCACCGGCGCCGGCTTCGACGAGCAAAAGGCGCTGCTCGAGGCGGAGGGCGTAGCGGTCGACGGCCGCGGCGCGATAGACCTGAACGCCTATCAGTGGCGGCCCGACGTTTCCCCTTGATTTCGCTAACGGGAGTTTGCTATTATTTAGGCGTACGGGCCATTAGCTCAATTGGCAGAGCAACTGACTCTTAATCAGTAGGTTACAGGTTCGATTCCTGTATGGCCCTTAAAAAGGCGCCCCCTCGAGCGGGGGCGCCGATTTTATTGCAAAAAAACCCCGCCCTTAAGGGGCGGGGTTTCGTCTGTTAGGCCGTTACGGTACTAGGGTAACGTTTTCGGCCTGCGGTCCTTTTTCGCCTTGTACGACCTCGAACTCGACTTCCTGGCCTTCCTTGAGGGTCCTGAAACCCTCGCCTACGATGGCCGTGAAATGGACGAAGACGTCTTCGCCTTCTTCCCGCTCGATGAAGCCGTAACCCTTGGCGTCACTGAACCACTTAATCTTGCCTTTTTCGGGCATAAGCAACGCGAACTCCCGGTACTACCCCGCCGCCCGGGCGGCCTGCGGGCCCGCTTGCGCCGGCCCGCCTGCGCCTACATTACTTCCGTCTTTCGCCTAAAGAGCCGCCCGCGCAGAAAAACGCGGAAGCAGCCGGGTCGTGCGGCTGGTGTTATACCGAGGTTCTCGACGCACACCTCCTCTGAAATAAAAGTGCGAGCACTCTTTATGCATACATTATAATAGATAAACGGTCAAAAGTCAATAACAATGACGCATTTTATCTCGGCGAGGCCGCGGCCCGATTTAGGTTCGCCCGCAAGACGCGCGCCCGCGCCGAGCCGTTTTTATATAAAAAAAAGCCCCGCCCACTCGGAGAGGACGGGGCCTTCGCGCTTTAGGCCGTCACGCTACCAAGGTAACGTTCTCGGCCTGTGGTCCCTTCGCGCCCTGTACGACTTCGAACTCAACCTCTTGCCCTTCCGCGAGGGTCTTGAACCCCTCCGTCTGGATCGAGGAGTAGTGCACGAAGACGTCGTCGCCCTCGTCGCGCTCGATGAAGCCGTACCCTTTGGCCTCGCTGAACCACTTAATCTTGCCTTTTTCGGGCATGCACTTGCGCCAACCTGATACTCCCCGCTCCCGGACGTATGACGGGCGTTTCGACCTTCGCCCGCTTGCGCTTACCAGCACCACGCCAAAGCCCTCACAACTTCGCGGCCCCGCCGTCGCGGCTGGGGAAAGAGCCGGGCCGGGTGCTCAGGGAAATACCGAGGTTCTTAGCTCCGACCTCCTTGGACCTTTGAAAAATTAGTGCCGTTCGTTGACGCGCCATTTTAATAGAAGAAGGTGTCTAAGTCAAGTCCTTACGTCAGGATTACGCGCGCGCCGCCCGCTCGAGCGGTCCCCCCTTTTTTATAACCTTGCCAAAGCGTTCGGGCCTGTTTATAATACCCGACGACCGTTATGACTTCCGAAGCGAAAAACGCCGGCGCCCCTCCTCTCCTGCTGGCCTCCACGTCGCCGCGGCGGCGCTTCCTCCTGCGCGAGGCCGGCATAGCGTTCGACGTCGTCGCGCCCCGCGACGTGGCCGAGGACTTCCCGCCGGGCGAGCCGCCCGCCGACCTCGTCGTCCGCCACGCGCTGACCAAGGCGCGCTCGGTGGCGGCGGCCAACCGGGGCCGGCTGGTCCTGGGCGCCGACACCGTCGTCGTCCTCGGCGAGCGCGTCTTCGGCAAACCCGCCGACGAGGAGGGAGCCCGGGCGATGCTGGCCCAACTCGCCGGCCGAACCCACACCGTGTACACCGGCCTGGCCCTGGTCGACGGCTCGAGCGGCCGCGAGGTGACCGCGGCCGAGGCCACCGGCGTCACGATGAGGCCGCTGGAGGACGAGGAGATAAAGTACTACGTCGCCACCGGCGAGCCGTTGGACAAGGCCGGCGCGTACGCGGTGCAGGGGCGGGGCGCGTTGCTGGTGGAGCGCGTGGACGGCGACTACTTCAACGTCGTCGGCCTGCCGCTCTACCGCCTCTCGAAGATGCTCTCCGCCTTCGGCTACGACGTGTTCCGGTGAGCGAAAAAGCCGCACAGATAATCGCGAAGATGCGACGGCCGACCGCGCTGGCGGTCGCCTTCGACTATTACGGCCTGGAGAAGCTGCGCGGCGTCGAGCGTCGGATGCGGGAGTGGGCGGCGGAGGGGCGGACGGCGGCGGCTCGCGACGAGCGCGTGCGGCGGCTGTTCGAACAGCTCGCCTCGCTCTTCCCCGACGAACGCTCCGACCTCCTGGCGGAGCGCCTCGAGCGCTCGTCGCGCCTCCTCGACGAGGTAGAGCGGCCGCCCAAGCCCCCGGTCGCCCGCAAGGCCGGCCTCGACGGCGACACCAACGTCCAGTACCTCAAGGGCGTGGGGCCCGCGCGGGCGCGGGCGCTGGCCAACCTGGGCGTCACCACCGCCCGCGAGCTGCTGTACCTCTTCCCGCGCGACTACGTCGACCGCTCGCGCGCCACGCCGCTGGGCGACGTCCGCGTCGACGACGACGTCACCGTCGAGGGGACGGTGGGCGAAATTGTGCTGGAGCGCAAACGCCGCGGCCGGACGCTGGTTACGGCGCTGTTGTCCGACGACACCGGCGACATCCTGCTGAAGTGGTTCAACGCGCCGTACGTGGCGGACAAGGTCCAGGCCGGCGACCGCGTCGTCGCGAGCGGCAAGCTGAAATTCTACCAGGCGCCGGAGCTGGTGAACCCGGATTTCGACGTCATAGGCCGCGGCGCCGACGTCGAATCCTTCGGCGGCATCATCCCGGTTTACCCGTTGTCGGCGGGGCTGACGCAGCGCGCCCTCCGGCGGGCCACGCGCCAGGCGCTGGACGGCCTGGCCGACGACCTTCCCGAGCCGCTGCCACCGGCGGTACTGGCCCGCACCTCGTTCCCGCCGCTGGGCGAGGCGCTGCGCCAGGTCCACTACCCCGACGGCATGGACGAGCAGCGGCGCGCGCGCCGGCGCCTGAGCTTCGAATACCTGTACCTGATGGAGCTGGGCCTACTGCTCAAGAAGCGGCAGGGCCTCGCCCAGCAGGGCGTCCGCGTGAAGGGCGACGGCTCGCTCCGCGGCCGCCTGCGGCTCCCCTTCGAGCTCACCGGCGCGCAGCG
>Ga0307379_10001443_pt1 | contig 37607 bp, 32 predicted proteins | sample UN2MG_FD_202237 | JGI IMG/M metagenome (GOLD analysis project Ga0307379, IMG submission 202237) | Soil microbial communities from Risofladan, Vaasa, Finland - UN-2 | ecosystem: Environmental > Terrestrial > Soil > Coastal area > Acid sulfate soil | place: Finland: Risofladan, Vaasa | collected...
TGGGGCTGCTGGAGGAGCTGTTCGGGCGGTTCGGCTATTACCACGAGGGGGCCAAGAGCGTGGTGCTGCCCGGGAAAGAGGGAGGGGAGAAGATCAAGGGCCTGATGGAGGGGCTGCGCAGGTCGCCGCCGGAGACGATCGGCGGGTTTGACGTCAGGGCGGTGGCCGACATCAGTACGGGCGAGAACCGGGACCTGGCCACGAACGAGGTGATCGGGCGCTACGAGGTGCCGCCGAGTAACGTGGTGATCTTCACGCTGGCCGACGGGGGGAAGGTGATCGCCCGGCCGAGTGGGACGGAGCCGAAGATCAAGTTCTATATTCTGCTGAAAGAGCCGGCGGATGACCTGGAGCGGGCCAGGGAAGCGGCCGCGGGCAAAGTCGAGACGATCGTCGCCGACCTGGTCGCGCGAGTGGGGTAGGCTTGCGCGCCGGGATACGGCGTGCGGTGTGACCAAGCGCGAGATACCGAGGAGAACGACCATGGTACACAGCAAGCCAGGAAACAGGGTACAGCGCTGCGGTGGGCGATCACAGGTGCGATGTCCTCTCAGGATTGTCGCTGTCGTGTTGACCTTACTGCCGTTAGCCACGATGGCGGTGGCCGACGCCAGCGCTCCTCTTGCCCGTGAGATTGCGGTGCGGGTTGCAGAGATTGACGGCGCCGGAGTGGGTGTGTTGTCGGCTTGTGCGTATGACTCGAAACGGGGGCGTCTGCTCATCTTCGGCGGCAGCGAGTCGGTAAAGTCCAAGACACGTGCCGGGGTCCTCAGCATCGATCTGGCGACGATGCGATCGTCCGTCATCGAGGTCGCCGGTCCCGGGCCGCGGGGCACCGGTGGGCCGGGGATGGTCTACGTTCCCGGCGAGGATGCGTTGTACCTGTTCGGCGGCTGGCCACGAGACGCCGAGAAGCCCGTGGCCGAGCTATGGGTTCTGGGCCTTGGCGCGGACGCAAAGCGATCCTGGCAACTTGTTTCAGATGGGAGCGAGGGGCCTCCCGCACGGAACGGCTGCGCCATGGTGGCGGACGCGGAGCGAAACCGGTTGCTGGTTCACGGCGGGGATGGCGGGCCGACGGCCTCGAGCGGGTTCAACTCGCTGGACGACCTATGGGCGTTCGACTTGAAGGCCAGGAAGTGGCACCGACTGAGACCCACGGGCGCGGTGCCGCCGGAGCGATGGAACCATGCGGTGGCGATCGATCCGGAGCGTAACCGCATGTTTATCTTTGGCGGGGTGGGCTACGCCTGGGGACGGGCTCTGATCGACCGGGAAGTCTTCATGCTGGACCTGGAGGGCCTAGTGTGGACGAAACTGCCGGGTGGGGGCGACCCGCCCCCGCCGATGGAGGGGACGAGTCTGACGTATGACGCCGAGCACGACCTGCTGATGTTGGCCGGTGGTTTGTCCCTGGCGGAGACGGGCCCGCCAGGACCACGCAGCGTGTGGAGCTACGACCTGAAGGACAATACCTGGACGCGGCACGAAGACGCTATGCCGAGCACGCGTCAGGGGCACGTTGGGGTGTACGATCCGGTCGGGAAATCGCACGTGATCGTGGGCGGCGAAACGGCCCAAGAGCGCGGCAACTTCTACGCACGTGGCCGGGTGCTGTCGGAGGTCCTGGCGATCAGAATCGGCGCCGAGCAGGGACCCGGCAAAGGGTCGTAACGGCAGCGGGCTGTGCGAGCGCATTCGCCGCGGGTGACGGTTCTTCAACTCGTTGACAGGAGTGTAAGCGATGTCGCGCGATCTGCCCTGCGTGTACCGAGCCGCGGACATTGAGGAGGCGAAAGTGGTGGTGGCCTGGCTTTCGGAGCAGGGGATCGCCGCGCTGGTCAAGGACGAGCATGCGGCTGCCATGATGCAGACGTCCCTGATCGTCGCGCCTGAGGGCATCGAGGTCTGCGTGACCAACGCGGAGGACGCGGCACGAGCCACCGCTCTGCTGAGGGATCACTTTGCCCGCAAGGACAGGCGTGGCAGCCCTGACGCCGGACCCGTGGCCGCCACCTGCGAAGAATGCGGACGGACGTCGGAGTTCCCCGCGGCGCAAGGGGGCTCGGTGCAAAACTGCCCGCACTGCAAGGCATACATCGACGTTCCGGAGGCGACGGAGGGCTGACACGGCGCCCGTTGGATTCGCACCCTGCACCCGGCTCTCATACCGTTTACAGTTCGTTCATGCCGATTGGGTATCCGCCGATTCCACGTCTCTCTCAGGCCATAGGCCGCGCGAGCTGAAGCTCGCGGCTCGGGACGGGTTCCGTTCGCGGCTCGTGAATCGGCAGAGTCATCCTGGAACTGGGATCAGTACGTCGCTCCTACCAGGTGTAGTGGACTTTGTAGGTGATGGTTTCCTCGGCGTCGGGGGGTAGTTGGGCGCGGAACTCGATGGTCATGGAATCGAGCTTGGTGAAGTCGTGGGACTTCTCGGCGATGTCCCAGGTGCGGCAGCGGTAGAGGTGCTCGACGACGCGAATCTCGACCGGTTCGGTCTTGTGGTTGCGCAGCTTGATCTCGAAGGACTCGTCGCACCAGTGGGCCGAGGTGTCGATCTGGAAATCGGTGCGGATTCGCTGTCCGACGAGGTCGAAGGCGTTGCCGGTGTAGACGCGGACGGTCTCGTCGCGCGGGGTGTGGTCGATGTTGTTCTCGCCGGTGAACTCGAGCTGGCCGTCGTCGTCGCGGCGGTAGAAGCGCACGCGGCCGGCGGGCAGGGGCAGGCCGAGCTGGTTGGCCTCGGTGTTGGCGAACTCGCGCATGGTCCAGACCTTGGGCTGGAAGTTGGCGCCGTAGTCGCGGTTCTGGCGGATGTTCTCGAAGGACCACCCTCGGTACCACTCGTAGTTGATCTGGAGGCCGTCGTAGACGTACAGGCGCTGGGACTCGATTCCGCCGGCGCGGACGAACTCGACCTGCTTGGTCTCACGGTCGCGCAGAGTGGTGGGCCGGCGCAGGGTGTAGAGGTGGTACTCGTCGAAGGTCTTCTCGGTGACGGGCGGTCTCATCTCGCCGCCCAGGTTGTAATCCAGCCTGATGCCCCTGCTCATGGGCTCCATGCCCGGCTGCTGAATCTTGCTGACGTCGCCGGCCATCAGTTTGATGCGGGCGTCCTGGAAGGCCCGGCCGGTCTGGTTGTCCATGGTGATCCAGCCGACCAGATCGAGCACGTCACCGTCCGCGGGGGCGACGACATTGTAGTCGGCCTCCCAGCTCATTCCGCCGGTGACGTAGCAGAGCTCGGCGTCGACCTTTCCAGCGGCGTCGGTCTCGATGAGCCAGTGGAGGGTGGGCTTGAGGATGGTGTCGTCGGCCAGATTGGGGAAGAGCGGGACACCGGGCAGGCCGAAGCGCAAGCGGCCGTCCATCTCGATGATCGGCTGACCGGCGGCACCTCCGGGGTACATCATCCTGCGTTGGGCCATGGCGTACTGCTGCCCGTAGCGGTTCCAGGCGGCCTGATGAGGGACGTAGGCGCTGCGGACGATGCGCCCGGGCACGGGATCGTCGCGGCCGGTGATGAGAAAGTCGATGGTCCGGCCCTCGAAGAGCGACAGCAGCAGCTCCTGCGAGATGGGGTCGGCGCGGTAGTTCTGTTCGAGAATCTGCAGGGCGTGGCGGCCGGTGGGGTCGCGCAGGATGACCGAGTCGGGCTCGAGGTGGGCGGTGGTGTCGGTGCAGCGAACCTCGTTGACGCCCGGCTGGAGGTCGAGGGCGACGTTCTGACGGATGACGGCGAAATCCTGGTTGTAGATGGTCAGGGCCGGCTGGGCGGCGGAGGCGGCGTGGACCAGCAGACCGACAAGCAGGACCGAATGGGCAAGGCGGTAGGTACGCATCGGCAGACTCCTTGTTTTAGGATTGGCTCATCACACCGCTTGGGACGGCCCCGACAGGCACACTCGCCGCCCCAGGCCTTGGACGCAGGACGGTACGGCCCGGTTCCAGTCAGGTCCATGGCACCAGGGGGCTGCCGCCCGAGCGTTCGGGAAAACCGCCCTTCTGCCCGCTTATCGGCCAGGTTCCCCTGGGGGCACCGATCTCGTACAATGAAATCGGGACACACCAGGAGGGACATTCCGATGGTGCGAGCCAGAACCGCGCTGATCACGGTCGGGCTGCTGGTTTGGGCGCGGCCGCTGCCGGCCCAGGAACGGTTGGCGCTGGACGCCAGGCCGATCGACAACGTGGCGTCGCAGACGGAGACGTACGCGGGGCACAAGGTGGTTCGGGCGGAGGTCCGGACTCCGGCGGACCTGGAAGTGATCCTGAGCATTACGCCCGACCCGTGGACGGACTATCCGGGCGTGTGGTCGTTCCCGTTCCGGGTGCCGCCGGAGCGCATGGTGGACCTGGACGCGTCGGGCATCCCGTACGAAATCCTGATCGACGATCTGGGGCCGGTGGCGAGGCAACACCTGGAGCGTCCGGCGACTCGGGGCACGTGGGATGCGTACATGACGCTGGCCGAAATCCTGTCCGTCCTGAACGACCTGGCCACCAGCCGGCCGGACCTGTGTGAGGTCACCAGCTTCGGCACGTCGATCGACGGGCGGCAGCTCTGGGCGCTGCACATCACGGGCAGCGCGGCGGCCCCGAAACCGGCCGTGGTCTACAATGCCCTGATGCACTGTCGGGAGTGGCTGACGGCGCCGGTGGTGCTGTACCTGGCCGATCATCTGGTGAACAACTACGACAGCGACCCGGCGATCGCGTATCTGGTGGACAACGTGGACATCTACCTGGCGCCGTGCGTGAATCCGGACGGGTACGTGTACACGTGGACGTCTCAGCGTTACTGGCGGAAGAACCGCCGCAGCAACGGCGACGGGACCTGGGGCGTGGACCTGAACCGGAACTGGGGCTACGAGTGGGGCTACGACGACATCGGGTCGAGCCCGGTGACGTCTTCGGAAACCTATCGCGGGCCGTTCGCCTTCAGCGAGCCGGAGACGACGTGGCTGAGCAACTTCATCCTTTCGCGGCCCGGTCTGCTGGCGTACATGGACTACCACACCTACGGGCAGAAGCTCATGTGGCCGTGGGGCTACGACTACCTGGGCGGACCGGACGAGCCGGACGGGACGACGTTCCAGACGCTGGGCGACGCGATGCAGGCGCTGATCGAGGGGGTGCACGGTGTGTCTTACGCGGCCGGTCCGCTGGCCGAGACCATCTACCTGGCGAACGGCTGCTCGGTGGATTGGGCGTACGGTGAGGCTGGGGCCGCGGCGTTTACCATCGAGCTGCGACCGGCGGGCGGCGGGCTGCCGGCGTTCAACCCTCCGCCCACCGAGATTCTGCCCACCTGCCAGGAGAACCTGCCGGCCATCCTGCACCTGACCGAGTGGGCGGCGGACCAGATCGGCACGTCCATCTCCCTGCCCAATGGTGTACCGGAGGTGCTGACGCCGTACACACCCGAAGTGATCGACGTGCAGATCGACTCGTTCTTCGAGAGCGCGGTGCCGGGGAGCGCGACGCTGCACTATCGGTACGACGGGGGCGGGTACCAGACGGCGCCGCTGACGTACGTGGGCGGGAGCCTGTATCGGGCCACGCTGCCGGGGGCCGCGTGCGACGACACACCGGAGTATTACTTCAGCGTCGAAGGCTCGAAGACGGGGGTGACGTACGAGCCGGCGAATGCTCCGGCCGAGAGGTATACGGCCCCGGTCGGCACGCTGGTGAACACGTTCAGGGACAACTTCGAGACAGACACGGGCTGGACGGTGGTGGACAGCCCGGAGCTGACGGACGGCTCGTGGACGCGCGGCGTGCCGGTGGGCGGGGGCGATCGCGGCGACCCGCCGACGGACTACGACGGCTCGGGCCGGTGCTACCTGACGGACAACGTGGACGGCGACTCGGACGTCGAGGACGGGATCACCTGGCTGATCTCACCGACCATCGACCTGACGGACGGCAACGCCATCGTGCGCTACGCGGTGTGGTACACGAACAACACCAACTCGAACCCCGCCGAGGACGTGTTCAAGATCTACGTGTCGAACGATAACGGGTCGAACTGGACGCCGGCCGAGACGATCGGGCCGGTGACGTCGGCCGGCTGGACGAAGCATTCGTTCGCGGTGGGCAACTTCGTGGTGCCGAACGATCAGGTGCGAGTGCGGTTCGAGGCATCGGACCTGGGCGGCAAGTCTCTGGTCGAGGCGGGGGTGGACGCCTTCGGTGTGGACCACGTGGAGTGCGCCCTGGTTGCCGGCGATGCGGACGAAGACGGCGACGTGGACGCGGACGACTATGCGTACCTGTGGGACTGTCTGGGCGGGCCGGACCAGCCGATCCCCGGTACGTGCACGGTGCCACCGGGGGTGTTCGACTTCGACGCGGATGCGGACGTTGACCTGGACGATTTCGGCGAGTTTCAGGTCGTCTTCGAGAGTTACTAGCGTAAGTCCTTCTACCCGGGATCAGACGCCCGGCATTTGGAATTCTCACACCAACCGCAGCCAAGCCCTTGAACTCAAGTCCCCGGGGCGCATATGGTGTCCTTTCGGCCGGCGACGGCGGGGCGGTGTCGGGGGCAGAGGGGGTCGGGGGTCGGGGTCGACGGCGGGGTTGGGATCGGATACGGACTGGGTATGGGACAAGTGAACGGAGCGACGCATCGGCTGACCGACTCGGTCGACCTGGGGACGCTGCAGGAGATGCAGGACGCGTTCGCTGCGCTGGGGCGGGTGTCGATGAGCATCTGCGACGCGGACGGGCGTCCGGTGACCCGGCCGTCGTGCAACGCGCCGCTGTGCTCGCTGATCAACACGTCGGGCAGCGGTCAGGCGGCCTGCGCTCAGAGCGCGGAACAGACGGCGCGGGCCGAGGCGGAATCGTCGGGGGAATTGGGGCGGGCCGGGGCGGAATCTTCGGGGCCATCGGGTCGGGGCGGGGCGGGGCAGACCTGCCACGCCGGGCTGCCGCACATTCGCGTGCCGATCGAGTTCGACGGCAGGCAGGTGGGCGCAATCGTGGTGGGTGATCGGCCGGCCTCACCGATCGGCGCCGAACAGGTCCGGCAACTGGCGGAGGCGCACAAGCTGGACGCGTCGGCGCTGGCGGCGGCGGCCGAGCAGCTGGGTCCCTGGAGTAAGGCCAAACGTCAGGCCACGATCAACTGTGCCGAGCTGCTGGCCAAGACGCTGGCCCGGATGTGTCGGCAGGACCTACTGATCCGGGACCGGGTCGAGGAACTGAGCGCGGTGTACACGCTGGCCGGGTTGCTCTCGGGCACGAAGGACCTGCAGGACATCCTGGAGCAGATCGCCCGGCAGGTGGCCGACGTGATGCACGTCAAGGCGTGTTCGATCCGGCTGCTGGACGAGTCGACCGGTGAGCTGGTCATGCAGGCGGTGCACAATCTGTCGGCGGAGTATCGCAACAAGGGGCCGGTGGTGATCGGGCAGAACCCGATCGACGACGCGACGCTGGCGGGTGAGACGGTGTACATCGCGGACACGGCCACCGATCCGCGGACGCGGTATCCGGAAGAGGCCCGGCGCGAGGGGATCGTGAGCGGACTTTGTGCTCCGCTGGCTCACCGCGGTCAGACGGTGGGGCTGATCCGGGTGTACTCGGGGGAGCCGCACCACTTCAGTCTGTTCGAGGTTTCGCTGCTGCGAGCGGTGGCGGCCCAGGCGGCGGCGGCGATCGTCAACGCCCGGCTGCACACGCAGCGGGAAGAGTCGGCCCGGTATCACCGGCAGATGGCCTACGCGGGCGAGATCCAACGGCGGATGATGCCGGCTCGACCGCCGAAGCACAAAAACCTGGCGTTCGGGGCGGTGTATGCTCCGACGCTGGAGGTGGGCGGCGACTTCTACGACTTCATCGATCTGCCCTGGGGCAACCAGGGGCTGTGCGTGGCCGACGTGGTGGGCAAGGGTCTGCCGGCGGCTCTGATGATGGCCTCGGTGCGAGCGGCGCTGCGCGGGCTGGCGCACTCGGTGCTGGACGTGAACGAGATCATCGAGCGGGTGAACCGGCACCTGTACCGGGACACGCTGAGCGACGAGTTCGCCAGCCTGTTCTACGGCGTGTTCAGCCCGGACGGCGGGCAGATCACGTACTGCAACGCCGGGCACAACCCGCCGTTGCTGCTCCGCGGTGACGAGTTCACGCCGCTGGAGACGGGCGGGCTGGTGATCGGGGTGTCACCGAACGAGACGTTCGCGCGGGACGTGCTGCATCTGAGGCCCAAAGACGTGCTGGTGTTTTACACCGACGGCGTCACCGAGGCGGTGAACTTCCAGGGGGAGTCTTTCGGCGTGGAGCGGTTGCGCGCTTCGATGCTGCGGTATCGTGCGGAGCCGGCCCCGGTGATGGCCAAGCAGGTGCTGTGGGACGTTCGGCGGTTTGCCGGGCTGGCCCCGCAGGCCGACGACCTGACCGTGGTGGTGGCCAAGGTGAGCAGTTGAGCTTGCGAGGCCGCGTGTGGGGGAATGGACCCGGGGGGCGCGTTTCGGTATAAGAGCGGTGGATCAGGACGTCGTTGCCGGCCGGGGTGCGTGGCCGGCGTTGCTCGTTGGACGGATTGCTCATGACCGCAGATGTCAATCAGCCTTTGGCTCCTTGTAAGGTGCTCATCGTCGAGGACAACCCTCAGAACCTGGAGTTGCTCGAGGTGTACATGGAGGACCTGCAGCCCGAGGTGACGACGCTGCCGGCCGTCAACGGGGTCGAAGCCCTGGAGATGGTGGACCGTCACAAGCCGGACCTGATTCTTCTGGACATCATGATGCCCAAGATGTCGGGGTTCGAGGTTTGCCGTCATCTGAAGAGCAACCCGGAGACTCGGGACATCTTCGTGGTGATGATCACGGCGCTGAACGAGACCGGGGACATCGAACGGGCGACCGAATGCGGGGCCGACGATTACCTGACCAAACCGGTGGATCGCAAGGCCCTGGTCAAGCTGGTGCGGAGCATGCTGCAGGCCCGGCAGGCGAGTTGAGGGCGAGGCGGTCGCCCGGTCAGTAGGCCACGACGGGGACCTCGATGGTTCGTTCGGGAGGCTGGTCGGCGGTCAGGATGGACTCGACACGCTTGAGAACCGGGGCGGCGTAGTAGTGGGCTCCGCAACGGTCGCACACGCCGACGGGGACATTCTCGAGAATCACGATTCCACGATGATGGCTGATGGGCTCGCGGTCTACGACGCGTTCCCGGACCGTGCCGTCGCAATGCTCGCAGGCGAAGTCGTAGAGGCTCATGGGCGTCTCTCGTAAACGGTGATGATCAGCAGCGGGCCGGCGAATCGGGCCACCACGCCCACCGGGGTCGTCAGATCGCAAGCTGTGCCGACGACCTCGTAACGCGGCCCCCGGGGATCATCCTCAAAGACACGCTCTATTGTACCCGTCAAGATGGCGGATTCCACGTCCACCACGTCCAGATGGTCCGCTCGCATCTCCAGCAGGGCGTGCGTGGTCAGGACATAGGCCTGGTCGGTGACGGCCCGGCGCATGGCCTCAAGCGTTCGGGCTGACTCCTGCTCATTCATCCGGGGTCCCTCCGGGTTCGTCCTGGCCGGGAGATACGTCGTGGCCGACGGAGCGGTCCTTTACGACGGCAGATTCGGGTGGCCTGGGCCGCCAATTGGCCATCTGCTCCGGCTTGCCCCAGGCTTCGTACGGGTGGACGAGGCTGCGGAGGGTCGCCGACGCGTCGGGGTGTGCATCGCCCAGGACGTGCCGGCGGTCCATCGCGTTCTCGATCAGTCGCCACAAGACATCCGGGTGCAGACGCCGCTCTTTGAACGATTGAAGCGGCAGACTCATCTTTAACACGCGTAGGCTCTTCCGACAAGCACCCGCCGGGGCAGGGTGTACGGATTGTGTCTGCTCTTGAGGCGGTAGGCCCTTTACCGTGCTGTTGCACCGGGTATCCTGATTCAGAGAGGATGACGACCAAGACTCATCAGACCGCCGTCGTACTCATTCCGCCCGGGGATGTGTGGGGGCCGGTTCAGGCGATCCGGCGGGAGCATGATCGGCAGGTCCGGCGGTGGATGCCGCACGTTACGTTGCTGTATCCGTTTCGGGTGCGGGAGCAATTCGACGAGGTCGAGGCGGTTCTGCGCGAGGCCGGCAGACGGGTCGAACCGTTCGAGGTTCGGCTGGGGGAGTTCCGACACTTCGGGCACGGGCGGAGCAAGTACACGCTGTGGCTGGCGCCCGAGCCGCAGGATGCGATGGTGCGGTTGCAGGCGGCGCTCCAGTCGGCCGTTCCGGATTGTGACGACGCGTCGCGCCACGCGAACGGGTTCACGCCGCATCTGAGCGTGGGGCAGGTTCGCGGTGCCGAAGCGATGGCCGAGCTTGAATCGCAGTTGCAGGCGGCTTGGTCGGAGCGGGGCGGGCTGTCGTTCGTGGCCCGCGAGGTGAGCCTGATTTGGCGGGGCGCCCCGCCGGACGACGTCTTCCGCGTCGATCGTGCGATTCCGCTGGGTGGATGACCGTCACGACGCGGTGGGCGCGTATGCGAACTTCGATAAGGCGTCGTCTTGCGGTAGACTACGTTTGTTCGGGCCGGTGGGAGGTGTGAGCGATGCACGCCCAAGGAATCAGGCGATTGATGGTGTCGGCCGTCGTCATCGGCACGGTGGCGCTCGGTGCGGGGTTGGCGAGAGGCGGCGAGCCGGCGGTGCGCCCGGCGTACTGCGCGGGAAGCTGGTATCCCCTCGATGCCGAGGATCTGGCCAAGAACGTGGACGACCTGCTGGCGAAGGCGTCGCCGCCGGAAATTGAAGGCAAGCCCCTGGCGGTCATCTCGCCGCACGCGGGCTACCGATTCAGCGCCCCGGTGGCGGCGGCGGGTTACCGATGTCTGAAGGGGCACACGTACAAGCGGGCGATCGTCATGGCGTTCAGCCACCGCAATGCCAGCGGGTATCGCGGCGTGGACGTGCCGAGCGAATTGACGGCCTACCAGACGCCGCTGGGTGACGTGCCGATCGACCGGGAGGTCTGCGACCGGTTGCTGGCCAATCCGGTGTTCGCGTCGAATCCCGACGTCGACAGTCGCGAGCACTCGCTGGAGCTGCAATTGCCGTTTCTGCAACGGACGCTTGGCGAGTTCAAGCTGGTTCCGCTGCTGGTGGGTCGGATGGACGCGGCGGAGTACGCGGCGGCCGCCAGGGCGATCGTTCCGTTCATTGACGACGAGACGCTGCTGGTGGCCAGCACGGATTTCACGCACTACGGGTCGAACTTCGGCTATCGCCCGTTCACCGACGACGTGCCGAACAAGCTGCGTGAGTTGGCGGACCAGGCGGCCGCACCCCTCCTGGCATGCGACTTCGACGGCTTTGCCGCCCACCTGGCGAGGACTGGCGACACGATCTGCGGACGCGGGCCAGTCTCGCTGCTTCTGCGCATTCTGTCGATGCGAGGCGGGGCCAAGGGCGTGCGTGCGGCGTTCGATACGTCCGGCAACATGACGAACGAGTGGGACAGCAGCGTGACGTACCAGTCGTTCGTGTTCACCGAGCGGCCGGGGAGCCTGGGTGCGTCGGAGCGAGATACCCTTCTGCGGCTGGCTCGGCAGACGGCGACCGCGTATTTGAACAACAAGCCGGCTGCGGAGGTCAATCCGGACACGTTGCCGGCGGGCGTCCGGGCGGACGGGGCGTGCTTCGTGACGCTGGAGAACCACGGTCGGCTCCGCGGCTGCATTGGCAACATGGAGGCGACCGGACCGCTGTACGAGGCGGTGGTGCACAACGCCGTCCAGGCCTGCCGGGATTCCCGCTTCGTGGACAACCCGGTGACGAGCGCGGAGCTGGACCGCATCGACGTGGAGATCAGTTACCTGACGCCCCTGAAGCAGGTGACCGACACAAACGAGATCGTCATCGGGCGTCACGGGTTGTGGCTCGTCCTGCCACCGCAGCGCGGCGTTCTGTTGCCGCAAGTGGCCTACGAGCGTGGCTGGACGCGGGAAGAATTCCTGGCACAGACCTGCGGGAAGGCCGGGCTGCCGCCCGATGCTTGGAAACGCCCGGAGGCGCAGATATACTCGTTTGAAGCGGAGGTATTCGGAGAACCCGAGCCGAACGAGAAGTAGGCCGGGCTCATTGGTCCGACGGAAAGAGGAATCGAGGAACGATCCGCCGGCCGGACGGAGAGTTCACCATGTTGCCACGAAGCACTCGTCGCGAGTTTTTAGCCCGGGTCGGCGCGACCGCCGCCGGGGCAGCCCTGTGGCCCAGGCCGCTGTCGGCCGGCGGTGATGAGGCCGGCAAGCCAAAGGCGCGGGTGGCGATTGCCCGCGACGATGCCTTGACAACGGGTCGCGTGGCCGAGCACGCGGACCTTGTCCGCAAGCTGCTCGACGCTTCGATGCAGAAGCTGACCGGAGCGCCCAACGCGGCGACGGCCTGGCGGCAGTTCTTCGGCAAGAAGGACCGGGTGGGCATCAAGGTGAACACGCTGGGTCTGTCGACGCAGCCGGCGGTCGTTGACGCGATCGTGGCCGGTCTGGGTGCAGCCGGTGTACCGGCCGAGAACATCACCATCTGGGACCGCTTCGACGTGGAGCTGGCGGCGGCGGGGTTCAACCTGAACAAGAGCCGCAGCGGCGTTCAGTGCCGCGGGACCGACGCGGAGCGGATCGGCGGCGGATACCAGGGCGACATCGAATCGAACGGACACATCGGGTCGTGCTTCTCGCGGATCGTGGCGGATGACGTGAACGCCCTGATCTGCGTGCCGGTGCTGAAGGACCACAATCTGGCCGGCGTCTCGCTGGGCATGAAGAACTTCTACGGGGCGATCCACAACCCGAACAAGTATCACGACCACAACTGCGACCCGTACGTGTCGGACGTGGTGTCGCACCGGTTCATCGGGCCGAAGTGGCGGCTGACGGTGTGCGATGCGACGCGGGGGCAATACCATGCGGGGCCGGGGCGGCATGCGGGCTTTGCCTGGCCGTTCGGCGGGCTGATCGTGAGTGACGACATCGTGGCGGCCGACGCGGTGGGCGCCGAGCTGCTCGACGAGAAGCGCCGGGTGGAGGGTCTGGAATCGCTGGCAGCCGAGAAGCGGCCGCCGAAGCACATCGCCACGGCCGGCGCCCGAGGTCTGGGCGTGGCCGACCTGTCCAGGATCGAACGCATCGAGGTCTGAACCGGTGACTGAACAGGTGGGCGATCTCGTCGCTGGGGACACATGCGACGAGGACCTGTTCTGCCTCCATTGCGGCTACAACCTGCGCGGGCTGGCGGGCGATCCGATCAGGTGTCCGGAGTGCGGGCACGACAACTTGCCCGAGGCGTGTCGGATTCCGGGCGCCACCGTGGCCGATCTCATGCGCCCGCTGGAGACGATGTCCACGATTTGCGTGGCGTGCATGTGGTGCTTCGCGGGTGGGTTGCTGCTGGTCTGGTATCGAGCGTATGCTTGCGCCCTGGTTGTGATCATCCCCGCCGTGTGCGTGTGGGCGATGACGGTTCGTGCTTTTGGACAGTACGCCATGTTCCGTCCTAAATGGGGGCGCGTACTGGGTTGGTACCACCTCGCGGGAGTGGCCTGGGCGTTGATCGTAAGCGGGGCCATCTATCTTTTCCTGAACGTCTATTATGGCTATTCGCACGAAGCAGGCATGCTCGTTCTGGCGTTATCACTGTTGGGATGGCTGGCGATCAGGCCCGTAGTGAAGCAGTCGAGCAAGGAGGGAGGTTTCCAGGGCATCTACACTCGGGCGAAAGAGAAGCTCCGTTCGTTCTGCCGCGATCTTCTGGCGGACCCGGTTGTCATACGGCGCCTGCGTGAGGAGCGAGAATCGCGCCAACGCGTGGTCGGCGGTGTTCATCTGCCGCCCGCGGAAAGAGAAGCCAGATGGGCTGCAGACTCCGACGCGGTCGAGGTGAACCATGAATGACCTCGAGAACATCTTCGCCCAGCCCTCGCGGCGTGATCTGCTGCGCTGGGGGCTGGCCTGCGGGGCGGCGGGCGCGCTGTGCCGGACGGGGATCGCCCTGGGTCAGGACGTGGCCGGCACCGGAGCGCTGGAAGGCCCGGTGCTGGAGGGCGTCGCCCGTCACGAGGCGATGTTCTGGGAGGAATTGCCCGACAGGAAGGTCAAGTGCGTGCTGTGCCCGCGCGAGTGCCAGGTGGCCGACGTCGAACGCGGCTACTGCGGCGTGCGGGAGAACCGGGGCGGGCGGTACCAGACTTTGGTGTACGGAGCGCTGTGCTCGGCCAACATCGACCCGATCGAGAAGAAGCCGCTGTTCCACTACCTGCCGGGGACGGACGCGTTCTCGATCGCCACGGCCGGCTGCAACATCGAGTGCAAGTTCTGCCAGAACTGGCAGATCAGCCAGTTCCGCCCGGAGCAGGTGGGCAGCACGCTGGTGACGCCGGACCGGCTGGTGCAGGCCTGCCGGGCCCGCGGGTGCCCGACGATCGCGTACACGTATTCGGAGCCGGTGATCTTCTACGAGTACATGCACGACTCGGCCGTGCTGGCCCGGCGGAACGGCATCGGCTCTGTCATGATCTCGAACGGGTACATTCAGGAGAAGCCGCTGCGGCAACTGTGCCACCAACTGACCGGCGTGAAGATCGATTTCAAGGCCTTTACGGAGAAGTTCTACGTCGAGTCGTGCGCGGGCGAGCTGAAGCCGGTGATGCACACGCTGGAGGTGCTCAAGGACATCGGCATCTGGTTCGAGCTGGTGGTGCTGATCATCCCGACGCTGAACGACTCGCCCGAGGAGATCGGCGAGATGAGCCGCTGGGTGGTGGCGCACCTAGGCCCGGACGTTCCGATGCACTTCACGCGGTTCCATCCGACGTACCGGATCACGAATCTGCCTCCGACGCCGGTCCCCACGCTGGAGCGCTGCCGTCAGATCGCGCTGGATGAGGGGGTGCACTACGTGTACGCGGGGAACGTGCCCATGCACCCGGGGGAGAACACCTACTGCCACAACTGCGGGCAGGAGCTGATCCGGCGCGTGGGCTTCCGGGTGACGTCGAACGAGATTGCCGGGGGCAAATGCCCCAAGTGCGAGACGACCATCCCGGGCGTGTGGTCGCAGGAGCAGGCCCTGGCGTTCGTACCGCGCGCAGAAACGCCTGCCGGGTAGTGAGTTGGTGGGTTTCGCTTCGCTGCACGCACCCTACCGAGCTGGGCAATACGTGTTGGGGATCAGACGGCCGGCTCGATGGTGGCGCTCATGCTGCCGGCGCAGCGGCGGAGTCGCCAGTCCCGCCCCCAGGCGTGAATCTGATCGCGTTTGAGCTCGGCCCGTTCGAGCGTGGTGGTGTCCACGACGGATCGGCCAGCGGTGTCCACTTCGACGGCCATGCCGAAGGCCTGCTCGATGGTGTGCCCGAAGAGGCTTCGAAGCATCTCGAGGACGTAGGCGTAGGTGTGATCATCGTCGTCGTGGAGGACGACGTGGTATGGCGGCTGGCGCTTGGGGTTAGGCGTATGCTCGGTGCAGCGGTCCGGCAGCGTCGCGACGTCGTACACCACCATCGTCTTCCCTGACGGGGTCATGCTCTCACCTCGGCCAATCGTGCCATCGCCTCGCGGGTGCGCTCGATGCTCACCGTCAAGGCCATCCGGAAATACCCCTCCCCGGGTCGGCCGAAACCCAGCCCGGGCACGACCACCACGGCCGCCTCGTCCAGCAGCTTGGCGGCGAACTCCATAGACGTAAAGCCGTCGGGGCATCTGGCCCAGACGTAGAAGGTCGCGGCCGGCCTGGCTACGTGCAGGCCCGCGTTACGCAAGCCCTCGACCACCACGTCGCGCCGGCGCCGGTAGACGTCGAGCATGGCTCGGACTTCGACGTGGTCCGGGTGGCTGAGGGCCTCTTGCCCGGCCCATTGTACCGCATTGAACTGCCCGGAATCCACGTTGCTCTTGACCTGGGCCAGCGCCGCCAGGGCCGATCGGTTGCCGGCGACGTATGCCAGCCGCCAACCGGTCATGTTGAAGGTCTTGGAGAGGGAGTGGAACTCGACGGCCACGTCGGCGGCGCCCTTGATCTGCAGGATGCTGGGGGGAGCCTCCTCGAAATACAGCTCGCTGTAGGCGGCGTCCTGAGCGATGAGGATGTCGTGCCGGCGGGCGAAGGCCACCGCATCTTCGAAGAACGCCAAGGATGCGAACGCGCCGGTGGGGTTGTTGGGATAGTTCAGGAACATCAACTTGGCCGCCCGGCAGACGTCCGGTGGGACGGCGTCGAGGTCGGGCAGCCAGTGGCGATCCTCGGAGAGATCGAGGTGGTAGGGCTTACCGCCGGCGAAGATGGTGGCGGCTTGATAGGCCGGGTAGGCAGGCTGGGGGATCAGTACGGTGTCGCCCGGATTAACCACCGCCAGCGGCAGGTGGCCCAGACCCTCCTTCGAGCCGATCAGCACGACGAGTTCGGTTTGGGGATCGAGCGATACGCCGAAGCGCCGGGCGAAGAACTCGGCCGCGGCCTGACGGAACTCGGGCACTCCGACGCCGAAGGGATAGGTGTGGTTGGCCGGGTCGCGTATGGCCTGGGCCATTCTGTCGATGATGAAACCCGGGGTGGGCTTGTCCGGGTCTCCCACGCCGAAATCGATGACGTCCTTGCCGGCGGCGATCGCCTTGCGCTTCTGGCGATCGATCTCGACGAATAGATAGGGGGGCAACTGGTTCAGTCTGTCGGCTCGCCAGTCGTTCATCGGACCGCTCCAGTTCGTTGCCGCATCGGTCCCGAGGCTACCGAGATAGTACGGACCGGCGCCCCACCCGTCAACGCGGGCACCCTCAGGACCCGGGCCGGGGCGAGGTGCAGTCCGGCCGGAACCGGCGCAAAAAAGTGTTCCACGGGGAAAACGCCTATTGCAAGCAGGCCGGGGCGGGCGCAAACTACATGCCGATATCCAAAACCCCGGAGAACTTGTTATGCTTACGACGACATCTACATACGCGCTGATCGCGATGTCCACGATGGTCCGCAACCTGAACCAGTTGCCCATGACAGCCCGGGAGTTGGCGGAGCTGGGCGAGATCCCCACGAACTACCTGTCGAAGATCATGCGCCAACTGGTGCGGGCCGGGCTGGTGGAGGGCACGCGCGGGATCGGCGGCGGATTCCGGTTCGCCCGCCCGCCGTCGAAGATCAAGCTCATCGAGGTGGTGACGCTCTTCGAGCACGTGGAGCGCCCCCGGGTTTGCCCGTTCGGAAACCACGTGTGCAGCGATGAGAACCCCTGCGCCATGCACGAGGTCTGGGGCAGCGTACGATCCAATTTCGCCCACGTGCTGCAAGACACGGATCTGGCCAGTGCGGCCAAGATCGACGCCCAGCCCAAGCGCAAGGGCCGAGTGAAAAAGGCCAAGCGCTCCACGGCCAGCGCCCGCCGACCGGCGCGGCGAGCCAAACGCACGCGACGCTGACGTTCGCTGGAGAACGTTCGAGCCGACGACCTGACAACTCTGCGCTCCGGCGACGGGGTTTAGAGCAAAGGCAGCCATCCCCACAGAGCCCCCTGTGCGCTTCGGCACCCGAAAGATCACCGGCCCGGCCCGGAGGTCATGCTCGCTCGCCGGTCAGGCTGATGATGGGGCCGATCATCTCCAACAGATGATGAATGATGCGACCGGTGACGCCCCAGATGGCGGTGTCGCCCAGGGGATAGGCCAGTCGGTCGCCCAGGCGGTGCTCGGGCCGGCCGGCAAAGCCCAGCCGCTTCTGCTCCCGGAGCAGCCAGCCCAGGGAGACCTCGATGACCTGGGCGACTTCAACCGGGTCTGTGCGCAGCGGTCCGGCGCCGTCCCACAGGCCGACGAAGGCGCGGAGGTCCACCTTGGTCGTTCTGGTCTGGAAGTGTCCGAGTTCACCGAGGTAGGTGATGGCGTCGGGGCTGATGCCGACCTCCTCGAAGGTCTCGCGGTAGGCGGCCTGGAGGGCGCCGGCATCGCCGGGTTCGAGGTGGCCGCCGGGGAAGGCGATTTGATCGGACCAGGGATCGCCCCGGTCGGCCCGGCGGATCAGCAGGAGGTTGGTCTGCTGGCGCTGGGCCAGCAGGACGAACACCGCGGCGGGGGGACACTCCGGGCCGTCCGGCGGCGCCGGTTGATCGGCGGCGTCGAGCAATCTGCCGAGTTGCTGCACGTCGAGACGCACGACAATCCCCCTGTGGTAACCGGTGGCTTCATAAGCCGGGTCGCGGAGCGGCCCCTCCGTTGTCCACTTCATTAGGCCCCTACCGGTGCCGCAGTGTACTCCGCCCGGCAGCGGTTTGACAACGACGCGTCCGGGGCTTGTACTTGCGAACGTCCGAGAGCAGCGCGATGGAGTTCCAGCGAACGTTTTCGAAGGCACCGTGGGAATCCGAGATCGGGTACTGCCGGGCATTGCGCGCCGGCGACCACATCTACGTCACCGGCACGGCGCCGGTAGACGATCGTGGCCGCACCTTCGCCCCGGGCGACGGCTACGCCCAGGCCCGGCGCTGCTTCGAGATCATCGAGCAGGCCCTGCGCGACCTGGGCGCGGAGCTCTCCGACGTGGTGCGCACGCGCATGCTGGTCACTGATATGAGCCGCTGGGAGGAGTTCGGGCGTGCCCACCGCGAAGTCTTCGGGCGTCACCCTCCGGCCACGTCGATGGTCGAGGTCAGCCGGCTGATCGATCCGGAAATGCTGATCGAGGTGGAGGTGGACGCGGTGTCTCCCGCCGGTCAATGAAGTCGCGGGCCGGACGAGGCCCTGTGGCTTAATTCGGGCGGGCTGGTCGGGGTGTCCTTGGTCCATTGAATCGGGGGCGGCGCGCCGGTAGAATCGAGTTCGAGGCGGAAAACGGGGAATGTCCATTCCGGGCAGGCAAACCGCAGACGGGTCATCTCGGCACAACAGACATCCTGGATCATGCCTGGAGGCGGTTCGCTGGAAGAGGCCCTGAAACTCGGGTTACGGTGTTCGTCTACGATTCCGGGTGTCGCTTTGGTGGAGGCGGAAGAATGGCAAGACATAGTCAAGTCGGGCTTGCGGCGTTTCTGTTGTGCTCGGCGACCGTTTTCTCAGCCGCTGTCGCATCAGCGGCCCAGGGAAACGCATCCGGTCCGCCACAAGACGTGGTTGGGCAAGCGCCCACCAGAGCAGAGTGGACTATCGTAGCCACCTATTCCATCCCGGAGGGGGCTTCCGGTCTGGCCTACGATGGCACGTATCTGTACTGCGGCATCTACGGCGTCAATGGGAACCAGGTGTACCGGATCGATCCCGCCACGGGGGCTTACTCGCTTCTGTTTACCGGTCCGCAGGAGGATGCCTATGGGCTGACCTACGACGGGCAGTATCTGTGGACGACGGATCACCCCGGAACCTCGTCCACACCGGCCGTCGCCATGAAGATGGACTGGAGCGGGAACCTCCTGGCCCAAATCGATCTGCCTGCCCACTACATGTCAGGAATTGCCTATGACAACGGCGCTTTCTGGGTGGCTCGCTACTACCCCGATCCCAGCCACCTGTACAAAGTGAACCTCGACGGCAAGATCCTGGCCGACTTCCCCGCCCCCGACAACCAGCCCTGGGATCTGGGCATGGAGAACGGCAATCTCTGGATGGCGGACTACTGGGGCGACACCCTTTACCAGATCGACGCGACAACCGGCGGGCTGCTGGACAGTCATACGTCCGAGGGGGTGGACCCGGCCGGCATCGTGTATGACGGGCAGTACCTGTGGTACTGCGACAATGGGGAAGGGGGCGTTGATTACCTGTACAAGGTGGACCTGGCGGGCGGTGGAACGCCGCAGATCAACATTCCCGTAGCGAGCCATGCTTTCGGGCCGGTCTCGATCGGCGATTCCGCCACTTGGTACATGACCGTGCAGAACACGGGAACGGCAGACCTGAGCATAAGCGCCTTGACGTTCAACCCGGCCGACGATCTTACCGCCACGGATACCTTTCCGGTGGTTATACCACCTTCCGGCAACGACCAACTGGCCGTGGTGTACGCCCCGGATGATTTTGCCCCACTCGATGCGGTGGGCACGGTGTTCTCCAACGACCCGATCCATCCGGAGGAACAAGTCACGCTGACCGGCCACGGGGTCTACCCTGACCCGACGATCCACTTTTCGGAAGACGTGCACAACTATGGGACGGTGAGAGCCGGCGCACGTACCAGATGGTTCCTGACGATCAGCAACCACGGGAATACGACATTGACGATCACCGACATCGCCAGCGACGACGCCCACTTCTACCTGGACGCATCGGTGAGCTTCCCGATCAACCTGGCCACGCTGGCCTCGACGGACGTCGGGGTCTGGTTCCATCCCGAATCGGCGATCCCTTACTCGGCGACTCTGACGGTCAACAGCAACGACCCGAGCAAGAACCTGACCTACGTCTCGCTGGTGGGTTCGGGCGTGGAGACGCAGTATCCCATGGGGCAGGGACTCTGGTCCTACGTGATCGACGTGGGTTACGACAACAGCCCGAAGGCCATGGCGTCGATCCCGGATGTCAGCGGCGACGGGATCGCGGACGTCATCGTGTGCAGCGAGGACAACTTCGTACGGTGCTTCAACGGCAACGCCCACGGCACGGGAGACGTTCTGTGGGAACACGAGATCTACGGCGGAGCGGTCTATTCGCAGGCCGGCCTGCAGATCAACCAGGACGTGGACGGTGACTACCATCACGACGTGGTCGTTGCCTCCGCCTGGGGCGGCCGTCTGATCCGGACGATTTCGGGCAAGACCGGCCAGACGATCTGGACGCATGACACGCACGAGTACGGAGACGGCGGATGGGTCTACGCCGTCGATTGCAGCTATGACTACAACGGGGACGGCGTCCACGACGTCCTGGCGGCCACGGGAGACGACGCGGCCGACATGGGCCCGAAACGCGTCTACTGCCTGAACGGGCTGACGGGGGTGTCGATCTGGGAGAGGCCTTTGGGCGGCCCGGGGTTCGCGGTCATCGGTGTCGAGGACTTCACCGGAGATAAGCAGCCCGACGTCCTTGCCGGGGCGTCCAATGAGGACGAGACACAGGGACGGGTGTACGGGATCGACGGTGCGGACGGTTCGATCGAGTGGACGTTCGTGCCGAGCGGCACTTCCGTGTGGGCCCTTATCCAGATCGACGACATCACCGGGGACGGGCTCCGTGACGTGCTGGCCGGGGACTTCAGCCTGGGAGGAGGGGCCATTTACGGGCTGGATGCAACCGACGGGACGCAGGAGTATTCTCGCGGCGGTTACGGTGGCATCAGAGGCTTCGTCGATCTGAAGGACGTGGACGGCGACGGCCATACGGATATCGCTCTGGCCCACCATGGGACCCTGGCCCAAGTCATAGACGGTCAGACCGGCGACCCCGTCTGGGGCAGGTCGCTGGTGGACCAGGCCGCCGTGGTGGCAGCAGCCGACGACCTCACTGATGACGCCATAAAGGACGTGCTGTACGGGACGCTGTTCAGCACGAATCACGGGTACTTCCTGGACGGCACGGATGGGACGGTCCTGGAATCCGTCGTCTACGGTGCACCGGTCGATGCCATCGCCGCCATTCCGGACATCGTCGGTGACGGTTCATGGGAGATGGTCGTCGGTGGGAGGTATGGACTCGTGACCTGTTACTCCGGAGGCGTCGGGGCCGACTGCAATGACAACGGCGTGCCGGACTGGCAGGACATTGCCGACTGTGCCGGCGCTCCCGCGTGCAGTGACTGCAACGGAAACGCTCTGCCAGACGGTTGCGACGCGATAGGAGGCGGCGACTTCGACGTTGACGGCAACGTGGACGGCGCGGACTACTCGGCTTTTGCAGATTGCCTGGCCGGACCGGACCAGACGCCCAGTCCGTCGGCCGCGGAGTGCGTAGACGCGTGCCTGGCGGCCTTCGACACCGATTCCGACGGCGACGTGGACCTGGCCGAGTTCGTCGAGTTCCAAACGGTCTTCACCGGTCCGCTCTAAGGGCGAAGGGAGAGCCGGAATCAATCACGGGTCGCCCGCGGGGGGCGAGGGAGCCCGGAAGGTGGACTGAATTGCGGCATAGATCCCGACAAGGTGATCCAGGGCGGCTGGAGGCGCTGGGCATCCTCGGGCTCGGGCCTGGGGCGTCGCAGCGGCAGGTCAAGCGGGCTTACCGGCGTCTGGCGTTGCGGTATCACCCCGACCGGAACGCGCGGGCGCTTGACGAAGAGCCGGCTCAATCCGACCATCAGGCGCGTTTCCGGCAGGTGGCCCAGGCGTACGCGGTCCTGGAGCGAGGTTTCGTGGCCGCCAGATCGGATCAACGGCACGGGCTCTGTGACCGCTGCGACGACTTCGAGCCGCTGGAGACCGGGCTGGACGGCAACAGCTACTGTCGAGAGTGCCTGCTCACGGCGCGGGGCAAGCGGGCCCTGCCCGCCCCGGCTCCAGTGGTGGCCGGGTGCGGGCTGACCATGGTCGGCTTGACCGTCTCGGGCGCCGCTCTGGCGGCCTGGACGACCAGCGGTCAGTCGGTGTATTGGTGGATGTCGGTGAGCGCGTGTGCGGGCGCCATGATCGCCCTGGCGGCGGTCTGCCTGACGGCACAGGGTGCCGTTACACGGCCGGTTCGAGGGATGCGAGCCGGGCGACGCCGCCGGCCCGGCGCGTAGCCGGCCGCCGGCCGGAATACCTTCACGAGCCAGAATGACCGACTCGCCCATGACCACCGAGGCCGTCCCCACTACGGGCACCGCGCCTGCGGACGGGGCGCAGGCCGACATGGGCCGGTGGCAGCGGGTGGCGTTCAGCACGATTCGCGGCTTCCTGTGGGGCTTCGCGGTCCTGTTCTCCCTGCGGGGCCTGTACCTGTTCGGTCAGATCTTCGGCACGTTCGAGTGGCTGATCAATTACAGACGACGTCGGCGATACCGGCGGCGGCTGAAGCTGCTGCTGGGCGACGCCCTGACGCCGCAGCAAAGGCGGGTGGAGGCCCGGCGTTTCTTCATGCGCCTGCGTTGCGACAAGATCTTCTATCTGATCTTCGACAAGATTCCCCGCGAGAAAGCGCTGGCCCGGTTCCATTATCACGGCACCGAGCTGATCGACGAGGCCCTGGCGCGCGGGCGCGGCTGCTTCACGGCCATGTCGCATCACGGGTCCTACCACGTGGGGGCCATGCTGATGGCTCTGCGGGGGTACCGGATCGTGGCCGTCCGCGACCAGCGGGAGGGCGGCATGCGGAAGTTCATCCAGGAGATGTACGACCGCCGTTACCCCGAGTTTCAGCGGATGCGCGTGCTCTATGCCGACACGTACCCGCGGGACATCTACCGGGCGTTCGGGGAGAACTACCTCGTCGGGGCGGCGCTGGACATCCATCACAGCCGCGGCGACCAGAAGCGGACTGTGGCGGTCAACATCCTGGGGCAGCAGCGCAGTTTTCTGGCGGGCACGCTCCAGATCGCTCTGCGCAGCGGGGCCGGCGTGGTCCAGGCGTTCGTCATCTCGGAGAAGAACTTCCACTACCGGCTGGATATACTGGGGCCGCTGGTCGAGAACCCCGAGGGCGGCGAAACGGCCGAGATGCTCGACTCGGCGATGCAGGCCTACGCCCGCAACATCGAGAAGTACACCCTCCGATACCCCAATCACGTGAGTCGGGTGTGACGTCGAACCGCCGGGCCGTTGCTCGGACCGCATGGCGCTGGTATAAGAGGTTCTGCGACGGGGCCGTAGCTCAGTTGGGAGAGCGACGCGTTCGCAATGCGTAGGTCAGGGGTTCGAGTCCCCTCGGCTCCATTCAAGCCACATCTGGCGTTGGACTTGGCGCACCCGCGTACGTCAAGTAGGGCGGCTTGGTAGCCCGTCGGCCACAGTAGCCTACCGGGTGTGGCCTGCGGTTCCTGCATCGGGGGTTCAATCGAGCCGGCTTCGAGGCAATCGTCGGAATGCTCGGGTTACCCGCTCGCGGACGGTGCTGCGGTCGACGATGGGTTTGGGGTAGTCGTGCGGCGGGGAGGGGCCGCTGTGCGGTTCGTGGATGGCCTCGGCGGGGAGTCCCCCAAGCTCGGGCACGAAACGGCGGATGAACTCACCGTCCCGATCGAAGCGCCGGCTCTGGCTGATTGGATTGAAGATGCGGAAGTAGGGGGCGGCGTCGGTGCCGGTTGAGGCCGACCATTGCCAGCCGCCGTTGTTGCTGGCGAAATCGCCGTCCACAAGGTGGCGCATGAAATGTCGCTCGCCCCAGCGCCAGTCGATGAACAGGTCCTTGGTGAGAAACATGGCCACGATCATGCGCAGGCGGTTGTGCATCCAGCCGGTCTGGGCGAGCTGCCGCATGCCGGCGTCGACTATGGGTACGCCGGTGCGCCCCTGGCACCACGAGCGATACTGCTGCTCGTCGCAGCGCCACGGCACTCGGTCCGTCTCCAACCGAAAGGGACGGTTCATACAAACGCGGGGAAAGCCTATTAACACGTGTCGATAGAACTCGCGCCAGATCAGCTGGCTGATCCACGTGGTCACACCCTTCTTTCCCGAATCGAGGCGGCCGTTGTTCGCCTCCAGCGCGGCCCAGAGGCACTGCCGTGGCGACAATACTCCGGCGGCCAGGTAAGGCGACAGCGTGCTGGTGCCGTCCGTGGCCGGGAAATCCCGGGCCCTGTCGTACTGTCCGATGCGCCGGGACACGAACGTTTGCAGGCGCCGGCGTGCGATCCGCTCACCCTCGGGCCACAGATCCGGCCGTCGATGTCCCGAGAAGCCCTTCACCGTTGCCGGGACCCGGTCCGGCTTGACGGTCGGCACTAGCATCCGTCGCGGCCTCGGCCAAACGGTCGGCGGACCGCTCTCCTGAACTACGTTGCACCACTTCCGCCTGAACGGCGTGAACACGGAGTACCAGCCGCCGGAACCGGTTCGTATTTCGCTGACATCCAGAATGACCTGATCCGTGTATGCGTGGACCTCCAGCCCCCGCTCTTCGAACAGCGAGGTGACCTCGCGGTCCCGACGCAGCTCGTTGACCTCGTACTCTCTGTTGAAGTGGAGGGCCGTGCACTTATGCCGCCGGGCCAGGTTCAAGAGCTTGCCCGGCAACTCTGCGAAGTGCCTGGCGCGAATCAGCAGGAGCGGGATGTTCAGCTTGGCCAGTGACTCGGACAGCGCCCGCACGTTGCGCAACACGAAGTCGACCTTCATGCTCCCCCAGTCGTGATCCTCCCACTGCTGGGGGCAAATCGCGAAGATGCCGATGACGCCACCGTCGGCCGCCCGGCAGGCGTGATGCAAGGCGGTATTATCCTGCACCCGCAGATCGGATCGAAACCACATCAGCGCCCGCATGATGCAGCTACTCCCGGCGACGGGCGGCGTGCACCGTGGCACGGCCAATCCCGTCCAGCATGCCCTTGAACACGATCCCGTGCAGGGGGAGCACCGCGTACCAGTAGGCCAGGCCCAGCAATCCCCTCGGCTTGAAGTGTGCCGTCTGAGTCAACCTGCACATTTTGCCGGACTCGTGGTCGGGATGAATCTCGAAATCGAGCCGGGCCTCGCCGGGGAGTTTCATCTCGGCCCGCAACTCCAGACGCCGATTCCGCTCGATCCCGGTCACGCGCCAGAAATCGAGCGCTTGGCCGTAGGCGACTGTCTCCGGATCGCGCCGGCCGCGACGCAGGCCGGGACCTCCCACAAGGCGGTCGATCAACCCGCGCAGGCGCCAAAGCCAGTCGGCCGCATAGTAGCCTCGCCCCCCGCCAATGCGGCAGACCGCCGCGTATACCTCCTCGGGAGATGCGGCGATGCCGATCTCGCGCCGATCGACGAACACCTTTCCGCCGGACCAATCGGGGTCGCCGGGCATCGGCCCGGCGTCGGACCAGGCCGTCTCCACGGAGTGACGTCGCGCACTGCTCGAGGCCGCGTCGATCGCTTCGCGAAAGGTCAGCAGCCATTGCGGCATCAGTTTTGCCGCCTCGTCGTCGCGACACACCACGCGGTTCTTCAGCCCCTCGGCCAGCGGACGGGCTATGCGGTGGCTGACGGGCGTCACCAGGTGAATCCACAGCGAGCTGAGCCGGGGAGTCAGCACGGGCACCGGTACAATGAGCCGCTTTCGCAGCCCCAATGCCTCAGCCATGACCTGCATGATCTCCCGATAGGTCATCACGTCGGCGCCGCCAATGTCGAAGGTCCGGCCGATCGTCTCCGGCGTCTCCAGGCACTGGACGAGGTAGTGGAGGACGTTGCGGACCGCGATGGGCTGACACTCGGTGCTGACCCACTTGGGCGTCACCATGACCGGCAGCCGTTCGACCAGATAGCGCAGTATCTCGAACGAGGCCGACCCCGACCCGATGATCATCGCCGCCCGAAATACCGTGACCGGCACCGAACCGGACGCCAGGGCCGCTTCAACCTCTCGTCGCGAAGCCAGATGATCGCTCAGTCCGGTTCCCGTCTCTCCCAGCCCCCCCAGATAGATGATCTGCTTGAGCCCCGCTTGCTCAGCGACCCGGGCAAACAGCTCCCCCAGCCAACGGTCGCGCTCGCGATACTCCGGCCCGGCGGCCATCATCGAATGAATGAGGTAGTAGGCCGCGTGGCAACCGGACATGGCCCGAAGGACGGCCTCTTCGTCGCCGGCGTCGCCGCGGACTATCTCGACCCAGGGGCTCTCGGCCCACGGGCGATCTTCCAGCTTGCGCGGTTCGCGAACCAGGCAGCGAACACGGTATCCGGCCGACACCAGCCGCGGCACCAGGCGGCCACCGATGTAACCGCTGGCCCCCGTAACCAGGACCGGTCTGTCTCGCGAAGCCGGCATCATCGCCTCGCCGGGATACGCTCGCATGACGGGAGCTGGTTGTCTCTACTCGCCGAACTGCGGCACGTAGTAGAGGCGATCCTGGTCGTAGAGCCATCCGGGCATCTTCTGCAGGATGCCATCGAGCGTCTCGTCGTCCATGGTCGGCGTCCGGCTCAGAATCCAGAAGAATTTCCGGCCGGGCTCGCCCACCACCGCGTAGCGGTAGTCCGGGTCGAGGTCGATGATCCAGTAGGCGCCGGAGAACGGCCAGAAGAAGCTGACCTTGAGCTTGGCGTTGCTGCTGCGGTCGTCCACCCGGGCGGTGCCTTCGATGCGTTTCTTGGTTCCGCCGTCCGGGTTGCGACAGGTGTTGACCACTCGAATCTGCCCGTCGTTGCGCAGGCTGTAGTCCGCCGTCACTCCCACGCAGTTCTGCTCGAAATCGTTGGGGTAGCGGGCGATCTCGTACCACTTGCCCAGGTACCGGTCCAGGTCGACGTAGTCAACGACCTGCAGATCAGGGTAGTCCGGTTGTTGCAGGGCGCCGCAGCCGGGGAGAGTCAACAGCAGCGTAGCAACCACTCCAGTCAGAAAGCAGCAATTGACTGTCCCGACACCAGCGCGGGAACGCTGCCCAATTCGATCACCGATCATGGCTATCTACCTCCATTCATGTTGAGTCAAACGGCCGAAAGACCCGTCCCCCGAGCCGACAACGTACTGCTTTCCGCCCTCGGAACGAGGTCGGTCTGTCTCAAGCGGTTCCAGGCGGCATCGAGCGCGCCCCGAAGGATCCAGGCACGTTTCACGGGATCATCCTCTTGCCGCGCCTCACGCAGACCGTCGCGCAAGGCCGCGACCGCCGTCGGAGGCAACTCGTGCGCACACAGGTCGACCAGACTGCGGGCGATCAGTTCATAGATCGCGGCGCAGGCCTCCGGCTGGCCAGCGTTGAACAGCGGGGTCCCGCGGGCGATCGCTGCCTCGATAAGGCTCCCGGCGGTGGCGTGCAGGTCGGTCTCCTCGTTCCCGTCGCCGGCTCCCGGCGGGTCGAGCGCCCGAACGGCTTTGACCCAGTCGATCTCCAGCTTGAACGGGCCTTCCTGCTTGTCGGCGATGATGAAGCCGATCCCCCGGATATCTCGAGCGTTGAGCGGCGGGGCTGCCGTCAGAGGACGGCCGAAGGACCGTGCCTGAAACGAACGCAGGGGCAGGTGGATCTCCTGCCATTGTCCCGCCCGGGTCGGGACATCGAAGTAGTAGGCACCGGCCATGATCGGGTAATCCGTGCGGACACTGCACGAGTATTCTCTGCCGTCCCCGCGCAGACGGACAACCAGGCTGTCGTACGCGGAAAGATCCAGGGCCGGGCCGCGTGACCGGATGGAGGCGAAACCGCCGTTGTTATCCAGCGAAACCGACCCGTAGAACATCAGCATGCCGTCGTCGGTGATGCGGAAGGTTCCTTGCGAGAATCCTCCCATCACGGTGTCGTTGACGGCAAACCAGTCCTCTGACGCGGCGGCGTCCTGGAAATCGCCAACGATGCGACTTTCAGAAAACGCCTGGCCCGTTACGGGCCGGCTGCCTTCTTCGCCGGCACCGGGGTTGACAGCCATCGGGGCTACAAGAAACAACGCTGCGTACAACATGAAACCGCCCTCCGCCACGTGTTGATCCATCCACTCTGTCAAAGCCTCGCCCGACGCTTGCCTGCTACGATGAGGCAGGTCGCCGTCAGCGCCCCGAACGGAAGAAGAATACAGGGTATCCCCAGGCCCATAGCCACTTCGTGAAACGTGCGCACCTCGGAAAGCATGCCCGGCAACTCGACGATGTCCGCCAGGCTGAAATCCTCTTCCCTCCCAGTCGCCACCCAGAGCTTGCCGTTTTCACCGTCCGGGTGGAAAGCGACGACGTAGTACGTCCCCCCCTCAGGAAGTTCAACGGTCGTATCCTCGAGAATCCAGGACCGGGTCGTGGAGAAGGGCTCGTCGAACACCTGCGGCTTGTCCACGTCTTCGGTCTGAAACAACAACCCGCCCAGCCCTTCGGGGACCTCAAACGGAAGCTCCACCTCGGGCAACCCGGGGCCCAGCACCGCCAGGGACGGACGGTACTCCCGCAGTCGCCCGATGAACGGAACCCCGAGTTGAACGGCCAGCCGTTGCGACCGTTCAACGTCGAAGGTGATCCATAGCTGTGCGGTCCCATCGGTCACACGATGATAGACAACGCGAGAGACCTGAACATTCGAGATGCTGAGGGCGTGCTCAGCGTCAACCGCCGAGCCACGGCTGATGATCGGCCGATGGGCAAATGACGCCTCGGCTGCCAGACCGAGAATGAGCACGGTTGTCAGAAGAATCAATCGGCTACGCATGCTCAAGCTCCACAACTACAGGAAATGGCGGAGGGCGCATCGCCTGGCAAGGCCGCCTGGCAAGACTGTTCTGATTGGTCGGTCCGGCGGCAACCTGCGGCACGCGCCCGGCATCGGCCCGTCAGCCGGAGTCGGCGTTTAGTAAACCACAGGTAGGCGGCGTCCGCAAGACCCCTGATCATCGGCCAGCCGGTGGGGGCAAGAAGCCATCGCAGCCCTACAGCAGCGTACGCGCGGCGAAAAACCTCCATGCCGCTGACAACTCGGCCGTCAGGCAGCACCCCGTGGATCTCCGCCATCAGCTCTTGCATCGACCGGCCGTAGCTCTCGGCCTCGAATCCCCGTCGACTGATGTCCTCAAGAAGGAGGAGGCCCTTTCCACGATCGAGGCGGCGAAGCAGAGCGGCCTCCCGTCGGCATAGCGGGCAGGAACCATCGTACAGAACCGTGAACGGTTTGCTTTGGGTCATGAAAACGTCACTCGCCCGATTCCGCCGGTATGCGGCCAGTCATTCTCTGACGGCGGTGTGCGCCGGTGCAGAAGCCGCCGCGGCCAAGGTCCACACGCTACTGCGTCAGGAGTCCGGGCCCGTCGTCGCCGAAGAAATCGAACACCACGTCATTGTCCCACACAAACTCCCACGCGGCGCTCAAAGCCAAATCCCGAATGACATAGCCACAGCCACCGAACTGGAACACGACTCCGGCCAGGAGCACGATCAGAGATTTTCTGATTGTTCCTCTCATGCCACTACCTCCTTCTTGTTCTGAATTCCACTCGAGACAAGGGCAGCTACATCCACTGCCTTCAATAGCTCTGTTCCGCAAAGCTGACATGCTACCGGATGCTGGAAACGCTTCGCCCCTCCGGGACCACCGTCCCGGAGGAGGCCCCGCCAACCATCAACAGGAACGCCGCTATCAGATCTACCATCTTCATCGGTCCGGCCGTTCTTCTCGTACTTCGGTTCCTCTCAGTCGTCAACCCGTCCGTTCTACGCATCTTCCCCGGCGGCGGGAATGATGACCGAGTCGATTACATGGATCACACCGTTCGCCGCATCACTGTCCGTCTTGACCACGTTGTCCGCGTCGATCCTCACACTCGAACACTCCCTCGGGCTGGAGACGCCTGTTCAACTCCGACCCAATATCAGCGCCATCGCCTCGGCCCGAGCGGCCGGATTCGTCCTGAACACACCACGGACGGCCGACGTCACCATCACGCTGTTGGGTTGGTTCACGCCGCGGACCTTCATGCACAGATGCTCCGACTCCACGACCACCAGCGCCCCCTTGGCGTTGAGATGGGTCATCAATGCATCCGCGACCTGTACGGTGAGCCGCTCCTGCACCTGTGGTCGGCGGGCGAACGCCTCGACCGTTCGCGCCAGCTTGGACAGGCCGACAACGCGGTCGTCCGGCAGGTAGGCCACGTGCGCCCGGCCCATGAAAGGAAGAAGGTGATGCTCGCATAGCGACGAGAACTGAATATCTCGCAGCAGAACGATCTCGTCGTAAGGCTCCTGAAAAGTCCGAGACAGGTGCTCAGCAGGATCGGCCGCCAGACCGGCGAAGAGTTCCCCGTACATCCGCACCACACGGGCCGGCGTGTCGCGAAGCCCCTCCCGATCCGGGTCCTCACCCAGTGCTTGCAGCAGCTCCCGCACGGCCCGTTCGGCGCGGGGGCCGTCGACCGTTTGCGGAGCTGTCCAATGGAACCTTTGCCCTGCCGCTCCGGCATCGCCGGCCAGTGCGTCGCAGGATTCCATCCGCGCCAGGTTGGCATCAGCTATCATGGTCTCCTCCAATTCGTTCAAAACGTTCATTATGCAGTGTATCACAAGCCGGGCGATGGTCAAGCATAAAAACGTGCAAATCGTTCACCAGCAGCCAAGGCAAACGTAAAGTTATTCTCAAGAACGAGTTATGATACCTTGCCCAGATCCAGAACCTGGCATGACGCCGAGAATGACCGGCCCAAGCAGCCGCCTTGAATAAAAGCGATCATATTGATCACACGGGAATCAACCGAGAGGATTGCTCACACCCAAGCAGGTTGCCCAAAGCAACAGGTACAAGTGAAGCTTCACTGAGAAGACGGTGCGACAGGGGCTGGTTGCCGGCCACGTGTACCGTGGACGGTCACAGGCGCCTGCCCGTCGGCAGAGTAGTGCACTGGCTCCGCCGGAGCATGCACGCCATCTTTCGCCCGGGGGTGCTCGGGCATCCCTCCAACAGGGCCGGCCCACAGGCTACGTTCGATCGCTCCGTCAGCCTGCTGCGCAGCGCCTGCAGGCTGGCGACGAGGCCCGAAGGCGGCAGGTCCTACTCAACCTGTACCTCGCCGGACGCCCCTCCGCCCGCATCTGTGACTGGGTGATCGCCCCAACCTTGCAGAGGGCCCCTGAGGCTCGCCTTACCCTGCCGTCACCAGCTACAGGTTTGCGCGCGGACGACTGCGTCAAGACACGTCAGCATGCGATGAAACGCGACAGAATGGGACAAGTTGCGAATCGCTCGTTTTCGCATAAGATGCTTCCAGACAACGACTTTTGGGCTTTTCGGCGTGGAGCCGGGATGGCTTTGCAGTGCGTGGGTCAGGGGTTCGAGTCTCCTCGGCTCCATTCTTTCCGGGATCGCTGGCGCGCTGGCGGTTCGCTTCTGCTCCCGAGGTGAAGATGAGTAGGCACTTGATCTGGCCGGTGTGGTGGCTGGCCGTGATCGCCACCGCTGCGGCGGCCCAGGACGCCCAGCCCACCGACGCGGGCACGGCTCAGCCGTCCGCGAGCACGACGCAGCCGGCTCCCCCGCCGGTGCTGCTTTCGGATGACCAGCGGATCGAACGGCTCCGTGCGTTGTTGGGGCCGCGGGTCGAGTTGTCCGGGCCGCGGGCCAAGTCGCGACGGGCGCGCGTGCGGACCAGCCTGCGATTCGACAATCCGAGCGACCTCCAGCCGCTCGCCCCGGTCAGCAATGTCTGGGAGATACGCGACGGCTCGCTGCACGGCTCGGGCGTTTCGGTTTCGCAGATCGTGTTCGCCGTGCCGCTGCTGGCCGAGTCTTGCACGGTGAAGGCACGGCTCCGGTCGGACAGCCTGATCGAGATGTCCCTGCTCAACCCGCTGGTCGAGCGCTTCGACGGGACGCGTGCCGTCGGCCGGTTGCACTTCGGACGCATGGATCGCTTCGCACGGTCGGACTGGATCGAGCTGTCCAGCCACGACAACCCGTTGAAACGGTTTTACAGCTTCCGCTTTCCCGACCGGATGCAGGAGGCCATGCTGGCTCTGAACGAGGGCGAGTTGAGCGCGAAACTGACGGTGGACGACGGCTCGAGGACGGCCGGCGGACGGGTGCTGGCCGAGGACCTGAGCCGCAACGTGTACGTGTCGCTGGCCGGCGGGGTCAACAACAAGGTCGCGGTGGACCGGCTGGACGTCGAGGGCTGGATCGATCTGGAGTCCGACGAGACGGCCGTCCTGACGGGCATGGGGCGAGAATTCTGGGGCGAGGGGCGGGAGGTCACGATCCACTACCGGGCCCGCGGCCACTTCCGCCGGCTACTGCACAACGGACAGCCGGTGGGCGAGCAACAGGCAACCGAAGGCGTCTGGTGGCCGACGTTGGGACCGTTGCACCAAACCACTTTGACACTGAACCACGGCGACGTGCTGGCGTTCGAGCTGGGCTGGGTGGACGACGAAGGCGCCCTGCACGCGGTGGGGGTGGATCAGGCTACCGGCATGGTGGTCTTGGCTACGCACCCGCTGGCGTTCGAAACGACGGCCGGCCCACCGCCGGACGAGTGGTTCCGCACATTCGGCCCGAGGTGGGAAACGCGACCGCGCGTCTCCAACTCGCAGGATCAGCCGACGGTGGAGCAACTCAGTAAGGCACTGGGCGTCGACTTTCCCGGCCTGCCCATCATCGGGCCATGGGTAGACGACGAGCGGCGGGTGTTTCTCAAGACGCAGATCCGCTGACGACCTGGTGTGTCGTCGGCACGGGCCCGGCAAGCGCCCGACCTACGGTGCTCCAGGGTGTCAAGGTGGTGTCACCGGCCAAGAGTCTGGACGACCTTCTCTTCGCGCTGCATCAGCAGCTCGAGGGCCTCGGTCGGCTCCTCGACGGTTCGAAGGGCGTCGATGGTGGCGTCGTCGAGAAGTCGCATCAGGCGGGCCAGAATACGCAGGTGGGCCTCGCTCTCGTGGCTGCAGATCAGGAAGAAGAGTTGCGTCAGGGCTCCGTCTGGGGCGCTAAACGCCACGGGGCTGATCACCCGGGCCATGCAGACCAGCGGTTCGGCCGTGGTGTAGGGCATGGGCTTCTGGGGGTGAGGGATGGCCAACCCGTGGGGCAAGGCGGTGCTGCCGGCGGCCTCGCGCTGGCGCAGGGCGTTGAGCAGTTCCGCCTTGTCGTAGAGCAGCTTGGTACGATCGGCCAGGTTGACCAGCTCGCGCAGCACGGAGGCCTTGGTGGAAGCGCGCAGGGCAAGTTCGATGGACTCCACCCCCATGAGGTCGGTTACGGAAGTGGGTTCGCTGTTGCCGGAGCGTCCGATGCCGCGTTCGAGGGCGTGGAGGCGCCGGTCATCGAGCGTGAGCATGCGGCTTTCGAGCCAGTCGTGGACCTGGATGCGGTTGAACCGCCACTTGCCACCGACCTTGCGGCCGGGGAGCTGCCCACAGTCGGCCTCGCGCTGGACGTCGCGCGGATGCATGCCGACGAATCGGGCGAACTCTTCCAGGCTCATACTGCGATACGGCACGGCGCAGCCTCTCTGAGGAACACGACTGCCACACTGCTACGGTGCGCGGTCTCATCCTGCCTCAATTGTACGCCACCCAACGTGCCGGGCTAGCGCGCGGGCGCGTGCTTTCATGGCCCCTCGGGTCGCGAGCGGTATCCGCGCGTCAAGAAACCGCCGATGGGCGCGCGGTCCGGCCATCGGACCGAACGTTGCTTCGGCAGGTTTGTGGGTGCGGGTTGACTCTTTGTAGCCCGGATCCGCGCCGGATTTCAGCCGGGCTTTGGAACGGTCACCTGCACTCGCGATGCGCAAGAAATGCGGCCGGTGGCACCTTACTCCGGCGGCAGCAGCTCGAGCTCGCCGGCAATCGCCTGCAGGGCGGTGATGCAGTTGGTGATGTGGTCGGCCAGGGGAACCTCCAGAAGTTCCGCGCCCGCGTTCACGTCCTCGCGCGAGACTGCGGCGGCGAAGGCCTTGGTCTTGAGCTTCTTCTTGACGCTCTTGGGTGTCATGCCTTTGAGCCGCTCGGGGCGAACGAGTGCGCAGGCGACGACGAAGCCGCTGAGTTCGTCCACGGCGAAGAGCGTCTTGCGGAGCGGGGTGTCCCGCGGAAACTCCTCGACGTTCCAAGTGGCGTGCGAGAGGACCGCAGTCACGATCTCCTCGTCCACACCGCGCTGGCGGAGGATCTCGGCGCCCTTGCGGCTGTGATCGGGCGGCTCGGGCCAGCGCTCGTAGTCGAAGTCGTGCAGCAAGCCCACGGCACCCCACAACTCCTCGTCGTGCCCACCGAGCCGGGCGTAGTGCCGCATGGCCGCCTCGACGGCCAGGGCGTGCTTGATGAGGGCGGGGTTGGTGGTGTACTCCTGCAGAAGTGTCAGGGCTTGGTCGCGGTTCATGCTGCTCCTCCGTTGCCGGGCCATCGGCCGGCTCCCACGTGGCGAATTGACCTGAAGGCAGAGAGCGTTATCATCTTAGTTGACCGTAATCTGAGCGCCCGGCGTGAAGCGTGGCGCCGTGGGGCACGGGCTTCACCGGGGATGCCCGATTATAAGGCTTTGTCTTGGAAGATCGACAACGAGAGCAATTCGCCGTCGACGAGCTGGCCGTCGTCCTGAGCCAGTACGATCTGGGCCCCATCGAGTCCATCACCGAGTTCCCACGCGGATCGCGCAAGAGCCCCAAGGTGGGCATCGTCTGCCAGCGGGGCAAGTTTCTGCTGAAGCGTCGCCCGCGCGGGCACGTGACCAGCCAGCGGCTGACCTACGCCCATCGGCTGCAGAGACACCTGACGCTCGCCGGTTTTCCCCTGCCCCGGCTGATCGCACCGGCGGAGGGCGACGGGCTGGTGTTGCACCACAGTGGGCACGTTTACGAGCTGTTCGACTACGTCCGCGGACAACGTTTCTCGGGATCGACACCCGAGACGCGCGAAGCGGGCATCACCCTGGCCCGTTTTCACAAGGCAGTCGAAGACTTCACCTGGGCCGAGCCTCCACACAGAGGCGATTACCACGACGCCAACCCGGTCCGCACCGGGCTCAGCTCGATTCCCTCTTCCCTGTCCGCACACGACAGCGTGGCCGGCATGGAGATCGAGGTGCTGGAGATCTCCCAGGAACTCTACGACGCCTACGAACGCTCCTGCGAGCGGGTCGAACGGATCGGTCTGCGGAAATGGCCCACGGGCGTGATCCACGGCGATTGGCACCCGGGCAACATGATGTACCGCAACGGCAAGGTCGTGGCCGTGGTCGACTACGACTCCGCCCGGGTTTCGCAGCGGGTCATCGACCTGGCCAACGGCACGCTGCAGTTCTCCATCCTCAGCGGAAAGCAGGTCGAGGACTGGCCCGACGAGATTGACGAAGACCGGGCCGGGGCCTTTCTGGCCGGCTACCGGGCCGAGCTTCCGATCACCGACGGCGAGCAAGGCTGCCTGCCGTACCTGATGATGGAGGCGTTGATTTCCGAGTCGGTTCTGCCCATCGCCGCAACGGGCAGCTTCGGTCGCCATCAGGGCTTCCGCTTCATGCGGATGGTCCACCGCAAGGTGGGCTGGCTGGAGGCGAACGCCGAGCGGCTGACCGGATCGCTAGTAGCCAGCGCCTGAACCGCCCAATCCCGCGAGGCGAACGCTCTGTAGGAAGACCCCGCAAGCGCCGACTGTGCCCGTCGGGGGGCTTGGTGTGTGCGCCGTGTCCAACTCGCCGGCGCCCGCTATCGCGGAAATGCTTCGACTACGCCGCCGTCGACGGGGAGGGTCGCGCCGGTGGTCGGCGTGGCGTTGCTGGCGAAGAAGACGACGGCGTTGGCCACGTGATGGCCGTAGACGCGGGCCTTGAGCAGGTTCCGGCCGCGGTAGTACTCGGGCAGGTCCTCGGTCTTCATGCCGCGGCTTTTGGCCCGTTGGGGGCCCACCTCGGCCCACAAGCCCGAGGCGACGTCCTCGTGGCTGAAGACGGCGTCGGCGTTGATCATGTTCACTCGGATGCCGTAGGGAGCCAGCTCGATGGCCGCCACCTTGCCGAGCTGATGGCCGGCCGCCTTCGAAGCGCTGTAGGCGCCGAAGTCCTTGCCCGGCCCGAAGACGTTCTTGCTGGAGTTGATGACGATGTTGCCGCCCAGGCCCTGTGCTTTGAGAACGCGGATGCCCTGGCGCATGAAGAGCAGATAGCCGGTGGCGTTCACGTCCATGACCCGGCGGAAGTCGGCCAGGGTGAGGTCCTCGATGGGGGCGACGTGGGCGATGCCGGCGTTGGGCACCAGGACATCGACGCCACCGTACAAGCGGCAGACCTCCTCGAATCCGCGACGCACGCTTGCCTCGTCAGTGACGTCCATCACCACGGCAGCGGCCGTCCCGGTGCCGGCCCGCTGCTCGATGCGCTCGGTCACGTTGTTCATCGCTTCGCGGTCCAGGTCGGCCACAACCACGTGGGCCCCGGCATCCACGCAGCCCTCGGCGACGGCCGACCCGATGGCACCGGCCCCACCGCTGATGAAGACGACCTGTCCGGCCAACGGTTTCTTATCGATGCGGCCGAGCTTGGCCACCTGTAACGCGCGATGCTCCATGGCAAACAGATGATCCGACGTCAAAGCCGTGTACGTGCCGATGGCGTGTGCCCGGACCATGGTGGCCAGAGTGTGCTCCGTGATGTCGGCCGCGATGCGGGCGTCGCGCTTGGTGGGTCCCCAGCAGAAAGCACCAGCGCCGGGCAACAGGACGACCCTCGGTGACGGGTCCCCGTCGTCGCTCGCTCCGCCGTGTTCGGTGATATAGGACTTGTACCGGTCGCGGTAGTCGTTGACGGCCCGTTCAAGCTGCTGCCGCAACTTCGACGGATCGTCCCAGGCCGGGTTGTCCACGAACAGCGGCCAGGGTTTCGTGCGGATCAGGTGGTCCGTGGTCAATGGGCCGGTGGTTGCCAGTTCGCCGGCCTCCCTGCTGCTGGCAAACGCCAGGACGTCGTCGCCGCCGCGCCATTCGAGGATGCTTCGCCGGTAGGGGCGATCTTCGTTGCCGGTCGGAACCGCCAGGAGGCCTCGCAGGACCGGCGCCACGCCGGCCGCAAGTTCCGACGGCTCGGCGGGCGCGTTGAACGCCGGGGTGAGCCGGTGATCAGTAACGCGATCGTCGATGAACCGTTCGCACGCGTCCACCAGTCTGATGTGCCGCTCGTAGGATGTTCG
>Ga0307379_10001444_pt1 | contig 37595 bp, 59 predicted proteins | sample UN2MG_FD_202237 | JGI IMG/M metagenome (GOLD analysis project Ga0307379, IMG submission 202237) | Soil microbial communities from Risofladan, Vaasa, Finland - UN-2 | ecosystem: Environmental > Terrestrial > Soil > Coastal area > Acid sulfate soil | place: Finland: Risofladan, Vaasa | collected...
TACCTTGACCCTAACAAAATGAATTTAGCGATTGGTCAGGAAGTTCACCATGGTCATATCAAGATGGACGTGGTCAGCAAGGGCAGGGACAAGGGGAGCAAACGTTTGACCCTGACCGCTACTGGATGGGAACAGTACAAAGGTCTGAAGTTGATCGGCAACCTGAAGATCATCCAGAGGCGCATGGATCGGATCATCATGGAAAGGAAGGCAGACGGAACACTTGAACCGATGTTGACACGCATAACGTAGGTCGGAAGTCAAGAAAAAAAGCCCCCAGTCACTGGAGATGGGGGCATATTTCAGGGCATAAGTCAAGAAAAAAATTAAATATAGAGCATATTTTATGGCATAAGTCAAGAAAAAATGCCTGTCAAGGAAAAAAAACACATTTTTTTATTAAAAAACATCTTTTTTTCTTGACAAATTGGGCAAAAAATGAATAAAAAAACCCAGAAAATCCAGCCCCTCTAGGGGAACCTATAGTCGCAGCGTTGACCAAATCTGCCAAAATTATTTGTCTAAAAATAATCCAATAAATTCTGTCTAAATTATGAAAACGATTCCATAATTTAAATAATCAATTTCCAATTTTTTTTGTTTTGAAAATTTTCCCCAAAACCCGGCACAAAAAAGACCTAGAATATTCTAAGTCTTTTAAGCGTTATAAATAATTGCGGTTATTTAATCTTCTGTAATCGCCTCTGGATCATATAAATGGCTATGCGTTTGAGACTTATAATTAATAGGTATAAAAAGCTTCAACATATCCGAGCCTTGCGTATTAGTGGCGAATCTTTTAACGGCATTATTAAAGTCTTCACATAGTACAGCTGGATTATTAGAACTGCTATCACTAGGATTATGATTTGGTATAATTTTATTGGTCATGGCTATTCTCCTTAATTATTAATATATAATAAGATTTTTTAGTAAATTCTGTCTAAATTATGAAAACGTTCTCACAATTTAAATAATAAATTTAATTTTTGTTTTAATAATATTGTTTGAACATAAATGTCAAAAAATCTTATAAATAATCATATAACTATAAAGCAATAATTATCTATAATAAGGGGACTATATAATACAATGAAAAATTATAAAAAAATAATATTGTCTAAATTAAACAAAACTTCTAAAAACATAATACAAGTAAATCCTAGGACTTTGGATATGCTTGTGCGTAAGATCATGAATAGTCTTATTAGCCTAGCCGATAGTAGTGATTGGGATGAATATATAAAACAAGGTGGAATGCAAATAACTACGTCGCCAATTAAAATAATAACGGTTAAAGGTAACGAGAGAAGTATTGATATCGGAGTATTCTTTAACGAGAAACACAAAGGACCAAAAGGCTTAATATTTACAGATGGAGAATTAAATACCCGGGGAAAATTATTTATCAATGTTAATCCTGACCCATATAATCTTCTTGACAATCAGGAAGAAGCAAAATTACAATTAAGAGAAATATTAGAACATGAATTAACCCACTCAAGACAGTTTAGGGGTAAAAATTTCGACCCAAAGAATTATGAAGTTACTGATGAAGAATATTATAGCCAACCACACGAAGTCGAAGCTTATGCTATGGGAATTGTGAAAGAGATAAAGAAACAAATGCATGGTAAAGACAAATCAAAGATAGAATCGTCAAAAGAATTTATAGACGAAATTACATTTGCCGCACCAGAAATAATTAAGTCTTTGGATGAAAAATCTAAAAAACATATGTATCAACTTGTATATACTCAGCTAGCTAAAGAAAATATAATTTAAGGACCTATATAATAATAATGAATAACTATAAAAAAATAATAATATCAAAAAGAGACATAACAGCCGCCATTTCTAAAGAAGAAAAATTGGATATAGTAAAACAAATAAAAGAATATGCCAGTAAAAGAGACGGGCAATGGAAAGAAATATCCGAGATGACCGATGACAAAATCTTAGGCGTAATAGGCAAGTCCCAAACCTTAAACGGAGCAATTAAAACAATTAAATGGTATTACGGTATATGAATAACTATAAAAAAATAATATTATCTAAATTAGATTCTAGACAAAAAGCAGGACTAGCTGAAGACATTATAGAAATGTGGATAAGAGAAAATGGCAAGCAAATATTTAAAGACATTGCTGAAGCAAAAATAACATTGACTAAATTTCAAGATAGATACAATAATCCTAAGCCTGAATCTGCACCTCAAGAAGATCAATCTGCAGCTTGGCTTATAGATCAATTAACCAACAAAACTCCCAAAGAACAAGCAACTATAGGCTATGATTTTAAACCTTCAGAGTTAGATAAGACATACGAGTTTGCTTCTCCTGAACAATTTGCTAAAGAACGTGGAATAAGTATAACCTCTAAAGCTATTCTTGTATTGAAAATGAGTCCAGAAATGAAATTTGCTTTGGATTCTTATGGTATGTCTATCATGTCTATTAATCAACAATTAGGTAAACTTAATGTATGGATAGATAATGAATCTGGATATGGGGATTTCTCGGACGCTTTTCTTGTTATAGACAGAGACAAGGATTAACGGCTACTCTGCTGGGTAACGACGGAATGGATGAATATACTAAAAAAAATAAAAAAAGGTTTGGCATCGAGGTAAAAATAATGAGAAAAAAGATATCAAGTAGGGATTTGGGTCCGGAAGCTGAATTAAATAGGCTTAAACAAACCAAGCAAGAATACTTAGACAACGCCGAACGCTATAAAGATCCTAATTATATTCCATACGGGGCTCAGACTCATGAAGGTGCGGATCCCGAAGGTAAGATAAAATATTGGACAGACTTAGCCAAAGCTTATGATAGGTTTATTCTATCAGAAGAGAATAAAATAAAAGAAAGATTAAATAGGCCTGCAGGTGATAAGGCTAATTTTAATCATGTTAAATAAAAAGGAGTAATACAATGAATAGGGAACAAAGAATGAACAGAAAAGCCGAGGACAAATTAGACTCAATGCCTCCCAATCTTAGAGAAGCGCTTATTAATAGATTAGCTAGGGAATATAATTTGTCTCTACCTGAAGCTGAAGAATATGCTCGCAAGCTTTTAAATAAGACGGGTGATGTTACCGGGTATAAGAGAGATTATAGAAAGCTTGTACAAGCCAGATTAAATAAAAAGGCTACAGCGTTTGTATCTCCCTCTAAAGTTCCATCGGAAAAAGTAGGATCTCTTGTATATAAAGGCAAACATCCATTTGGTAATTTTAATATTGATATTTATGCGGCCAATTCCGAAAACATACCCGTTGATGGCTTGAAAAAAGATACCAAATATGTTATAGGATATATTGCCACTGACCCTGAATTTCCTCAATTCCCTTTTGAATATCGTGCATGGTTTGACTATGACTCTAAATCTAAAGAAATGATAGTTGCTAATTTTTCACCTGACCCCAATTTCTTACTCAATCTTAGAGAATACCTAGCGGAAAAATCTCCCGACAGTAGAATTCCCGAATCTAGATTTCCCGTATCACAAATAAGCGATTATGTCTATAAAAAGATAGATTCTGGAAGCTTTGGAGAAAGAGGACAAATCCACGACACGCCAGATACTTATGAAGAATTTACAAAGATCCCTATGAACGAAGATGTAAAAGATATTGGAGCTTCAATGTATAATAAAATGCTTGCAAGAAAAGCAGTAGAAATGAGTTCGGAAGTATTTGAATTAACCAACCCTACAGAAGAGTCTTTTAAAGAACCTCAAAAAGTAAAAGTAGGAGACATGGTAAGATTTAATGATTTTGGTATGTCTAATATAACAAGCGAAAACAAAGAAGATTATAGAGACGTAGTAGGTATCGTCCGAAGAGTCAACGAATATGGTTATGCAAATATCGAATGGCCTAATGTTGAATATATCGAGCAGCTTTCTTATCCGTCTAAAGGTCTAGAAGTTTTAGAAACTCGAACTGAATTTGCTCCTGCCATAAGATCATCTTTATATTATAAGAATAAAATCATAGCTAAATTAAATAAAAAGGCAGAGGGTAAAGCAATCACAGCTTATACGTTTGTTAACTCTAATGACCAGACAATGCTTTTACTTGTAGATTCAAATAATAATGGAGTACTTTCTAGCGGAGAGCCTAAAAGTCCTGAAGAAGTTAAATATGTATTAAATCTTTGGGATAAACATGGCGGGTATAATACAAAAGAATTTACTGGGGAGTGGGATTTAAGTGATCCTAAAGAAGCTAATGATGCCCTAACTTTCTTTAGTATGTTAATTTAAGTCAGTAATAAATTTAAAATACCCTCTACTTATTCTGCAGAGGGTATTTTTATGTTCAAATATATAAAAAAAAATGAAAAACGGGTGGATTATTTCTTTTTATTTATTTTTCTTTTGCGTGGAACTTTTGCTTGACAATTATTGACTTCGCTCCGATACCAATCCGGAATAGCTCCAAAAACTATCAGAAAAACAAAAGGAGTTAAAGTCACAAAAGTAATTGTTCCTAAAACAGCTTCCCCATAATCAATCCCAGTCCTGCCATAACCATAAGAGCAACACCACTCAGCAGAATATAACCAAAGCGGTGTAATAACCCATTTAAACGATACAAACAAAATTGCCAATCCGCCCATTAGTGTTGCAATAAATCCCAGAGTGAGTAAGATCATATTTTTAATAGCACACCAATTCATATTATTTCTCCTCGATTTCGGCCATGATATTCCGCATATTTGTATTCACCAGACTATTAAAATCCTGTTGTTTATCTAGTAATGTCAGTATCTTTTCGGTCTCGGTATAGTGATTTTTTGATAGTTGGTTTATTCTATATTCTAGGTGCTTAATTTTAGATGATTGATCTATAGCGATAAAGCTGAAGAAAATTATCAATCCTATTCCTAACATTTTTATAGTTATCTCCCCCGGCTTACGACCTTGATTTGTTTTCATACTATTATTCTCATTCAGGCATCCAGAAAGTGAGAGGATTTCTTTTTTATGTTAGGTTTAGGTTTGTTTTCCCGTAAATATCTTTCTTTGTCATTCCATGCGTGTTTGACATCTTTTCCTTTATAGTTTTCCCACACTTGCACGACCCAATATCTTTCTACCCATAGTTTCTTATTTTCCACAACGATAGGAAAAGGGAAAGCCCATCTAGATACAATTTTCTTTTCTCCTATATTTATTTCTTTAGGCAAGTCCCACCTCATTTTTCCCTCTCGGCGATTTCTTTTTTCAGTCTCAAGCCTTCACAGATTTTATCTTCTACATCAATAGTGTCTCTGAAGCCAAACAAAGGAACCTCAACCCAATTTCCACTCTTCAGGCGAATCTTGGCTGGTTCATACCCTTCTATTTCTTCAAGGCTATCTGATCCAACCCAAAAACCCACAATAACATTTCCTTCGCCTTCTAATTTTTTAATTTCTGTATTGTTCATTTTTTCCCTCTCAGCGATTTTCATCTTTCCCGTGTTTTCATTCCATTCACCCATTAAATCTCCGTGACGGTCATAGTATTTATATATACCATTATCCTCATCAATGCTCTTCCAACGATTATCCGTAAGACTCTCAATCTCATCTCCTGCTGCCTCGGAATTTTTGAAGGGCATTGGTATATTTTTCCATTTAGATTTACTCATTTTTCCCTCTCAGCGATTTTTTTCTTATAGGGTTTTTGAAAAAGGCATCTATAAACATTTTTTGCCCTCTTTCTGTCTTTAGAGCTTTAGATATTAGTCTCTGCTTTGAATATTCTTTATGACGTATTTTAATCCCAGACCACATCCATTTTATATAACTAATCATTTTTCCCTCTCAGCGATTTCTTCTGGCTTAAAAAGAGGTATTGGATTTTCTCTCGCAAGCAAATCCATAGCCGTGATGATGTTTATAACCTTTCCCGAATCATCAACACCCTCTCTGTCCAATATGGTTCGAATACTTGAAATGAGATTGGAGTGGTGTTCTTTATTTTTTAATAGCATTTTTACGTCAATATCTATCATTTTTCCCTCTCAGCAATTAATTCATAAAAATCTGTCAAATACCCTTCTTGCATTTTAATAGGAGAATTGCCTTTTTCTACATTTTCCTCAAACCCCTTCTCGCCTTTTTTAATCCCCATTCTCTCAATAACTTTTGCCCCCCAATCTGTATCGCTTATTTGAGAGACTATTTCTAGAACATCTGAATAAACCCCTTCCTCTACTCTGTGTCTCCACTTTTGTCCTATTTCAATCATTTTTCCCTCTCAGCGATTTCTGCGCCTTTTATATATTTTTCATCACCCATGTCATATACCACTTTCTTTTGGCAATCAAAAACATATCTACCGCAATAAATATAGCCCAACTTAACGTTTCCAATTTCCTCTATAAGCTCTCTCGCAGAATCGCTCAGGAATAATTTTAATGCACCCGTGACTTTATTCATTTTTCCCTCTCAGCGATTAAAGCAAAATCTGACTCAATCATTTCTGGAGCATAAACATATGTGTACCCATTTTCTTTACGTTTACACACCCATGCTTTTTGTTCTTCATTAAAAGAAATCAATTCAATGGTGGCTGGATATAAATCATCTTTAAATTTATATATATTCCCAGTCTTCATTTTTCCCTCTCAGCGATTGGTTTGGCGTAGTCGTATATAAAAATAAAATAAAAGGTCAGAACGGTTATGAAAGAAAATATCGCCATTTTTATATCGTTAAATTTATAAAAGCATAACGCTGCAAGAAAAATGAAAAAACCTATGCTTTGTATCGTCTCATGCTTAATATTTTTTGACCCCTTAGAACAATCCGAGCAATATATACATCCGCCATGCATAATTATGTCAGCTTCGTTCTGCGCCTTAGTGGGCTTCATACACACAGAGCATTTATATCTAATCATTTTTCCCTCTCACTAAAGTCAACCCTGCCACCATATACAAAATTAACGCCGATACCAGAGTGAACATATAACGTGCTTCTTGTGTCAAGGGGTTCGTATCCAAATTTTATTATATGTTTAGAAAAAAGCTCAGAAAGCTCCATTAAGAAGCTTTCGTCTTTGTTTAACAATCCTGAGGGCCATTTAAATCGGACAACATTTTGATTATAACTCTTAGATATTTCTGCGTATTTATTAAATGTTTCTTCGAGTAACTTTAAGTTTTCTTTAAAATATTCATTTGCATAATTTATGGTTTTCTCTTTTGATTTCAATAGCTCTTGGGGACTTATAATCATTTTTTTCTCTCAGCGAGTCTTTTATCACGGTACTCAAGTGTCATTTTTTCAATTTCTCTGTATCGTTTATCGCTGTCTGGTTCTTCTGACCAATACTGGACGTTCCTAGTATGATTATTTTCGGGCATACTCATCCAAGCTACAGTCTTAAAGTCTTGTTCGGAATCTACAATGTGACCCCATGACCATTTCCATCGTTCCCCACTATCGCTCCCATCCCTATTCAGACTTACTCTGGAACAATTCTCTTCTAGTTTACTTTCTTCAAGAGCATCAAATGAACCCTTGAAATCACTCCAACCACCGTGAGGGTAATAAGAATCCCCCGCAAATAACAAATATCTTTTCATTTTTCCCTCTCAGCGGTTAAATATTTATTGTTATTACCTGATCGAACTGATTTACTTCTGTTTGAGAATCTCTAATACAAAATGATTCTTCTGGACTACATTCAAAGATAACATACCCATCATAATCAGTTCTTTCCCAATTGATGTCGTCATATGGTTCTTGTCTTCTTATTTTCCCAAATTTAGCATTGTGATTAATTTTAACATAAGACTCAAACCTGTCTGCAATGTCCTTGTAATCAGACCATTTACAAACAATAGTCCCGCCTCCATCTCCGCCTTCGCCAAAAACAAATTCAATAAGCAACGGGAATAGGTTGACAACGTGACCTTCTGGTAGTTTTACTTTATCTATCATTTATCCCTCTCAGCGATTTCTTTGTTTAACTTACATTCTGGGCATTTCATTCCTAATGGCAAATCAGATACTCCATTGTAACTTTTAAGAATTATAAAAATCCCTGTTCCATCACATTTTTCGCATTTGTCACTCATCTTTCCCTCTCAGCTAATGTTTTGCATTTCCTATATTCATAACAATCGGTAGAGCTATCACATCTTTGTAGTGAATATTTCTCATATTTGCTTTTATCTGAAATAATACGGACAACGTTCATCCTAAAAGACAGACTCCCAACGCAGTCTTCGCTAGTATATCTAGGCCACGCTTGATAGTGAGAACCATCATTAAATACCGCATAGTAATGAGGATAGGGGTCTTCTTCCGTGCAACCAAACGTAAATAGCAATAAAGATAGTATTAATAAATATCTCATTTTTCACTCTCAGATATTAAGATATCGGGCATAGGCCTGCTTTCGTCCCACATTTGTTTCCACCTTCCATCCTTAGTTTCTATCCATAAACCGCCTTTGCCATCGGAATAATTAACTTCTACGGCCTGTCTTATCCCATCATCACCTACTATGTTGGTTTTAACAGAAGCCACACAAGCATCTTCATATGTTTTAAAAGGCCCATCTAGAGAACCCATCCATCCACTGTCGCCAGAGCCTACAACATGAAAGCCTTTATCGTTTTCTAAATCTTCACTCATTTTTCCTCTCTAGTTTTGTAAATTTCACCGGACCCCATCTGAAACTCCATCATAGGTGCAAATCCTTCGTAAATTTGTTTACCGGTCAGCCAACTCATTTTTCCGCTGTGGGTGTGTTTGACTTTCCATCTATCGTCTCCTAGATATTCTATTAGTTCGATCTTAATGTAACATCTCTTGTTCATGAATCTTTGGCCTGCCCTCATTCTTGCACCTTGCTGGCTTCTAAGGATTTATCCAAGTATGCCCATGCTTCAGGATCATATTCTACCTCAGGCCATTCTCTAAACTTGGACACCGCTTTCTGTAGTGTAGAAAGTCTGTTTCTCTCATCGGCTAACTGTATCTGAGCCTCCTGTTTTTCTTTTATTAGAGATATTTCTTTATTTTTCATATACGCTACCTCGGCCTCTAAATTATGTATAGGACTGTGTATTCCACAATTTTTTATATTTGTCTCGTCGCACACGCATTCTAAAAGCATTTTATTCACCCCTTGATTAATAATATTATGTAGATATTGTACCGTTTAGACAGATGAAATTCAAATTTATTTAGTATATTGTCTATTTAATAATTTGGCTAAAAATTCTATAAATTAATATATAATATAACTACAAATGCGGGGGAAACAATGAACAATATACCATTAAAATTTGCCATTAAAAACGTAGCTTCGGAACCTCCGACAGGACCAATTCAAAGCGGAGACAATGGCGCTGGGCTTATAAGTCCAGAGGGAACTCCATATCCTATGTCCGGAGGAAACCATGATCAATGGGTCGAACGCAATAGAGAATGGCTAAAGCAAAAATATGGATTTGAAATTTCAGAAGAGGAAATAGACAATAATCTCACCAACACACATCACTTAATTCATAGACTAATAGAAGAAAAAGGCTGGATTAAGGTAAGGGGAAGATCTATAATTTCTAGAAATCCTAGATCTGACCGGGGAAAAGTTGCGGAAGCGATTCAATTTAAATATTTGCCCGTTAGGGATGCATACGAGATAATAACTCCTGACTATAGCTATACAAACAGGATACAGATAAATTACAATGATTTAGAGAGAGAGTTAGCTCAGGCTAAAAATAAATCCAGAATTAAAATATCCAGTAGGGACGAAAGGGTAATTGCCGGGCATGAATAATAAACTATTAAAATTAGCCATTAAGAATGTAGCCGCAGAACCGCCAACGGGTCCGATTAGCGGCGGAGATTATGGCGCAGGACTTATAAACCCGGAGGGAACTCCTTACCCTATATCTGGGGGCTCCCATAACGGATGGATCTTGGAAAACAGAGAATGGCTGAAACAAAGGTACGGATTTGAAATTTCAGACGAAGAAGCTGAAAAAGCGTCCACCGGTGTCAGTGATATACATTATCTGATTCGTAGATTAGTAGAAGAAAAAGGTTGGCTGAAGGTAAGAGGCGGATCTATAATTTCTAGAAACCCCAGATCCGACCGAAGTAAAGTGGTGGAAGCTATTCAATGGAAATATTTACCAAAACGTGATCATTACGAAATATACACTCCAGAATATAGAGAAGAAATTCGAGTAGATTTTAAGGATATAGAAAGAGAATTAGCACAAGCTAAAGCTAAATATAGAATTAAAATATCTAGTAGAGATACACGTGTTTAAAATATCCTATAGAGACATAACCGCTGCGTCCGATGAAGAATACGAAAAAGAAAGTCAAGCTATTCAATCAGTGGTAAACATAACGTCTCCAGAAGAAATGCGCCAAGTTTTCGACAAGACACATGCTCTGGGGGATGATGTATTTATTGGCCCAGTCTATTCTAATTTAAGAGAAAATTTTTGGGATAGGATGATTTATGCCTTATTGTCAAAAAATCTAAACGTCCCTTCCAATATGTTGGCAGAAGCTCTATACCATTATTTAGACAACACAGATGAAGACGGGTATCGAGGAGCCTTGTATAATCCCAATCTATTAGACGAGGCCATTTTATCTATTCAGGAAAAATATGAAAAATTTTACCATCACGATCTTATTCAATTTTTAAAAAAACTCAAAGATGCTGGTGTACCGATATCAAGGCTCAACAAGCTATACGAAAAAATGATCAGACAATATGACAGAGGAACTAGGATACCATTTTCGGCAGAGAATATTTCCAGAATGCACGTTGATCCCGAAGAGGTTGAAGTATGGGGTGAAGATGGATTATCTCAAGATTTTTACAAGCTGTTATTAAAGCGACAAGAATATCTATATAAATACCAGATTCTTGGTCAAAGAAAAAATCGCTATGGACTATCCGATACAGCCAACATGAGATATCTGCAAATCAAAGCTGAGCTAGAGCAAATTAATAAGAAGTTAACTGTTTTATTGCACGGCCAGATAAAAAGCTGGTTGACAAATATAGGAGCCAGATTAAAAGAATCTGACTTTGAAAAAGAAGATCATGGAGAAAAGGGAACCATAATAAATATTAACTTTAGTATTGTTAAAGCTTTAGAGAACGCAAAAACTATGGACGAAGATAATCTGGCCATCGAAAGAGCAATCAATGCCATTCATACTTCTGATGATCCTATGCTCGGAACGGCTTCGGTCTTGCTGCTTGATTATCTTTCTAATATAGACACGACCGCATGGGATAAAGATTTAGAAAGATATGCTAGCGTAAACTACGAGAAACTAATAAGGTCAAGATTAAGAAAAATAAAAAGGTAAGATATAATGATTAAATTATCAAAAAGAGACTTGAAATCATACAAAGACATCGACCTGCAGAAACTTGTTTTAGCCGTTCAGGCAGAATACGATGCGTGGGATGAAAACGAGGACGAATATTTTGGCGGCGGAATTTGCCATTTGCTAGCCGACAAAATAATAGATGAATTATCCAATCAAGGCATAGAATCTTCATCTGTTTCTCAGCAATGTGGCGAAGTTCATGTGTTTGTTCTTGCTAGACTTTCTGAGGGCGTAGTTTCAATAGACATAAATCCATATCGTTACGAAACTGGTGCAGGTTATAATTGGCAGAAGATCCAAGACGTGAAGTTTGACACAGGGGATATCGCTATGGATGTAGTCAGCCAAGACCCCAATGATTTTGAGGAATATACAGGAGATGGCTGGTGATTAAGTTATCCTACAGAGATGTATTTTCCAAGAATTTAATTCGCATAGATGAATTAGATGCCGAGAGCTTGACTTCTTTGATAAGCGAGAAGGTTCTTAAAATGGTCAATTCTAAAAATTGGAAAATTATTATGGGCTTAGGCAGAGATTATGCAGTTGTCCCGGATGTACCAGTTACTAAAATGGACGGCACTGAAACTAACGTTGATATTGCGGTTAATTTTGGAGAAGCCCAATATGCCAATAAAGTTAATTCAATTGTTTTAGGCGGCGAGTGGCTACAAGAAGACAATTTGGTGGTTATTAATTTAAACAACGATAAAGAACTATATGAGAATCAGGAAAGATTGGGATCTGCAGGTAATTTGTATACCCAGATTTTAGATACACTAAGACACGAATTAGTGCACTCCAAACAACACGAGAGAACAGAACAAAGTATTGATCCGGAGACAGATAGAGTTGGTTATCAATCTCAAATGCATGAAGTTCAAGCTTTCGCTCCCAATATAGTTAGGCAGATTGAATTGATGTTAAAAAAACATAATTCAACAATACAAGAAGGAAGTCAGATACAAACTTATATAGAAGACAGTCTTCCAGATTTTTATGATTTAGAAGAACCAGCAAGACGCCATCTGTTGAATTTAGTTTATGTACAATTAGATAAAGATGGTTATGTTGGAAAGGGCATCGTATAATGGCAAAATCTACAATAAGACCTCCAAAAGCTGGCCCCGTGGGAAATGCCAATGGAATGGGTATAATAAGTCCAGATGGGGAAATATTTCCCGTTAACAACACGTACCATAGCGACTGGATTGTGGATAATTATAATTGGTTAACCCAAGCCAAGCATTTAAATCTCCCAGACAAAGATCAACTTAAAAGAATGGAAGTTTCAAGCGTGCGGGACATTTTAGTCGGGCTAGGTTGGGTCCCGTTTTTTGGAACATCCAAACTTGTTGTTTATTATAAAAACATCCAGTCTGCCGCTAAACTAGTTTTGGAAGCTATGCAGCTTAGAAACATCCCAAAATTGCCCGTAGACATGATAAATCAGCACGGAGAGGAAGATTTTTTTGACAACCAAGAACTAGAGGAGTACGTCACGAGAACTTCCAAGAACTCTTCTCGTGTAAAAATATCGAGCAGAGATAGGTAATAAAATGCATGAAAAAACTTTAGAAATAAATTTTTATAGAGATAAAAGTGGAATATATATTGTCAAGCTTTCTGGTAAGATGGACATATTCACATTTAAACTTGGGAAAGATTTTTTGTCAGATATTTCCGAAGACTTGGAAGGAATAAACGTTGTCGTAGACTTGAGAGAAATGAAATACATAGCGTCTTCGGGATGGAGTATATTAATAAGCAGGAGTAAGACTATAAGTAGAGCAAAAGGAAAATTTGTATTATTCGGAATGAGTCCAGAAATATACAGAATTTACAAATCCATGAAACTAAAAGGTTTAGTTACTTCGTTCATGTCAGAACAAGAAGCTCTTGATTATTGTAAGGAAGTAAAATCCGATGATTAGAATATCACAAAGAGATGGGGCAGACAACAAAAAGAAACTTCTAGATACCCTCAATAGCAAGTTTCCAAAACCTGTAGTTGATGAATTTATTGGAGAATTTACTGCACAAAAGCCAATAGAGGAAGTTGAGTTCTCCGATAAAGATATGGAACACATTTTGCCATTTATAGAAAAGAGAAACTTAAGATACCAAGAACCTCAGATGGTAGATATAAACAAGATTCTAGAGCATTCGGAAAATACAGATTTAAGAAGTAGGATTTCGGCATTTAACGATGGAACAATAAATACTGATAATACTGGATCTTCTGCAACCTATATAAGATCCCCTGAAAACATCAATAAATTCAAGTCAATGGATGCAAGTACTGCACCGCCCATTGCAGTATCAGGAACAGGAAAACTTGAATGGGGTTTTCATAGAACAATAGCAGCCATATCAAGAGGGGATAAAGAAATTTTAGCATGGGTGTTTGAATAATGATTAGAATATCACAAAGAGATGGGGTAGACATAGAACAAGTGGCTTCTGGACTTGAATTTAAACCTGTCAAGAAAAAGGCCACACAATATCAATTCATAAAAGACATAAATAGTCTTGAGCCATTTACCTATACTATTAATCAGGGTAAATCAGTTCAAATAGATACAATAACCTCTGATGGTAAAGAAACTACTAATACTGCTCAAACTGGGGATATTATATTCAGCGGTCCAAGCAAAGAGCAATATGTGTTAAAGCCTGCCAAAGTTCAAAAAATGTATGAAGGAAAAATTGGCGGAGTTCTTGTCCCAGAGCAAACTCCTAGACAAGTCGCTTTATATCAAGGAGAACCTATTAGTTTTATGGCTTCTTGGGGTGAACAGATGGTATTAAAAACTGGAGATTATTTAGTTAAAGAGCAAGATGGAAGTGGCTATTACAGGATTGCTCGAAAAGAATTTGAAGAAACTTACGGGAGTTAAAATGATTAGAATATCACAAAGAGATGGGCATATTAGACAGAAAAATCATATAAAATCTTATAAAAAAGCAATTATATGTTAATCGTGTAATTATATTTAAGGAAAAAATATAAAATGGATGATGAAGAAAAAAAACAAGTCTGGAAAGACATATTAATGGACGCTCAGGAAGATTGGCAGGCAGCACAGCCTAAATTCAATCCTCGAGATAGCGTGGTCCCTTATGGAAAAAGCGGGAAATGGTATGTAGATAATAGCTCTATATTTGATACTCGTAAATATGATATCACCGCTATTATGGAAGGTGTCGAACAAGGTGGAGGAACTAACGTTAAAGCTGAGCCTCTTTATGGATGGAGCAATCAACCAGATGTTGTTACTTTTGATTACAATGGAGATCCAAAGGATATAGAAAAAACTGTTGATTTTGAATTGGGATTTGATCAAGATTTGCCTGATCAATCTAGTCTTGTACATGTTTTTGTTAGAGATAGACAATTTGATTGGGGAAAAGCAAATAAAGATTCCGCACCAGAAAGTCCAGAAGATTTTCCAGACATAAATCCAGAAGTAAGAGACATTAAGTCTGTGAAAAATTACAAGCATGTAATATTAAAAAAAGCCAATTGGGAAAAGTTCGAGTCTGAGGACCCAGAAGAATTTAATAAAGTAGTAAGAGAGCAAGCCGCCCAAGAAAAAGACCGCACCAAAGACAGCCGTAAGGTTTTGCTCAGAGCGCCTTATTCTTCCCATCCCGACGACGCCTATTTAGAGAAGGTCCTATCGTTTTGGACAAACCCATATGGAGTGCATGAATATGCCTCTTGGGTGAGAAACAAAAATAACGATTCTTATGAATGGGGTCATTACTTTAAAGATCCAAATAAAGCTTTGGATTTCTTCAACAATAGAGGATTGAAATCAAATTTGAAATATACTCCAGATACAGTGGAAGAATTATTGAATACGCCCATGAATCCAGAAGTAAAGGATATCAAATCAAAAATCAATTATAAGAAGAACATGATCCGTAGCGCAGGTTTTATAGAAGATAAAATAGACAGTCAAATCGGAGTAATAGAAGTAGCTCGAAGAATTTTGTCGTCGTATTTAATTAAAGAAGATCAGAATAATATTATACGGTACACTGATATGTTAGAAGAATATTTTATAGAACTTAAAAGATTGCAATCTATACAAGCTACCATTCAAAAAGAAAATAGCGTAGAAGTCAGGCGTTATAAAGATCAAATGGCCGAAGTACAAGAAAAACTTAGACGCTATAATAAATATCACGATACAAATGAAGAATCGGGTATAAGAACACGTTTAGAAAATCAAATAAAGTCTATACAGGATAAAATAGATAATGTCTCTAAAACTCCAGATACAATGGAAGAATTATTAAACAAACCCCTGCATCCAGACGTAAAGGATATCAAATCAAAAATGAATTATAAAAATAAAATTATTGCTAGGTTGAGAAAAAAATCCGATATGAATCCATCCGCCCCTCAAAAGAAACCCAGCCGAAAAAGCGAAGGCGTCAGCTACGAAGACTGGCAGAAAAGATTAAGCAACGTTATAGAAAGACAATTCGGAATGGGATTCGATGACTTTCCAGATTGGGATAGCTCTAGTTCTTATGATTCGGATGCCACGCCAGTCGAAGCGTTTAGAGATTGGAAAGAAGATCAAGGCGCAGACTTTGATTTTTAATTAAAAAAATTAGGAGAAGTATTGTGAACTATATATTCAAAATAATGAAAAAACTGGCTGCGGCTGTTCAAAATCAAGGGTTAGAAGAAATTGATTTGGATAAACTTCGAAGAACAGCTCAAGATATATATAAATTAGGAATGGATTTATATAACATAGATGATGTTCAAGAGCAGAACGGCGTAGGAATGAGCCAGAGAACCAAGCCTGCATGGAGCGAAAAAATCATCGGACAAAAGATAGCCGATAAAATTCCGCAAGCTTCCGAAGCCCAACTTAATTATTTTATTAAAAGCATGCTTTGGATTTTGAATGTACACAATGCTCAAATTAGAAGACTGTTTGCAGACAGAGCAAGCCTATTAGATTTTGAAGTCCAAACGGTAACTGCTCAAAACCCTCTTTATGGATTCAAAAGAAGAGGAAATTTTATAACCCTAGAAAAAATTGGCGGTCCCGGATTAAAAGATTGGGAAGGATTTAAATTAATAGCCGCTAGGAGTGGATTCCCATACAATAGAGAAGCCGGTAAAAATGCTGTCTCGGCGGAAACCTTTAGAGATATGGACCTAAATCTATTAATCGATGGGTTGGACACAATAGGAGTGGATTTAGAAGAGCCAAACTTGGAAAATCTTTTAGCGGAGAGAGCTACGCCCACAGTTGTTGAGGAAGCCCCCGAAGAAGAAAACAAAGTCCTACCTATGGTGGAGATCAAGTTTTCTCAGGAACGTGGAAGAACTTTCCGCAGAAATCAAGTTGCGAAAATATATGACAATCTATTGTTCTTTATGCCCAAGGAGAGAATCGAGAGAGATATTTTTACGAAAATTAATGCCCTATATCAACAATATCAAATTAAGGGGGTCAAAACTGACGGTGGCTGGGCGAACTATAGAAAATTCTATGGAGTAGATTTTCCATACCAAGCCTTTAAACAACAGGCGAATAAACTAGGCTTCGATGTCAGCGCCATGCCCCCACAGCTGAACGATACTACTGCGGATTTAGGAATCACAGAAGAAGATGAAGAAATCAGAGAATTAATAGCGAAAGAAAAAAAGCCGAATAATGTTTTAGTTATAAAGAGAAAAAGTGATAATAAATTTATAATACTGTACCCAAACGATCCCAGTGTAAAAAAAGCTATCACAGCCACTAAAGACAATCCTGTTCCTAAAATTAGAGGATTATTAGAGGATAGCAAAGTCCATACATTTGCCAAAGAGACGTATAAGTTGGATACTGTCGAAGAATTATTACAATTATTTAGAGAATATAGACCCGATTGGGAAATAGATACTTCAGAAGTTGACGAAGCCATAGAGATCAGAGATGTCAAGCAACAGGAGTTCAGAAAACCCATACCTCGAGTTGAGGCAGTTATGGATGAAAGATATAAAATGCTACCACACCAAAACGAAGGATTTAGGTTCTTAGAAAAAACTGACGGAAACGCAATGCTTGGCGACGAGCCCGGTGTTGGCAAAACCATACAGAGTCTCGCTTACGCCGCCGCCAACGGGCAGAAAGCGCTAGTAGTAGGACTCAATGTTACAAAGAGAAAATGGCTAAATGATGCAACTAGATTTTTCGGTAAGTATTATGGAAAAAAAGATCCCAATGGAAAAAACGCATTAGAAATGTTTAAAGATTCGCAAGTTCTAGAATTAAACGCAGAAGATCTAAGAAGTAAAAAAATTACAGCTCAAGATCTTGTGAATAAAAAATTAGTGTCTGTAAATTATGAATCGTATAGAAAGTTTTTACCAATTTTCGAACAGATGAAACAAAATGGGGTTGGTTTTGATACTATAATAATTGATGAATCACAAAACATGAAGGACCCCAAAGCAAAACAGTCAAAAGCTCTCTTAGAGTCACGATCATTATTTGACCATCATATCTTGTTATCAGGAACTCCGGTTTTAAATAAAAGAACAGATTATCTTACACAACTAGAAATGATAGCTCCCGGAGTATTCACCAAAGAGTCGTTGATGAAAATGACACCCGGTCAAGTGGAAAGTGCGCTTCACGATTACGTGATAGCTAGAAAAAAATCCCACGTATTAAAGGATCTTCCGGAAAAAGTTACACAGAATCTAGATATAGATATGCCTGAAATACCGGGCATGCCGGATATTAAAACCATAGGGGAGTTTTCTAAATATAGGTCTATATTGGCCAGAGCCAAAGTTCCATACACATTTGAATTTGCAAAATCTATATTGGATACATCGGACGAAAGCGTGGTCATATTCACAGAAAGCCGCCCCGCCGCAGACGAATTATATAGAATGTTCGAATCAGATAGAGACACAAAAGGATTGGCACTTTTACATGTTGGAACTGGCATGGCGAAGGAAACAAAAGAAAAAGCTAAGGATGACTTTCAAAATATCGAACTTCCATATAGAGTCTTCATAGCCGTGCGAAAGTCCATTCCTGCCGGTGCCGATTTGTACAAGGCTAGCACGGTTATATTTAACGACATTCCTTGGAATCCGGGATTGATCGAGCAGGCCGAAGATAGAACCCACAGGCAAGGTCAGAAGAAATCAGTAAACGTCTACTGGGTAAACGCCGCCAATCATGAATGGGATAACCTCATGAATCATATTGTAAGGAAAAAATTTATCGTACACAAAAACGGCAACAAACAGGAAAATATGACACAGGATGAATGGGACTACCTAAACACCAGAATCAAGGGAGAGGAACTTGTTGATGACTTCTTGGAGAAATATAAAAATGATCTTGTGAACCTAGAAGATCAGACTGAAGAAGAAGATGATCAGACAGGCTTGGAAGAAATGGGCAATCCAGATAATCCAACTCAGGCTAATTATAAGAAGAGAATAACATTTTCTTCATACTTTAGATTCAGGTCGAAATGGTAAAATCTTATTCAAAAAAGATTCTTCGAAAACTATATAGAATAGCTTATTCATACGAACAGGCTAAATCTATAGTGTTGAAAAATTCCAGCGAAGAATTACCTTTGGATATGATTAAATTATTATTAAAAGACAAAGATTCAGGAATAAGAATAGCTTTATCTAAATATAAGTATACCCCTGCGGATATTATAGTTGTATTATCTCAAGATAAACTCTCAAGGGTAAGAGCGTCAGCTGCTGAATCTGAATTATTGACCGAAGAATATGTAGAAAAACTATCCATGGATCCGTCAGAAGCAGTGAAGGTTTCCGTTGCTCACAGAAAGAATCTCTCTCAAGCTGTCTTGGATAGATTATCTTTAGAAGAATCAGAAGATGTAAAATTGGCCATGTCAGAGAGAGACGGGTTGTCTCAGGAAAATGCTAAAAATCTTCTAGAGGGACAAATATATAATACGAATATATTAAAAAACGTATATAAAAATACGATTATTTCAAAAGACAAACTTGGGGAGTTGATAACTCATCCGGATGAAAGCATCCGATCTTCCATCGCCAAAAGAAGAGACCTGACCCCCGAATTTATTAGAGTTTTGTCCGAAGATAAATCCGATATGGTCAAAGAAGCCCTTGCCATAAATCGTGTCGTTCCGCCTGAGATACTGAGCAAGCTCTATGAAAATAACTCCAAGAAAGCTAGAATTGCAGCAGGTATAGCTAGAAATAGAAATACCGCTCCTGAATTACTTGATATTCTCGCAGAAGATCCGAGAAGTATTATTAAAATAAACCTTGCGTACAACAGGGGTATATCTGAAAAAGCTTTAAATACTCTAGTTAACAATTCTGTCGGGATGGAGATAATAAACGAATCTGTATCTTCCAGAAAAGACATTCCCGGTGGCACGGCAAGAATTTTAGCAGGGTCCGCAAATGAAAAAGTTCTAGAAAATCTCGCCAGAGCAAACACTCTACCGGAAGATGTGTTTTTAATTTTATTAAACTCAACGACAAAAGTTAAAAAAATACTATCCGCAAGACCAGACGTCCCCGAAAGTATTTCAGAATATCTCTCAATATATAATGACATATTAAAAAACAACATCACTGACTACTCTGTTTTAGAAGATAAATACCTATCTGCGTTGTCTCAGGAAAAAGATGAACTTCTCATAAGAAAATTGCTGGATAGCAAGAATAAGAAAATAATTGATTTCATAGCATCGGGTGGAAGTCAGAACAACAAAAATATATTATCCGCTTACAAAAATTTACCAGAAGACGTTATTGATAAATTAATAGAAACTGGAAACGCTGCCGTACACTTAAAGATAGCTGCACAAAAGAATTTATCTTCAGAAGCCCAACAAAAACTGGCTGTATCTAGCTCCAAGGCAGTAAAAAACCAACTGCTAGATAGATCAGATTTATCCACGGACGCAGCTAAAATATTGGCCAAAGATACAGAAAAAGACATACGAGATAGAGCTTTAGTTAAATTGCCTTTTTCAGAAAGAGCCGAAGCGACCAGCATTCCATCTTCACTCATGCCGATAGAAGACTTTAAATCTAGGGCGAGAAAAGATTTATACATGTTCAGAAGATTAGAAAAAATTATGGAAGATAATAATCTTAAGAACATGACAAAAAAAGAGGTTAGAAAATACGACCCAAAGATAAGCCAACATCCCTTTGCGGAAAAAATATTCGCATCCAGTCAGGGAAACCTTACGCTAGAAAAGTTAAAGGCCGCTGAAGCAGAATATCTGGACAATGCAGAGACTACGCTGAGACACGCATTGACTGGAAAATATGAAGCTGGTTCCCAACAATCCGAACAAAGTATCAAGAATGTTCCGAGAGAAACGTTGTCAGTGACGTTAGAGGAAGGATTACCTCCAGAGGTAGCTTATTTCGTGGATAGATGGGTCAATCCTAGCATCGGACACGGAATAGGTTTGGGGAGATTTAATCTTGGTCATATTTTGTTTAAAGATATTTCTTCTATATTAAAAAAACCCGCCGTCTTAATAGAACAAATACAGAGTGACCATAGATATACGCTAGCGTTTTTAAAACAGGGATCTACACGACTTGATCCAAAATTTGAAGCCGATCTGGACTCTAAATTTGGGGAAGGATCCAAGGATAGAATGATTAAATATTTTACAAATATAAGGTCAATATATCCCGAAACTCTCTTGCTGGAATTTTTAAACAGGATGCGTGGAAAAGAAGTATACATAACAGGCCCAGAACGGGCAGCGCAATTAACAAGGGTAGATCCCAAAGCAGCCCAAGAAGTATATGGAAAAATTCCATCTAAATTTGGTTTTGAGCCCGCAGAAGATATGCCGGGATATTTAAGATTAGAGAGAGCAAATTATAAAAAACATATATTAAGAAAAACTGCGTCGCTAATAAAAAATTAAACCTAGCTAAATCTTTAAACTCCAACCCTTTTGAACTTTAAGAGGGTTTGTTTTTTTGTCCAAAGACGATATAATATATTTATGAGATGTCCAAACCAAAATATTTTAAATAAACTTACTAAATTCCATACTGCGGCTAAATCTATCATTCTTCCACAGGGCATGTACGTTGCGTGGTCCAAGGGAAATAAAGAGCAAACGTATGGCGTAGATAGAATTTTGGCCTATCATCTGATACGCCATGCGTTGAATGCCAAAGATTTAATGGAACATACTTATGAAGATTTATCAGACCAGTTATTTAGTTTTATACTCTCCCAAAAGCCCAATGCTAAAAGTGTATTCTATGTAAGATCAGATTGCAGATTTTCACAGTTTGACGACCCGAAGGTTTGTTATACGACCCTTAATGCTAGCATAATTGGGGCTTGGGATAAGCCGGGAATTATAAAAAACCCGCATAGCAGAACATATGAAAAAATTATAGGAAAAGTGTTCAGAAAAAAATATCACAAAAAACCACATCCTAAAAGAATACTTTTATTGCCCGATATAATAACAGTCAGAGGCAGCCGACATAAGCATAGAACAGGACATCAACATGATTATTGGGCACTAGATTCAGAAAAAAATGTTACACACGTAACTAGATACATATTAAGAAAATATTATTTTAGAGATAAATGGAGCCCGTAAATGAAAATTAAACTTAAAATAGAATATAACTTGCAAGTAAATCTTGGTTTTGAATGGTCAGACTTGCTAGAAAATTCGTTCGCCAATGGCCCTATCAAGAAATTCTATAAAGGTGTTGAATTCGAAGCAGATGACGAAATTGGTATAAACAATTCGATAAATAAGATAATCGAAGACCTTACGGTGTCGTTCAAAGGAACCCATAAGAGAATAAAAAATATTAACTTTTCGTACACGAGAAATTAGACAATAAATCTTTATTATGTCCATTTAAAGCGCCATAGTTTGGGACTTATCTTATAAAATTTTATAAATTAACATTACACTATAAACGAACTTAAAGGAGTGTAGTATGAATTATAAAATTGCTTTATTATCTAAAACCAGAAAAATCATAGCCTTGCTCGTAAAGGTGGCCACTCAGGCAGATAGATTAGCCGAAGTGTTATCGAGAAACAACAGCTTGATCATAGCTGATGTGGATTTCGATAAGGTAATTGACTTTAGAGATAGATATTATGAACTTACAGGGAAGGAACTGAACAAAGAAGACGAGAGTCAAATAGTCGTTAGAGATCCAAACAATTTAAGAAAAGGCAAAAAGCAATTAAGAATATTTTTTAACGCCAGCCCCAAAGATGTTCAATTCTTAGAGTCAAATGATATATTTCCTAAAAAATCTAAAGGATCTGCGGCAACCAAGGCGGCACCGATGGCCAAGGAATTCGATTTTGTAATTAACGATACTGCAATGTTGCATGAATTATTAATAGATCCAAGCTTCCATTTGGGACTTAATGTTAATTATAATGACCGTCTTCATCCCGGAGAAGAAGAATTGAACTGGGAACAAGAATATCACAAGATACAGGAACAATTACAAAGCGCAACGGATGAACAACAAATAGATCAGTTAAAAGAAGAAAAACGTCAGATATTAGAAGTGTTAAGACGACTGGAAGAAAATCGCTTAGGAAATTAAAATGAACGAACAACTTAAGGATATATGCGAAAATACAGACGGAGCTATTAGTGCGTTTGTGTGCGGATATGACGGAGTATTGTTAGGCGAGTATATAAAATTTAACTCAGACACACATATGGATACAGATGTAATGGCGGCTGAACTATCTTCTGTGATTATGAAGCTGAAAAATTACAAGATGGCCGACATGATGATAACTTTCATCGATACATGCGTCGTTGTAAAAACTTTTGATTATGGATTTTCAGGACTGATGATGAATAGGGATGGGAATCTAGGCAGGGCTAAATTAGAATTAAACAAGATGAAGGGCGTGGTGTGAGTATAAAAATATCCACAAGAGATGAGCTAAACAAAATAGCTAAAGGATATTTCCCTTTGGGTGATAAGAACGTGGCCGAGGTAGGAACACGGGTCTTGCTTGGTCCAACCCAGCAAGAAGGAGAAATTACGAATATGTTGATTGGAGATCCAGAACATATTCGTGTTATACTGGATGGTGATACTGAGGAAAGAATATTTAAATTAGATGAATTAAATATCGTGGGGTAGCTCGTCGGTAAAAACTAAAATAAGGTAGTTGTGTATAAATGACAAACTTATTTATTTCAAATCAGAATAAAATTATAGAAGTCGATCAGCATTATGAATGGTCTGCGAATTATGTTTTAGAAAATTACCCCGGGAAAGAACAGTATGGAAATCCTCTCGTTAGAATGATACTTGACGGGTGGATAAAAATTGATAATGATTGGGTAGAACTTCGTCCTAACAGAGCGTCACAATTTAGGAATTTCCTGCACACAGGAAGGATCGACCGCCAGCAAATTATTCATATAACTTTCTGGGAAGATACGAATTTAAAATACGATAAATGGCTTACCGTAGCATCAATAATTAATGAATATTAAAGGCCCAGATTTCTCTGGGCCTTTGTGCTATGATATCTTTTTGATTGTGGAAAGCCTTGCTTCCGATCTCTTTTTTCTTTCTAGAATTTCTCTGACTTCTTCCATAACATCATCTTCTTCATTCCCGAGATAATCTTTTTTCCGTCTATTGTATTCGGTATCTGGTATGATTACCTTTGACGGCGGTGGCATATCATAACGTATTTGTCGATATAAAGGTTTTGGTGTTTTTGCCATAGAGATCACCTCCTGTTTGGCCAAAATTAATTTTTTGTAATATAAAGAAGATTTGTTTTTAGATTTCTTCTTTTTATTTTTTTTAGAAGGAACGATCTTTGACCCATGTTCCTTAGTCCATTTTTTTGCTATCTCTGGATGCTTCATCCAAAGATACTTTCGTTGCTTCTCACTTCTAAATGGGGCAATTTTAATCATAGTACAATACTATAAAATTATAAACTTTTTTGCAAAAACGGTAGAAAGAATGGACAAAATAACTTGTAATTTTTCAAGTGATACATATAATAGTATGTATGATAGATCCAATTTTTAGAAATAGTTTATTTTCCACCGGATTGGCAATTATTTTCGTAATCATATCGTATGGATTTTACAGGTGGGGAAGAAAAAAGTATACAAATAGACTAGATATCATAAATTTTGTATCAATTTTTCTAGTGATTTGCTGGACTGCTATGTCGATACTGTCTTTGTACAATGCGATTATTTTGTTTTTTATAAATAAATAACTTGTAAAAAATAAAAAGTATATATAATAATATTAACAATACACTTAATAATACAAGGAGAACACAATGGCGATTAATGTAAATACGACAATGTTAGCTGGAAGGTTGACTAGGGATCCCATGAAGCGTGAAAACAGCGAAGTCGTGAATATGTCTGTTGCGGTGAATTATCAGAAAAAGTCGGATGATGGAGAATACAAGGAACACACCGACTTTATTCCGGTTTCTGTATGGGGGAAGACAGGAGACATCTGCATGAAGAAATTGCAAAAAGGTTCTCCGGTTTTCATAGAAGGAAGAATTAAGACTAGAAACAAAGAAATTCAAGGACAAAATAGATTTTTTATGGAAGTCGTCGCCAGCAAGGTTACTTTTCTAGATAGATCTAAACTTAAAAGCGATAACGAACCAGAAGCGACACCGGTGCCCCAAACTCCAGAGAATGCACCAGATTTTGATAATGAAGAATTTTAAATATCATATAAATTTAACATAAAAATCCCGCTCACCTTATTCAGTGAGCGGGTATTTTTTAAACAAGAGTATAACAAGTGTTACAGGGAGGATAATCGTGATAGCTCAAGAAATTATAAACCTTAGGAGAAGACTGGGGATGTCTCAAGTCATGCTGGCCAAAAGGATAGGTGTGTCTTTTGCCACCGTAAACAGGTGGGAAAATCATCGACACTCTCCATCCAAATTGGCGTTGGAGAAAATAAAATTATTAGACATTACGCATAAATATTTAAACTAGAAATATGACTGTACAGTTTGATCATTCACCTAAACCCCTTTGTTGGGGTTTTTTTATTGTCCAAAATATTGTACTTTTTTTGGTAAAATTCTATAAAATATTAATTATATGTAATAAAGAAATTAAAGGAGTTATATATGCTAGTAAAAATTTCACTAAGAGACCTATCCAAGCAAGAAGCTCTTTCCAAAATCAGAGAGCTAAACTCTGAATATAGAAAGCTTATGACTGAATTATTTTCGGAGTTACAATCCGGATTGATATACAAAGAATTACCCAAGGGTTTCTTTGCTGGCTTGCCTGCTCCGATTCGAAACAAATACGAAGATACTATGTCATCCAATAGAAAACAAATAACGGAACTGTATAAGGTTTTTCCTACTTTTTGGTCCGAGTATCAGACTAAGAATAAGCCATATTTTAGAAAAGAAAAAACAGAAAAAGAAAAGACAGTAGATCAAAGATCACCTGAATGGAATTTAGAAGGATTAAAGAGGAAGGAATTAGAAGCACTCCCACTATAATTGATATGTATAAAAAGTCTATATTATTAAAAACAATCGCCAGAATAGTGAGCTTGAAGATTTCGGCTCAATCTGGCGATTTTAATATTTTATATCGAAATGAAAAGTCTCAAAATCGTGCAGATGTAGACGCTTGGGCCTATACGGTTATGTCGGATCGGATTCACATAGATTTAAGTGGAGAGAGAAGAACTGAATCTAAAAATATAAGATTGTCTACCTTGGGTGATGCCTACAAAATCATAAGTAAACTTCCTCATACCGAACAAGCCGCTTTAAAGCTATCCGCAGTAAACATAAACAACACTTTATTAAATGATGAATACAAGAATGTATTTGAAAATATCAGGAAATCTCCAGAGGAAAATTTTCAAGAAATAAAAAAAATAGTATTAAAAGCTCTCGTAGAAGAAGGAGACAATTTAAACAAAGATATTTTAGGAAGTCTCAGAGGGGAAAATGCCAGCAAAAGAAGATTCGCCAATGAAGTTCAGGGCGGAGAAGGCATATGGATAAGTGATCATGCAGTGGATAGATTTTCGGATAGGGTTTTGAACGGAGATTTTACATCTTTCCTAGAATCGAAGAATAAACTTAAAGATTTGTTGTTTAACAAAACTAATGTAATGCAAAAGATGGCCAACGATTACGTTCTAAGTAACGCCAGCGTGAGACGACTTGCTTCTGATGGAGTGATAAATACAGATCCGGAAAAATACTCCAAGATACCGGACTTCATCAAGGCTACTGAAGGAACGTACGACGAACCAGTTGAAATTGTAAGAAATGGCAATCGCATGCGAATAAAGGTTAGAATAACCGTTAGGGATGGCGGGGACATAACCAGCATAATACCTCTGGATTCCGGAAGAATTCACGAAGCCAATGAAAAGAGATGGGCTCGAGAAACACACGGGATTTCCTCCATAGAAAATCTGCCTATAAACAAAAAGATAACTCTAACAGATTCCGTTTTTTATGACCTTATGGATGGTTACAGATTTAACGGTAGTTCAATAAAGGACATCAATTTCAGTTACGGACCACAGGGTCATTTGTCTGGAAGATATTACTACACTATGTCCGAAAAAGATCCAAACAAACTTAAGTTTATTGCCGATGTGTATGAAACTGAAAATCCAAATAATATTCTCGCCTCCAAAATGGAAGTAATCGACATTTCCCCCGGATCTCCTCTACTAAAAGGCAGACAGGTAAACGATAGAAATTCCGCTATACGAGATTACATCATACCTGATGCGGTAAAAGCTACAAGAACTTGGCTTATGGAACTGTTTGTTGAAGCTCATAATAAAATAGATCCAGAAGATAAAAAAATGTCATATGCACAATATCAAAACAATTTATTAAAAAATGCTCCAGAATTTGTCCCGGAGAAAGTACTGAGTTTAGAAGATGAAGAAAGAAAAGAGAAAGAGGCGAAAGAAGAGAAAGAGGCGAAAAATAGACAAGTAAAAGAAGAGAACGATAGAAAAGAACAAGAAGTAAAAAACAAGAAGCTTGAACAGATGAAGATAATGAGAAAAAAGATGCCGACACTGGACCAAATTAATGCTGTATTTTTTATAGATTACATTAATCATCCAGATGAAAATAAAGTTCTCGATATAGCTGAATATATATCTGAAAAATTTTTAGATAATGATTCTCCTAGTATAAGCTTCAAGATGACCCCAGATTTGAATGCGCCCGTAAACCTTCCCAAAGAGAAAATATCAGATCTTGTTGCATTTAAACTGTACGCAGAGGTCACTTCCGGAAACGTTAGAGGAATAATGGCAGAAATTGAGAAAATGATAAAATACATGGTCCCAATAGTTGCCAGATACGAAATGATGGACCCAGATGCGGTAAAGGAAATATTTCCTCCTCAGAAAATATTGCAAGTTATCTCTAATTATGCCTTATACGTAAAGGAAGTATTTTAAACAAAGAAAAGACCCTCATGCATTAGTGAGGGTCTTTTGTATCTGATGCGCCGTGGATAGGATCATATCTCCGGGGAGAGCGTTACCTTCCCCTATATCTGGAAGTATGTCTAGATCCAATATTTCATAAAATAGATCATCGACCAGCACGCTACAAACCTTATTGAAGGCAGGAGTGTGCTTTCTTAGTATGGACCTAGATTTATTTCTAAACCAGTATCCCAATCTTCCCCACAAGCCCAAAATCATAAATTTTAATATAGAATTATATCCATACTCCCTACCTTGTTCTTTCTTGCACCATTCTCTTGATTTTTTGAATTGATCTTCGGTTAGGTTTGTTGTCCTAGATAATACCGTTACGCTTTGAATGTTTATCGACTCTAATTTCCTATACTTAGCTCTCGGAGGATTGGTTTCAAACAGGGTCAATCCCTCGCTGTCACGAGTGACTATAGCAACGTGTATATATTCCGAGGATTTGCAATCCAATCCCCATTGAAGCCATTCTATACAATTACCGATAAAATCCTTAAAGATTGAGCCTTTTTTTCTAAACAAAATTATGTCTAATTCTTTCAATGGTGCGCTCATAATATATCTCCTTATTCTATAAAGTTAAAAAAATATAAGATAACTTTGAAAATGCTCTAAAAGCATAAATATTAATAGACAAAAACATAAAAATTTTATACTTTTATAATATAATAGACGGTATAAGAATTGGATAATAACTTGTTTCTTGGGCGATTATGGGTATAATAATAACAGTTGCCTAATAGACACATAAAGGAGAAGTCATGGGAAGACACGCATCATATAACGACGAACAACTTAAAGAAAAACTACGCAAAATATCCGAGGTATACGGAAGTGTATCCGTAGAATCTTTAAAAAAGGCCAGTAAAGAGGACCCAAAAACCTTTCCCTCGTACAAAATGTTCGAAAGGCGTTTCGGCGGGATTAAGAGTATCAAGAAAATCCTTACAACGCAAGCACTTCCGGCCACGGTTGAAGTGGAAGAAAAAAAAGAAATTTTATCTTGACAAATTAGTGAAAGTATGCTATAGTATACTTGGAAAGTGAGACAGGGGCTAATCCCAAATTCTTCCGAGGGCATCATGGGCGCATTAAACACATTAAATTTGATTCTTGAGAGCAAGATAGCACGATATGTATTATTTCTTACCTTGATCTTAGCTATTTTTAGCGTTACTTCTCAGCCATTGGTAACGGGGATCGCAGGAGCATTCTCTTTGTTGGTTATTGTAGACATGATATATGTGCCAGCAATAATGTTTCACATCAGAAAAAACGGAAGATTTTATCTAGTTTTTGATGCGCTACAAAAGTTAATGACATTGGTTATTTTGTTCTTCATAATGACAAAATTCTATTCCATTGTAACTTTTAACTTAGAGTATAAAATAGCTTTTATTGTTGCATTCTTGTATATTTTAAATTACAATTTTGACATAAACAATGAACTGCTCAGTGACATTAAAATTCTTAAAATCAAGAAGAATCATGCGGGTGAAGGATATTCCGAGGAAGCTATAGAGCTACTAGACGGAATTCATGCAGAAGACGATAAAAGATCCAACAAAAGTTTCTTGAATAAAGTCTCAGACATGATAACCAAATATATTTTTAATGCGCACTTTCAATTTGGCACATTAAGAGCCATTGTTCTTGGAGATAAAGAATACATAGATGCTACGGAGTCTATATCGTTGGAATGGGGCATGAAAGAAGTAGCCTCGAAAATGACGTTTAGAGAAATAGTAAAAAACAATTACAACAGGGTCGTAGTAGACGCTCTGATAGTGGTGATGATGTGGGTAATAGTATTTTAACGAGCATAACCAATGAAGAAAAAATATATATATTTAATAAAATTTTAAATAGAATAGATAAAAAGATAGGGCTTTCCGGAAAAAGGGAAGCCCTATTAGTTAGTGCGGTATTCGAGGAAAGCCTCAAGGAATTCTTAAAGATCAAGACAAGAAGAAGGAAGAAAAAGCGCAGTAAAAAAGAAAAAAAACCAGACAACAGGTTTGAAAAGATATTAGATTAAGGTATAATGTAGGAACAACTCACACTCAAGGTAAACATATGATCCCAATAGTTATCGAAAAAGGCCAAGGCGGTTATGAACGTGCATACGACCTCCCCTCTAGGCTTATGAAAGACAGAATTATTTTCCTTAACAACGTAGTGACAGAAATGACCTCATATGTAATGGTCCAGCAACTGATTTACTTAGAAAGTCAAGATAAAAAAGCCCCAATTCATATGTATATAAATTCCCCCGGAGGAAACGTTACTGATGGATTGGCTATTTATGATACGATGCAGTTTCTTTCGTGCCCAGTTCACACTTTATGTGTAGGCGAAGCGGCATCAATGGCTGCAGTTCTCTTAGCCGCAGGAGCAAAGGGTCATAGACATGCTCTTCCTAATTCTAGAATTATGATACATCAACCAAATGGTGGAGCTAGAGGGCAAGAAACTGACGTGTTAATCCAAGCGGAAGAGATGAAAAAAGTCCGTAGGAAATTAGAAGAGATATTAGCGAAACACTCAGGGAAAAAGGTATCAGAAGTAAACAAAGATTGCGAAAGAGATAACTTTATGTCTCCAGAGGAAGCGCTATCGTACGGTAAATTAGGTCTAATAGATGAAATACTAGTTAAGCGTGATCATAAATAATGGTTGGAAAGTCAAATCTTACACGTCCAAATATACTGTCTCTTCATCCAACGATGCAGTGTGATTATGGCTGTACTAATTGTTATTTGAAAAAAGATATAGATTCAAATCTCAAAGAGAAATCTCCTATGTTTTTTATGGAATTATTGAGATATGTGAAGTCTTCCGGAATACAGGAAATATCTATTCCTATTAATTATGTAAATTATAATAAAAATTCTTCATCAACCAGTCTTGATAACTTCGACGAGAAGGATTGGGACAATTGCGATAAAAACTTGCATTATTTTAAATGGATAGCTGGTTTTTGTTCGAGAGAATCTCTACGTTTCACGGCTACATCTAATTATGATTTTTTTGAACAGTACGAAGATTTGGATGTTGGCCCTCTGGATCTAGTGTCTATATCAGTAAATGATTTCGTAACCGGCAATGAAGATAGAATATCAAAAGCCATCAATGTTATGAAGGCTCTTAAATCAAAAGTTAGGATAGTAAATTGTAATATATTATTATCGGAACGAATGGTCAGTCTTTTAAAGCACGGTCTGGCCAAAAAAATACTAGAGACAGCAGATTCCTTATATTTGTTGGCATCTAAACCTATCCAAATCAGTATTGCTAAATATTATGAATGGTGTACGGAACTGAATGAAGCTGGCGTGATGGTGGATAGCCAAAGAATTATATTGGACTCGTGCATTAAATATTCAGCGGGACTTACTGGTGGATTATGCGATAGACATAAAATGATATACGTAAGCCCATACGGTGAGATCAAGATGTGTTCTTTTGATAAAAAAAATATGGCAGAAATAACTAATCCTAGCGATTTTAAGGATATATTCGAAAAATACTTTCCAATGACAAAACAGGACTCATGCACACTGATGAGCATGGAGCAGAGATGAATACACATAAAAATCAAATAAACTTGTTGAACTATTTAAGATCCGTTTCCCCTTTGATATATATAGTGGATAATGACGAAACCAACACAATCAAATCCGTAAGAAGTGCATGTTTGTCATTATTTCTGAAGTTATCAAATAGAAAACAAAATTCATGCAATATAGAAAATTTGAAGTATTTTGAATATACCGTGACAGACGGTCTTCAGGCTTCTTCTATAAAAAGTTTCTCAGAATCTTCTCATCCGGAATTGGTTTGGGAAAATGTCCTAGAGAGAGACGGAGATAAGTTAAAAAAAGAAAATAAATTATTGTTTTTCGACAAAAACAGGTCCAGAGAAGAGGCCTCCAAGACTTTAGATATCAACCAAGCTTTGATGGATTTTTTGGAAATTCCATTCTCAAAAAAACAAGAGAACATACACATCTTAGTCGTGAAGGATGTTCACGATATCCTCAAGACTGATGGACTCGCCATAAGAAAGATAAAAGATATAGCCATTAGCTCTCCCAATTCTGAATATATAACAAGGCATATAATAATTCTTAATCCGGTAAAAGAGATTCCCGTAGAGCTTTCGAATATTGTAAATATAATAGAATGGAAGCTTCCCGATGCCGAGGACATAGAAAATTACTTAATCAAGAGAATGAACTTGACGATTATAGAGGATGAGTCGAAAACTAAAAAAGCTGTAGAGGATTATAAATTGTCGATGGGGGATCAGTATAGCTCAGAAAAAGCCAAGCAGAAAATATACTATAGAAAAGAATTTTCCGACATTGTCAAATCTATGTTGGGACTGCCATTCGTGAGAATTGACGAAAACGCCGCACTTTCATTCGCTGAAAATTCTAGAAGGTTCAACGTAGATACTCTATATAAATTAAAGACTCAAAACATCATGGAGAATAGTTCTCTAGAGATCATTCCCACTGATATAGGAATGCAACAAGTCGGGGGAATGGATACTTTTAAGAAGTGGATAGAGAATAGAAAAACCGCCTTTTCCGCTGAAGCTAAAAATTTCGGCATCGAGTCTCCCAAAGGGGCGTTACTGTTGGGCAATCCCGGAAACGGCAAGAGTTTAATGGCAAAAGCTGTAGCCTCAAGCTGGGGTCTTCCGCTGGTAAAACTAGACGTGGGAAAACTATTCTCACAAACCATAGGATCATCAGAACAAAACGTCAGGAATGTCTTGAAGACGTTAGACGCTCTAGCTCCGGTAGTTGTTTTAATTGACGAAATTGAAAAGGGATTATCCGGAGTGAAGTCTTCGAACGCCAGTGATTCAGGAACAACCGCTAGGGTGGTGGGCACGTTATTATCTTGGATGCAGGACAAAACCTCCGAAGTTTTTATCGTAGCCACTGCAAACGATGTAACGCAACTTCCTCCAGAACTACTTAGAAAGGGAAGGTTTGATGAGATATTCTTCTGCTCCTTACCTGAAGTTAAAGAAAGACAACAAATATTTAAAATTCATTTAGAAAAAAGAAATCAAGACGTAAATAATTTAAATTTAGATGTTCTATCTCAAGAAACCATAGGATATTCTGGAGCAGAAATAGAACAAGTTGTAAAAACATCAATGTTACAGGCATTTAACGACGGGAAAGACGCTGTGTCTCAGCTACATTTACTTGAATCAATAAAGAATACTATTCCTTTGTTTAAAACATGTAAGGAAGATTTACAAGCTCTAATTGATTGGGTAGACTGGGATGAAGAAAGACAAGAGGGTATTAAGGCCATATACGCATCATCGGCCCTTAAGAGCAAGAGACTTATTGAAAAAAATAGAAATTCCAAAACCAACGAAGATGTAATCGACCTTAGAAAGGACAAGAATAAATGACCAGTTCTAATAAAAACCCAGAGAAATGTATTTTTTGTAGTAGTACTGTCGCAGAATTAAAAGAGCGAGGAGAGAAATTTAAACTCATTAGGGGAGATCTCGGGTCCATATGCGAGAATTGCATTGATCACTGTACCGCTGCTTTGAAGATCGCCAAAGAAGATCACACGTCAATATTCGATAAATTAAAATCTATCAACCCAAAAAAGATACACAAGAAACTTGATGAATATGTCGTAGGACAAGAGAGGGCCAAAAAAGTCTTATCAACAGCTGTGTATAATCATTATTTAAGAACTCTGTATTCTTCGGCTGATGATATAGAACTGGACAAATCCAACGTTATTATGATTGGGCCAACAGGAGTAGGAAAAACATATTTAATAAGAAAAATTTCAAGCTTGTTGGATGTTCCATTTGCTCATGCAGACGCAACCACCCTTACTCAGGCTGGATATGTAGGAGAAGATGTGGAAAATGTATTAATTAGATTGCTACAAAACGCAGCTTTAATTAAAAAAGATGCATCTGATTTTTCTGAAGTAATAGAAACTGCGCAAAGAGGAATAGTGTACATAGATGAAATAGATAAAATTTCCAGAAAGGGAGAGTCTGCGTCTATAACAAGAGACGTAAGTGGAGAGGGAGTTCAGCAGGCGTTGTTAAAAATGTTAGAAGGATCCGTTTGCAGTGTCCCGGCCACTCCGCAAACGGGAGGCAGGAAGCACCCGAACCAACAAATGGTTCAAGTAGATACATCAAAGATATTGTTTATTGTTTCCGGAGCGTTCGAAGGCTTAGAAAAAATAGTATCAAAAAGAAAAGACAAAGCGGCTACGATAGGATTCACAGGAACTCCGTCAACGAGTAGAGACAAAATTGACAATGTCGGAGAAATATTACAACACTCTCAGCCGGAAGACTTGATTCGGTTTGGTATGTTGCCAGAATTGATGGGAAGATTGCCAATTTTGGTATCCCTAGATGATCTGTCGGAATCCGATCTGGAACACATTTTAACCGAGCCAAAAAATGCTTTATTAAAACAATATACTAGAACCTTTGAAATTCAAGGAGTTAAACTTTCTCTGGAAAAAGAAGCCATTAAATTGATAGCCAAAGAAGCCAAAGGAAGAAAAATGGGAGCAAGAAGTCTGAGATCTATCATGGAAGAAGTTTTGCTTGACTTTATGTATGAAGCGAAAAGTGGTGGAAAAGTGGTAGTTACAGAAAATGACGTTAAAGATAGATTAAGGTTCATGAATCAGAAAAAAACAAATAAAATAGACGAAAAAAAGGATGAAATTAAAGAAGAAAAATTCGCAAAACTGGTAGCTTAAAAAATATTTGAAAATTCTATAAAAAAGATATAATATATACATACAACTAAAGGAGATTATTATGAGTCACGTAAGCCAAGTTGAAACTGAGATAACTGATTATTCTATGCTTAAAAAGTCCTTGAAAGACCTCAACCACAAGTTTGAAGAAAATGTCAATATTAGCGGAAAATGGATTAACGAAAAAGCCGATTTAGTTCTTAATATAAATGGAGATAAGAATATCGGTTTCCGCAAAAATGAAGACGGAATTTATAACTTTGTGGGAGATTTTTTTGGTAAGAATAAAAATTCGATAACCGAACCTATTCTTCAAAGATACTCAGCTAACGTAATTAAGCAAAATTATGTTAGAATGGGCGTAAGAAGTATTACGGAACAAGTTCTTGATAGCGGTGAGATAAAAATACGTGGAATTGTTGCTTAATAAAACAAAAGGAAATCATAATGGCTGATAAAATAGTGGAATGCATCATTGCTAAAAACGGAAAAGTCACCTTGGAAACAAAGGGGTTCAAAGGAAAAGCTTGCATGAATTTGAACCAAGCCCTAAAAGGGGTCGGAACTGATGTCACTACCAAGAAGACTTCGGAATATCACAGTAGACAAGACGCTAACGAAGTTAATATAATTGGTAGATCCTGACCGCTTGCTCTAACCTCAAAGAGAGTACTATGAAAAAAATTATTTTATTGACATACCTAATATTGCTGGCTAGTCAAATGTCCGCAAAAATATCGAATAAAGACTTAACAATGCAATATAATTGTTACATTGTTTCTGACGTAGGAGTTAGACTGCTCGACAAAGGGAAAGTGCACAGAACTATATTTTCCTTTATGATTGAAGATCATAAAGAATTAATAAAATTTACGGACCAATACGAAAATATAAAAACATTCGAAATTTTCATTAAAAATGATTGTTCAAAAAAACAGCAGCTGGTTATAGTTACATTTAATAATGGCGGCAAAAGTCAAATATCGGTAGACAACTTTATAAAATATACCGATATACCTCTGAATACAGTTTCGAAGCCTTTGGAAAAAAACTTCGGTCCAGTCATAGACGATAAATTTTTATCCAAGTATAGTTTAGTTTCTGACCACGACATCATATTGGCTTACAAGGATTGGTAACGTTTGCTTTTATCAAATGTAGGTTAAATCAACTTTTGGGTAAGGGGAGTCATGGCTCCCCTTATTTTAGTTTATGAATCCATATAAAATCCTAGGATTGAACGAAGGAGCTTCCGAGCAGGAAGTTAAAAAAGCCTATAGGACATTGGCTAAAAAATACCATCCGGATGTCAATAAAGACTCGAAAGCTCCGGAAAAATTTCAAGAAATTTCGAAAGCCTATAACGACATAATAAACAAGCGATCAATTCCAGAATCCCCACAGTTTAATGAATATCCGGATTTTTCATCTCAGTTTTTTAATTTTACTTTTCAGGATGGCGTGTTCAACAGGGGGATAGACCCAGACGTTGTCGAGCGCATAAATATAGAATTCCTAGATGCGTGTTTTGGAAAATCCATAGAGGTCCGTTATACGTCCCAAGAGCCCTGTGATTCGTGCATGACTTATTTCGGGGAAAACAAAAAGTTTAACACATCCATGTGTTCTGCGTGCAATGGAGCTGGTGTTTCATCCACAAGAGCTGGAAACATGGTCATAAACCAATTATGCCAAAGTTGTCAAGGTAAAAAAGTAGAATTTTCATGCGACAATCCAGAATGCAAGGCAAATCTATTTATATCTAAGCGCAAGAGTGTTAAGATAGAAATACCGGCCGGAATTCGGGAGACTGATGTAATAAGGCTACAGGGAATAGGGAATTTTAACGCAGTCAGGAATGTCAGAGGGAGCTTATACATAAAAGTTATAATCGGAAGTAGCCACGAATTTATAAGAGAAAACTTGGACATTCATAGTTCTTTAAGTGTAAATTATTTAGACTTAATATTAGGAAGAAAGACCGAAGCGAATACTATACATGGTAAATATACAATAAGCATTCCAGAGTGCTCCAAGCATCTAGACATCATAAAGATAGATAATTATGGGATTAGATCGAAATCAGTTTCAGGTCATCATTTTGTTAAAATTGAAATTTCCACTCCGGAAGCATTAAGCGAAAAGCAAAGAAAAATATTAGAACACTTGAGAGAAAACGATGCTTCTTCTAAAGATATACCTTGATTTAGCCGTAATAACGTTAGTAATATTAGCTTTTTTACTAGTAATAGAATTATTATTTGATATAATAAATAAAAAGATTAAACAAATGGAGGAAAGCATGGTAACTATAAATATCGACTCTTCACTTAACGAAGACGTTTTCATTATTGGGGCAGGAGAAGCCGGAGGAAGAATAGCACAAGAATTTAAATCTCAGGGATTTGCCAATGTAGTTGCAATAAATTCCTCTAAGACTGATTTGGATGCCCTGTCATTCATAACGGAAGAAAATAAACTTTTAATTCCAGTTACCAACGGGACTGGAACTGGGAAAAACCCCGGGGTTATAAGATCGGCAATAGACGATTTTTATGGGGATGTTACATCTTTTTTAAATAAACACAGAAACAACTCAACATCCGCTATGGTAATCGTAGGCGGCGGTGGGGGAACTGGAGGTGGACTCGGCATAGTTCTGGCTCAAGTAGTAAGCGAGTTAGAATTAAAGGTCGGAATGATATTCACACTTCCGGTTAATAATGAATCAACTCTTGTATTCGTAAACGCTATAGATAATTTAAAGGAAATTTATGCGAACGTAACCAGAGACGGAACAACCGAGGCCGCTATTAGTCCCTTCATAGTGGTTGATAATAACGTCATGAGAAAGAGATATAA
>Ga0307379_10001446_pt1 | contig 37585 bp, 31 predicted proteins | sample UN2MG_FD_202237 | JGI IMG/M metagenome (GOLD analysis project Ga0307379, IMG submission 202237) | Soil microbial communities from Risofladan, Vaasa, Finland - UN-2 | ecosystem: Environmental > Terrestrial > Soil > Coastal area > Acid sulfate soil | place: Finland: Risofladan, Vaasa | collected...
GGTCGCGGCGACCGACGAGCCGCTCGTCGAGCCGGCGCCGCTGGGGGAGGGCGTGCTCGACTACCCGACCTATCTCAAGCTGGTCAACGCCCTGGAGCTCGACACCCCCGTGATCGTGCCGCCGCAGGAGAGCGACGCCGCCTATCGCAGGGCGCAGGACTTCCTCGCCGCGGCCGCGCAGCGCACGCGGCTCTCTTGAAGGGCGCCAGTGGCCCCGCTGCCTGTGACCGCTCCCATAGGACCCATGGGTCCTATTGGCCTCTGCCAAAGTAGTGTACCACCACGGAGCGGATTCGACACTCGTTTGGTAGCCCACGAAGTGGGCGAGCCAATCGTAGCCCAGGGCGACCGAAGGGAGCCCTGGGAAACGAGGCCACCCCATGCATGAGCCCCTGAAAGGGGCGATTCGTGGCCTTCTGAATCGCCCCCGTTCGGGGGCTCCCCCGTGGGGATCGGTCTACCCAGGGCTCCCTTCGGTCGCCCTGGGCTACGGCTGGGTCGCCCCCGTTCGGGGGCTACGCGTCGCATGCTACTTCCGCTGAGGTCACTATTCGGACGCGCGGCAACCTGCCTTACCCCGTGCACGTCTTTGCCATCGGGATCAGGCACAGCAGCGTGAGCGGCTCGGAGCCGTCGTTGGCGAAGTGGTGCTCCTCGTCGGGCGGCACGAACACCACTGTGCCCGGCCGCAACGGCGTCTCGCCCTCGGGGCCGGCGACGCTGCCGTGCCCTGTGAGCACGAAGACCTCGTGCTCCCACGCATGGGCGTGGTGCGGCGTGTGGCCGCCCGGGGCGATCTCGAAGTGGCGCATCGCGAAGTTCCCCGCGCCGTCGCCCTCATTGATGACCCACCGAATCCTCACGCCCTTCGCTCCCTCCTCCACCTGCTGCGCGGCCACATCGCTGTAGTGCTTGACCTTCATTCTGCTTCTCCAGTGCACCCTTGGGTGCTGTAGGCGGGACGTCCTCGTCCCGCGAATTCGATGATCGCACGCCCACGCGGGATGTGGACATCGCGCCTACAATGAGAGGAACTCGGCGAGGCGGTCGAGGGCGGGCACGAGGATGCTCTCCTCGACCGCGAAGCAGAGGCGGACGTGTCCCTCGCCGCCCGCGCCAAAGGCGCAGCCGGGGGCCAGGCCCACCCCCTTCTCGAGCAGCAGGCGGCGGCAGAAGTCGAACGAATCGGCGAGCCCCTCGATGCGCGGGAAGGCGTAGAAGGCGCCCCGGGGCTCGACCAGCGCGACCCGCGGACAGCGGCGGAGGCGCTCGCACGCCAGGTCGCGGAGCGCCCGATAGCGGGCCTGCATCTCGCGCACGAAGGGCTCGCCTTCCGTGATGGCGGCCAGGGCGGCCCGCTGCGATGGAGCGGGGGCGTGGCTCACCACGAACTCCTGGAGCTTCGTCATCTGCTCGATGATCCGCCTTGGCCCGAGCGCGTAGCCGAGCCGCCAGCCCGTCATGCAGTATGCCTTCGACACGCTGTTGACCAGCACGAGATTCTCTCGGAGCCGGGCCGCGTGGCGGATGGGCGCCACCGAGCCGTCGAAGACGATTCGCTCGTAGACCTGGTCGAGGACGAGGCACAGCCCGTGCCTCTCGGCAACCTGGGCAAGGAATGCCTCCTCCGCGTCGGTCATCATCCAGCCCGTGGGATTCAAGGGGCTGTTGACGAAGAGCACGCGCACCGAGGGGTCGAGGGCGTCGAGCACGGCCTGGCAGTCCACCGCCCGGCGCCCGCCCGACTCGACGAGCGGCACCTCGACCGGCGTGGCGCCCAGCATGCGCACGATCGCCGCCACGTCTGGCCAGCAGGGGGAGAGGATGACCGCCTTCGAGCCCGGCTCCAGCGTCGCGTAGAGGGCGAGGAACATCGCCTCGACGCCGCCCGCGGTCACAATCACCTCGCCGTCGGGCTCGTAGTCGAGGCCGTGGAGGCGACGCGTCTGGGCCGCGATGGCCTGGCGGAGGTCGAGGTAGCCCGCGTTGTGGGTGTAGTAGGTGTAGCCTTCGTCGAGCGCGCGCTTCGCCGCCTCCTTGATGAAGGCGGGCGTCGGCACGTTCGATTCGCCGAAGTAGAGGCGCAGCGGGTCCTTCACCCTGGCTGCCAGCTCCGACAGCTCGCGGATGCGGCTGCGCGGCACCGAGATGGCCTGCTGTGAAGGGAAGCTGTGCAAGGGGCGTCTCCCGGTGTTCCTCCCACCCCGATGATAGTGGGAGAGGGGGATGGGGTCAAGCCAGCCAGTTCGGAGCCAGCCGTGTGGGCCGCCGGGCGCCGACGTTCCAACATTCTGTAGAATGTGAGAATGACGTTGAACGCGAGGCGTGCGGCCGATATACTGCGGGGCGCACGAAGGGAGATTCGACAACGACGACGAGGACGAGAAGATGATTGATGTCCACACCCACATCGGGCGGATTCGGCGGGGGCATGCGTGGCTCACGGCGGGCAAACTGGTCCGGTGGATGGACCGCCAGGGGATCGAGAAGGCGGTCGTCCACTCGGTCGAGAACCCCGAGGAGCTGCACTACTACGTGCCGACGACCTACGTGCTGAAGTCGTGCCGCCGGTTCCCCGACCGCCTCATTCCCTTCTGCAACGTGGACCCGCGGATTGACAATTCGAGCCCGAGGACCGATTTCCACTCGCTCATCAAGGACTACGTGGAGCAGGGGGCACGCGGCTTCGGCGAGTCGCTCTCGGGCCTGCCCGTGGACGACCCGCGCCTCGTGGCCATCTACGCGGCCTGCGGGCGGCTCGGCCTGCCGGTGACGCTGCACATAGACAGCCTCCGCGGCACCGACGCCCTCGGGCTGCCCGGCCTCCGCCGGGTGCTGGGGGCCTGCCCCGACACGGTGTTCTTCGCCCATGCGCCGCACTGGTGGGCGGAGATCAGCGCGGACGTGCGGGAGGAGGACCGCGGCGGCTACCCGAAGCGCCCCGTCGTGCCCGGCGGCGCCGTCGAGCGGATCTTCGAGCAGTTCCCGAACATCCACGGCGACCTGTCGGCCGGGTCGGGCTACAACGCGCTCACCCGCGACCCGGCGTTCGGCCGCGGCTTCCTCGAGCGCTGGAGCCATCGCCTCTGCTTCGGCACCGACTACCTGAAGCCCGGCCAGCAGTGCCCCATCATCCAGTTCATCCGCGAGGTGGACATCAGCCGCGCCGCCCGCACGAGGATCACCAGCGGCAACGCCCGCCGCATCCTGAAGCTGAGGTGAACCATGCGACGCCTGCTCTTCGCTCTCCTGCCCCTCGCGATCGCCACCTCGCAAGCCGCCGACCTGGCCGCCGCCGCCCTCGCGGGGATGAAGCGGGCGACGGAGTTCTTCACCCGCGAGGTCGCCTGCCACGGCGGCTACCTGTGGCGCTACTCGGAGGACCTCAAGCAGCGGGAAGGGGAGGGGAAGGCGACCGAGACGCAGGTGTGGGTCCAGCCGCCGGGCACGCCGGCGGTCGGCCTGGCCTTGGTGCGCGCCTACGAGGCGACGGGCGAGCGGCAGTTCCTCGCCGCCGCCGTCGCCGCCGCCCACGCGCTCGTCTTCGGCCAGATGCGGTCGGGCGGATGGCAGTATTCGATTGACTTCAGCGAGGCCGGCTCGAAGCGGTTCGCGTACCGCCACCTGCCGGAGCCGGAATCCAAGAGCGTTCGCATCCACTCGATCCTCGACGACGACACGACGCAGGCGGCGCTCCGCCACCTGATGGCCGTGGACCAGCTTGTGCAGGATGCCAGAGTCCACGAGGCGGTCGTCTATGGCCTCGACGCGCTCCTGAAGGCTCAGCTCCCCAAGGGCGGCTGGCCCCAGGTGTTCGGCCAGCCCGAGCCCGAGCAGAGGACCGGCCCCTACGTGAAGATCGAGCTGGACGGCTCTCGAGCGACCCTTCAACGTCCCACCCGCTACTGGCACTACTACACGTTCAACGACGGCGTGATCAACGACTGCGTGGCCGTGTGCCTCGAGGCCCACGAGCGCATGAAGGAGGCGAAGTGCCTCGACGCCGCGCGGCGGGCGGGCGGCTTCATCATCGAGAGCCAGCTCAAGGCGCCGCAGGCCGGCTGGGCGCAGCAGTACACGCACGACCTCCGGCCCGAGTGGGCGCGGAAGTTCGAGCCCCCCGCCGTCTGCTCCGCCGTCACCGTCCGCAACATCCGCTCCCTCGTCGAGGTCTGGCTCGCCACGGGCGAGGCCAAGTACCTGGGGCCGATCCCCGCGGCGCTGGACTGGCTGGGGCGCTCGAAGCTGGCGGGAGACAAGCCGCGCTGGGCGCGCTTCTACGAGCTGGGCACCAATCGCCCCCTCTACTTTGTCAAAGGCACCTACGAGCTGACCTATCGCGACGACAATCTGCCGACCCACTACAGCTTCATCAGCGACTACGGCGTCGAGAAAGCTGGCCGCTTGTACCGCGAGGCGAAGGCAAAGGGCCGCGGTGCCATCCTGGCCGAACGCAGCCGCAAGCCCACGGCGAAGGAACTTCGGGCCAAGGCGAAAGGAATGGAGGGGCAGGTGCGAAGCGTCCTTGCCGCGCTCGACGCTCGCGGCCGCTGGCTCGCCGACGGCTGGATCGAGTGCAAGACCTTCATCCGCAACCTCGATGTGCTGTCGTCCTACCTCGGAGCGCTGCGGCACGCCGCGCCGTGACGGAGGCTTCATGCTGCCGAAGGAACGAGTCGCGGCCATCTTCGAGCACCGGGCGACGGACAGGGTGCCGCTCTACATGGGCAGCTTCTCGTCGCGGGTGGCGTCGGCGGTCCTCGGCAGGCCGGATGCGTGCGTCGGCGGGGGGGTCAACCAGTTCTACGAGTCGAAGGCGCTCTGGGAGGGGCCGGACGCCCACGCGGAGTTCGTCGAGCGCGCCTTCCGCGACGCGATGGACCTGCCCGCGGTGCTCGACCTGGATTACGTGCGGCCCGCGTACTGGCGCCTTGGCGAGAAGCCGACGCGGCGGATGGACGACTTCACGTTCCTCTACGGCAACCCCGACGGGGCGTATCGCGTGATGCGCCTCGACCCCGAGACCGAGCTGTACCAGGTCGTGGACCAGCAGCCGCGCCGCGAGACGACACTCGAGGACATCGAGCGCCACGTGGCCGCCCTCGAGCGGGGCCTGGGCGACTACTCGCCGGCCGATTCGCTGGTGAGGGACTGGTCGCGGGCGATGACGGTGCATGGCGCCACGCGAGCGGTTCACGCCTCGGGGGTCGGGGTGGGGATTCCGAACCAGGATGCCACGTGGCTGATGGCGGTCGCCCTGCGGCCCGACCTGGTGGCGCGCTACCTGGACGCCGTGGCCGAGCGGGCCTGCCGCAACGCCGAGCTTCTCGGCCGGGTCGGGGCGCGCTACGCCCACGGCGGCGGCGACTTCGCCGGCACCCATGGCCCCAACTACTCGCCGCGCGCCTTCCACGAGCTGATGCTGCCCGCGCTTCAGAAGGTCTCCGACGCCTGCCACAGGCACGGCGTCTACCACATGTTCGCCAGCGACGGCAACCTGTGGCCCGTGGCCGACGACCTGTTCGGGGCGTCGGGCGTGGACGCCTTCTACGAGATTGACCTGCGGGCGGGGATGGACCTGCGGCGGCTGCGCGAGCGCTTCCCGCGTCTCACCCTGCTCGGCGGCATCAGCTCCTACACCCTCCATCGCGGCACGCGCGACGACGTGGTGCGCGAGACCCTGGCCGCGCTGGAGGCGGCGAGGGAACTGGGCAGCATCATGGTCGGCTGCTCGAACCTCGTCGTGTGCCAGACGCCGATGGAGAACTTCTGGGCGATGACGGAGACGCTCTGGGGGAACCGGTAGGCGTGCAGGGCGCGACCGGGCACTGCCCCAGGCTGTCATGCTGAGCTTGCCGAAGCACCTTTCAGAGGCTTGCGGGTCGTGACGAAGCGGGCTCCCATCGCGGCGCGCCGCGCCCCTGAAAGGTTGCTCGACAAGCTCGCAATGACAGGTTCGGGGGCTGCCTCTATTCTTCCTTCGGCTTCTCCTTGATGACCGCGAGCTGGATGGTGGTCATGTCGCCGGCGCCCATCACCACGACCGAGAGGCTGCGGTCGCCCTTCTTGAGCGAACGCATCGTGCCCGTGGCCAGCGCCGCGGCTGTCTCCTCCTCCCAGCCCTGGGCCTTGAGGGCGGCGGCGTAGGCGTCGCCGACCGTCTTCGCGTCGTCCTTCGTCCGCAGGTGGACGACTGTGGCCTGCGGCTGGTCGGTGACGAGGACGACCTGGGCGCCCTGGTAGAGCGGCACGTCCTTGGGGAACGTGGCGGGGATCTTGGCGCCCGCGCCCATCGAGACCGTGGCCTCGCCCTCCTTGCTCTTCATGTGCCAGGTGCCCTCGGGCACGGACTCGCCCGTGCCGCTCTCGCCGTGGCCCGCGCCCTTGGGGAGGGTCATCTCGACGACTTCGCCCGTCTTGGGGTTCGTGAAGCGCATCTTGCCGCCAGCCACGGTGACGTCGCCCTTACCGCCGGCCTTCCGCATCGCCTCGGTGGCCGCCTGCTCGATGGCGCGCTCTTTGGCGGTCTGGGCCTCCTTCTCCTCGCCGCAGGCGCCGAGAAGCAGAACGCTTGCGGCCACCACAATCGCCACCACTACGCTTCGCATGGGTCACCTCCAGTTCGGTTGCGCGCCAGCGAAGAGTCCCGTTCCGCCGGCGCAAGGGTTGCACATGGGCTAGATCCCCAGGATGGCAAAGAAGCCGATGAGCAGGACGAAGAACAGGAGCGCGATGAGGTTGAAGTAGCGGTCAATGAAGCGCTTGACGGGCTCGCCGAAGGCGAAGATCAGGCCGCCGACCAGGAAGAACCGCATCGAGCGCCCGATGAGCGAGGCGAGCAGGAACGGCAGGAACTGCATCTGCATCAGCCCGCTGAGGATGGTGAAGACCTTGTAGGGGATGGGCGTGAAGGCCGCGGCGAAGACGATCCAGAAGTCGTACTTCTCGTACAGCGCCCGGGCCTGGTGATACGTGTCGGTCATCAGGTAGGCCGTGTCGCCCGAGGCGAGGGGGGCGGTGGTCTGGTCCACCTCGTACTGCCAGTTGCCCACGGGGGGGACGCCGGCCGGCGGGTCGCGGTGGAGCAGGCCGCGATGGACCGCCGCGGTGGAGCCCTCGTCGGCCTCCGACGGCCGGGCCAGGCCCAGCCACTGCGACCAGCGGCTGGCGTGGAGCGTGACGCCCTGCGGCGTGCCGATCGTGAGCATGCTGCCCTCCGCGCTCCGCACCAGCACCTGCTGGTGCTCCGCGTTGAGGAGGCCGAACGACTTGAGGATGGGCGCGCCCACGGGGTTCCACAGGGCCAAGCCGATCACGTAGCCCAGCATCCCGCCGACGACCGACGCCACCGAGCACACCGCGGCGTAGTAGAACGCGCGCCTCGGCCGGGCGATGCCCAGCGCCATCAGCAACACGTCGGGCGGGATCGGGAAGAACGACGACTCGGCGAAGGCCAGGCCCGCCAGCGCCGGCGTGCCGTACCGCGTGTGCGCCCAGTGCAGCACCCAGTCGTACAGCCGCCGGTGGAAGTGCCACCAAGGAACCGGCTTTGCCTCAGGGGCTGTGGCAGAATCAGTGGGTGGGCTCGTCATCAAGGGTCATTCCTCGGGACATGACCCGTGACGCGTGACGCGTGACCAGAAAAGGCAGCAACATACTGGGTCTTCTCTTGTCACGCGTCTCGGGTCACGCGTCATGCATTCACATCTGCTCCGGCGCCTCGATGCCCAGGAGGCCGAGGCCCTGCTCGAGGACGCATTGCACGGCCCGGCACAGCTCGAGTCGGGCGGCGACGAGGCCGGGGCTCGCCGCCTGGAGCACGGGGTTGTCGTGGTAGAACTGGGCGAACGAGCGGGCGATCTCCAGGAGGTGGCCCGAGAGCCGCGCCGGGTTGCACCCCTCGGCCGCCGCACGCACCGCGGCGGGAAATTGCATCAGGAGCAGGCCCAGGCGGGTTTCGTCGTCGTTGCCGAGAGAAGCAAAGTCGGGAAGAGTCGAGGACGAGGACGACGACGAGGACGATTGGGAAAGAGGGGCCGCCTTGCGGAGGATGCCGCAGATGCGGGTGTGCGAGTACTGGATGTACGGCCCCGTGTCGCCCTCGAAGGAGACGCTTGCCTTGGGGTCGAAATAGATGTCCTTCTCGAGGTTGACGTTGAGGAGATAGAACTTGATGGCGCCGAGGGCGATCTGGGTCTTGCGGCGGGCCAACTCGTCGGGCGCGAGGTCGGGGTGCTTCTCGCGCACGGCCTCGGCGCTCAGCGCCTCCACCTCGTCCATCAGCGCGTCGGCGTCCACCACCTTGCCCTCGCGGCTCTTCATCTTGCCCTCGGGCAGGTAGACCATGCCGTAGCTCACGTGGCGGCAGTGCTCGGCCCAGGCGTAGCCGAATCGGCGGAGCAGGGCGAACAGCACGCGGAAATGGTAGAGCTGCTCGCTGGCGACGACGTAGTACATGCGGTCGAAGGCCAGCTCGGCGTGACGGGCGACGGCGGTGCCGAGGTCCTGGGTGATGTAGACGCTCGTGCCGTCGCGGCGGAGCAGGATCTTCTTGTCGAGGCCGTCGGGCTCCAGGTCGGCCTCGACGGCGCCGTCGGGCAGGCGGTGGCAGTGGCCCTCGCCGAGCGCCTGGAGCACGATGTCGCGTCCGTGCCGATAGGTCTCGCTCTCGTGGTACACGCGGTCGAAGGCGACGCCCAGGCGGCGATACGTCTCGGCGAAGCCCTCGTAGACCCAGCCGTTCATCGTCTTCCACAACGCCGCCACCTCGGGGTCGCCCTGCTCCCAGCGGACCAGGAGCTGCTGCGCCTGGTCCTTGAGGCTGGGGTCCTTCTCGGCCTCGCGGGCGAAGCGGACGTAGTAGTCGCCGACGAAGTGGTCGCCCTTGCGGCCGGCGGACTGCGGCGTCGCGCCTCCGCCCCAGCGCTGGTAGGCGAGCATGGACTGGCAGATGTGGACGCCGCGGTCGTTGATGAGGTTGACCTTGGTCACTGCGTAGCCCACGGCCTCGAGGAGGCGGGCCAGGGCCATGCCCAGGACGTTGTTGCGGATGTGGCCGAGGTGCTGCGGCTTGTTGGTGTTGGGCGACGAGAATTCGAGGACGAGGCGCTGCCCGCCCCCCAGCGCCGTGTCCCAATAGCCCCGCGGGTGGTCCGCCAGGACGTCGCGGCACACGGCGGCGAGGAAGGCCGAGCGGTCGAGGAAGAGGTTGAGGTACGGCCCGACGGCCTGGGCCTTGCGGAAGGGCGGGGGCAGCTCGATCGCCTCGGCCAGCTTCGCGGCGATGTCGTGCGGCTTGCGCCGCAGCAGCTTGGCCAACGGGAAGCACCCGAAGCCCAGCTCGCCCACCTCGAAGCCCGGCGTCGGCGCGAACTGCACGGCCACCCCGTTCGCGTCGGCCTCGCCGAACGCCGCGCGCGCCGCCGCCGCCAGGGCGGCCTGGAACCCGTTCACAAGCTGCTGCTCGAGCATCGGGCCGACTCCAATGGCAATCTCACTATTATCCCGAAGCGCTGATTCTTTGCAAGCGCCTGGGACGTGTGCGCCCCGCCCTTGACAGGCGGCGCGCGGATGAGTAGGCTGGCAGCGCATTCGGTGGGTGAGCCGAGGCGACGAGGGGGGACGCTACGGCTGCCAATCCGCCTTGGGCGCGTCGCCCCAGAGCATTTCGAGGGCGTAGAAGTCGCGGGCCTCGCGGCTGAAGAGGTGCACCACCACGTCCACGTAGTCCACGAGCACCCATCCGCCGACGGCCTCGCCCTCGATGCCGAGGCAAGTGACGCCCTGGGCCTTGAGGTCGCGGTGGATGCGGTCGGCGATGGCCTTGAGTTGCCGTTCGCTCGCCGCCGAGCACAGCAGAAAATAGTCGGTGATCTGCGTGAGTTTCCGGACATCCAGGATGAGGATGTCCTCGGCCTTCATCTCGTCGCACAGGCGGGCACAGGCGATGGCGAGGTCTTCAGGGCTCAGGGCGCTTCTCCTCATCCGTCGGGGCTGATGGCGTCCGCGCGGCCTAGACTCTAGCGCAATCGCCCCCTGCTGTCCAGTGCATAAGGAGTTGGCCATGCGCGCGGAGGCGGCGGACTTTGTGACGGGGCGCACCCTGGGCGGCCGGGCCGCCGAGTTCTGGTGGCGGGCCGACGCGTTGGGCAACCTGGCCATCCGCCGCACGGGCACCCGCGGCCAGTCCCACGCCCCCAAAGGCCGGCTCGTGAGCCGCGAGGAGCTCGAGGCCCTCCTCGCCTGGATGGCGCCCCGCGAGTGGGTGCTCCTCGAGTGCCTGCCCGCGAAGATCCGCGCGGGCGCCGCCCGCGAGGGCCTCGGGCGCTTCGTGTGCGAGTCGCTCCACTGGCCCCCCTGCGACGCCCCCTTCGCCAGCCACGTCGCCGCCGTCCTCGTCGCCGCCGAGGTGCTCGCCTGGAACAACCGCAAGCGCGAGCAGGCGTTCCGCCTCGTCGCGCCCGACCTGGCTCGCGTGCGCGCCCGCTACGAACGCCTCCGCGCCCAGGCCGCCGCGGCAGCAGGGGAGGGCACGCCGCGCCAGCCCGAGCCGCCCGCCCCACCCCGGCGCGCCAGGCCCGGCGGCCAAACGCCCCCCCAGGTCAACCTCTACCACCGCTTCCGCGCCCTCAGCCGCGAGCTGCGCGCCCAGATCGAGAGCGTGAGCGGCGGACGCCACCCCGCCGACAAGGGCGGCCGCCGCGAGGCCATCGTCCGCGCCTTCCTCCGACGCCTCCTGCCCGACCGCTATCGCCTCGCCCGCGGCGAAGTCTACGCCGAGAGCCAGGAATCCAGCCCCCAGGTGGACATCCTGGTCTACGACGCCGCCGCACCCGTGCTCCTCGACGCCGAGGACTCGGTCGTCGTCGCCGCCGAGAGCGTCTACGCGGCCATCGAGCTCAAGCCCCTGCTGCGCCGTGGCGAGTTGGCCGAGGCGGTGGACAGCCTGCGCCAGGTGAAGGCCCTGCGGCCCACGTGCTTCTTCCGCCCCGTCGGCCGCCCCGACGAGCCGCGGCACGCGCCCAACCCGCCCGCCTTCACCGCCGTCTTCAGCGTGGACTCCGTCAGCCCTCACCAGACCCTCCAGACCCTTCAGGAGCTGGACGGCGACGCCCCTGCGTTCCGCTGCCTCGACTGCGTGTGCCTGCTCGACCGCGGGATCATCTTTCGGGAGCCGGGCCTCCTCGCCCCGCCGCAGTGGCCCGACACCCTCGACGAGCGGCGGGTGCGGCGTCTCGCGTGCCTCGAGGCGGGGGAGGACAGCCTGTTGCTCTTCTACATCCTCCTCTTCGAGCAGCTCTCGATGCGGCGTTCCCACCTGCCCGACCTGCGTGCCTACGCCCGCGGCATTCCAGTGGGGAAGGCGATCTATCCGCGGTAGGCGACATTGCCCAACCGAGGCGGCGGGGCTACAATGGGGCGCAGGAAAAGGGACAAAAGGGACTCAAGGGACAAAAGGGACACAAGGGACGAAGAACACAGGCGGCGAAGCATAGCACTGCCACGCCTCTTGGCTCTTCTTGTCCCTTATGTCCCTTGAGTCCCTTCTGTCCCTTTCGGCCCACATCCTCAGCCACTTGGCGTCGGCGGCGGCGTATCTCACGGTGACGCCGGCAAAGACGACGCTGACCATGCTCATGAGCTTGATGAGGATGTTCAACGAGGGGCCACTGGTGTCCTTGAAGGGGTCGCCCACGGTGTCGCCGACGACGGCGGCTTTGTGGTTGGCCGAGCCCTTCCCGTCGAGGTCCCCTTCCTCGATGAAGCCCTTGGCGTTGCTTCACCAGCCGCAGACAGACGGGCCAAAGTCCCGAGCACGGTAGCTGGGGAACGGGATCTGCCAACTCCGCCAGCGTTGACAAAAGAGTCAACATGCGGTAGTATGCTGGCATGAACATAGGAGAGCACATCCGATGCTTTCGGCGACGTGTCGGGCTGTCCCTGCGCAAACTTGCCGAGATGACTCAGGCGAGCCCATCATACCTATCGCGGGTGGAGCGAGGAGTAGTGCCGCCATCGGACGCCCTGGTACGGAGGGTTGCGAAGGCTCTGAAGATCGAGGTCGAAGAGCTTTTCCTCTTGGCAGGGCGCGTGCCGCCCGGCTGGCAGAAGGCAATCTCGGCTGCCCCGTCCCGCGCGGCCAAGTGCCTTCAAGCTGCGCTGGCGGACTCGGTGGGCGAGGCCGATGCACCCTATGGAGCTACGGTCCTTGCCTTCGCCGGCACGCGCGCCATCGAGGATCCCGAGTTTCCCTTCGAGGACCTCAGCGAGGTGGCCGAGCTCGAGAGCTGGCGCAAGGAGCTGAATCGGCCCATCTACCACATCCACAAGTGGTGGGCGCAGCGCCTCGGCTCGGTGTTCCGCGCGATACTTCTTGGCACGTTTGCCCCGAGGGGGTCGAACGTCCTCCAGATGTTCTACCAGCCGTCGCGGTTGCCGGGCGCGGTGGTCTTCGACCCGTTCATGGGGAGCGGCACCACGGTCGGCGAAGCGCTCAAGCTTGGCGCTCGCGCGATCGGGCGCGACATCAATCCCGTGGCCCATTTCATCGTGCGCAACGCCCTGCGCAGCCACTCGCGCGGGAAGGTGATAGAGACGTTCCGGGAGCTTGAGCGCCGCGTGGCCCCGGCGATCCGACGCTTCTATCGAGCGAGGCTGTCTAGCGGGGAGATGGCGGACGTGCTGTACTACTTCTGGGTGAAGTGGGTCCCGTGCCCCGCGTGCGGCGCGCAAGTAGAGCTATTCTCGTCGCGGGTCTTCATGCAGCACTTCGCTCCGGCCCGCCGGGATGAGGCCCGGGCGCTTTGCCCTCAGTGCGGCGCGATCAACGCGCTGCAGCGTGGGGCCGGGCGGGCGACTTGTCCCGCCTGCCAGCATTCATACAACCCTCAGTCCGGGCCGGCGCAGGGCGCGAGAGCCACGTGCCCGACCTGCCGCGAGAGATTCCCCATCGCCAAGGCCGTGCAGAAGGGCGGCGCACCCCCAGAGCACCGCCTCTACGCTAAGATGGTGCTCCTGCCCAACGGGCGCAAGGAGTACCTGCCGGCAGATGGATTTGACCAGTCGCTCTACGAGGAGGCCCGCCGCGCTCTCACCCGGCACGCGCGGGCCTTCCCCGTCGTTCGGATCGAGCCGGGCTACAACACGGACCAGGTGCTCAACTACTGCTACACTCACTGGCACGAGATGTTCAACAGCCGCCAACTTCTCTGTCTAGGCCACTTGGCCGAGAGCATTCGCGCCATCCCGGATGCCGACCTCCGTGAGCTCTTCACCTGCCTGTTCTCCGGCGTGCTGGAGTTCAACAACCTCTTCGCCTCGTTCAAGGGGGAGGGCACGGGCGCCGTGCGGCACATGTTCTCCCACCACATCCTCAAGCCCGAGCGGACCCCTCTGGAGGCCAACCCCTGGGGCACGCCCAGGAGTTCCGGCTCCTTCTCCACCCTTTTCGAGTCGCGCCTGCTCCGCGCCCTCGACTATGCGGAGAACCCCTTCGAGCTTCTCGTGATCCGGAAGAACGGCAAGAGCATCAGCGACAAGGTCTATGGCCTATCGTGCCCGCTGGGGCATGATGCAGTGTCCACCTTCGCGGAGTTTGGGGAGCGGAAGGCGCTCTATCTCTCATGCGGCGATTCCGCACACACCGATATCGCCACAGAGAGCGTGGATGCCGTAGTGACCGACCCGCCGTTCTTCGACAACGTCCACTACTCCCAACTGGCTGACTTCTTCCATGTTTGGCAGCGCCACGTTCTGGGCAGCACCGGGGGCCAGGCGGCGGAAACGACCCGCTCGGCGGCAGAGGTGCAGCAGACCGATGTCGCGGTGTTCACCGAGCGGCTTTGCGGCGTGTGGCGCGAGTGCCACAGGGTGCTCCGCCGCGACGGCTTGCTCGTGTTCACCTACCATCACTCGCGTGCGGAGGGCTGGCGCTCCGTCCTCGAAGCGACACTGAGAGCGGGATTCGCCATCGTCGCCACCCACCCGATCAAGGCTGAAATGGCCGTCGCCGCGCCGAAGAACCAGGCGAAGGAGCCAATAGACCTCGACGTGATCTTGGTGTGCCGCAAGCGGGAGAGCGTGGCGATGCGGCCGGAGGATGTGGGTCTGCTCCTTGAGGCGGCGCGCGCGGAGGCCGCAGGCCAGATTGCTCGCCTCAACGCCCGGGGGAGGTCGCTCAGCCGCAACGACGTGCGGGTCGTGCTCGCGGCGCAGATTATCAAGCGTCTCTCCTGGCTGCCGCTGGCGGCAGAGGCCCTTCGCCGCCTCTCGGCGCTCGAGCCGCCCGTCGAGGAGGCCATCGGCGACCTCCACGAGCAGCAAACACCTGCCGTACCGCCGGCGGGCGAGGTGGCCAAGCAGCTCGCGCTCTGGTGAGAAGTCTCAACTCCCCGGCTCCACGTCCACGCGGAATCGCCCGCGTGGCTGAGTGGCCTCGACCCGTTCCGGGGTGGGAAAGGGGTTGGTCACGTCAAAGGAGCTGTGCCCTGGAGCCACATCGTCGTTCATGCGGTAGCAGTGGAACAGGCTGGTTCCGCCCCCAAGCGTCGACCGGCGGAGCACACCGACACAGGCCAATCCGGGAACCTGCGTCTCCAGGTCGCTCCTGCTATGTACCAGCGTGACGTTCCTGTCGAGTTGGGCCGCGCCGAGGGGATTGGCGAAGATGAGCATCGGGCGTACGCGGTTTGCCCCGTTACCGTAGGTACCCAGACCCACTTGTTTGGTTCTCTGCCCAACGATTGACAGGTAGTAGTCGAAGTCAGTGTTCAGCAGGTTCCCATCGCACAGGGCAAGCGCCGTTAGGCGGAATTGCCCTGGCTTCTCTGCGTCCGCTTCCTGGCACACGAAAAGGTAGAAGCCCCGGATGTCGAGCGGGTGCCCGGCGGCATCGTAGACCCGTACGGTGCCACACGGTGGAGTCGTGTTGTAGTCCATGCCCGAGGCCCGTGCGACGGTGCCAGTTCGCGCCCGCTCCAGCTTCTTTACCTCGAGTGCCACGATGCGGCTCGGCTCGGAGGCCAGAAGCGCTCGCTCGGCCCCCCGGCAGGCCTCCGGGCGCAGGACCACCATGTCCGGCGTGATCAACGGGCCGGGCGCCCTCACGCACTGCACGTCGCTCGGGAGGTCCCGGGAGAGCAGCTTGTGAACGTGTTCGTCGAATGGGTCGTCTTGCGTGTTGCGCTTGTCCCGTAGCCGATAGGGCTTGGGGCTTGCGCCCGCGCCAAAGAACACGTTCCGAAGGATCAGGAAAGCGGCCAATGGAAGGTCGACGGGGCCACGCATTGTGCTCATGTCGCTTCGCTCTCCCGGACGGCCCCCTCCGCGTCGCCGGACGCTTGTATCATAGGCATTTGCTTTCCTGGTGTCAATGGTCCTTGGGGTCCCTCGGAAGAATCGAAAGTTACTGCTGGCGAGGGGATGGCCCTCGGCGAGGAGGGGCCAGAAGAAGAGAGCATTTGCTGAGGAGGGCGGCCTGCGGGAGCGCATGACCCGCGCGCGGCTGGAGCACCGCGCCCGAGAAGCGGGCCGGGCCCGAAGGGGTGGGGGAGAGGCCAAGGCCAAGGGACCCCCAAGGACCACAAGGACGACAAGGACCCAGGGCATAGGCACGGGCCATGATTTCGCGGGCCAGGCGCTGCCTTGCCGGCGGCCCCAATGGCCCTTGTGGTCCCTGTGGTTCTTGTGGTCCTTTTCCCTGCTACATCCCCAGCCACTTCGCAATGATCGGGGCGTATTTGACGGTGACGCCGGCAAAGACGACGCTGACCATGCTCATGAGCTTGATGAGGATGTTGAGGGAGGGGCCACTGGTGTCCTTGAAGGGGTCGCCGACGGTGTCGCCGACGACGGCGGCTTTGTGGTTGGCCGAGCCCTTGCCGCCTAACTGGCCGGCCTCGATGTACTTCTTCGCGTTGTCCCACGCGCCGCCGGCGTTGGCCATCATGACGGCGAGGGTGAAGCCCGTGGCGAGGGCTGCAGCGAGGAGGCCGACGACGCCGGCCACGCCGAGGAGGAGTCCGACGGCGACGGGGACGATGAGGGCGAGGAGCGAGGGGAGGACCATGGCGCGCTGGGCGCCGCGGGTGGAGATTTCGACGCAGGTCGCGTAGTCGGCCTTGCCCGTGCCCTCGAGGAGGCCCTTGATTTCGCGGAACTGGCGGCGGACCTCCTCGACCATGCGGCTGGCGGCACGGCCGACGGCTTTCATGGTGAGGGCGCAGAAGACGAAGGCGAGCATGGCGCCGACGAGCATGCCGGCGATGACCTTGGGGTTCATGAGGCTGCCGTCGTAGAAGCTCATAAACTGGCCGAGGCTGACCTGGCGGATGGGGGTGAGGTCGCCAGCCGTGATGGCGGCGTCGATGGCCTCGGGGGTGGGGGCGGCGGCGAGCTTGGGGTCGCGGCGGGCGTCGAGGTAGGTCTGGACGCCGTGTGCGGCGTCGGTGCCGGGTTCCTTGACGAAGTAGACGTGGTCGCCGGCGTGGCCTGAGCCGGGCTCGGCGGTGGCGATGGCGGCGGCGGCGTCGCGTGCCATGTAGCGCATGCCGGCGCGGATTTCTTCCATGTAGGCGGCGATGAGGGCGAGGGCGGTGAGGGCGGCGGAGGCGATGGCGAAGCCCTTGCCGGTGGCGGCGGTGGTGTTGCCCAGCGAGTCGAGGGCGTCGGTGCGGTGGCGGACCTCGGGGTCGAGGCCGCTCATCTCGGCGTTGCCGCCGGCGTTGTCGGCGATGGGGCCGTAGGCGTCGGTGGCGAGGGTGATGCCGAGGGTGGAGAGCATGCCGACGGCGGCGATGCCGATGCCGTAGAGGCCGAGGGCGGGGTTGACGAAGCCGCCGGCGAGGCCGAAGCTGGCGAGGATGCCGGCGGCGACGATGACGACGGGGACCCAGGTGGAGAGCATGCCCTGGGCCATGCCGGCGATGATGACGGTGGCGGGGCCGGTGTTGGACTGCTGGGCGATCTCGCGGGTGGGCTTGAATTCGGCGGAGGTGGAGTACTCGGTCCACTTGCCGATGATCCAGCCGGCCGCGAGGCCGACGAGGATGGAGCCCCAGATGCCGAAGTGCTCGTGGGGGAGCATGAGCCACACGACGACGCCGGAGAGGATGGCAATGCCCCAGGCGGAGAGGTTGACGCCGCGGGCGAGGGCCTTGAGGAGCTGCTTCTGGGTGGCCTGCTCGCCGCTGCGGACGAAGAAGCAGCCGAGGATGGAGAGGAGGTTGCCGACGCCGGCGATGGCCATGGGGCACAGGATGAAGCGGAGCTGGAGGTTGATGTCGCCGAGCGCGAGGGTGGCGGCGGCGGCGACGCCGAGGGCGGCGGTGGCGAGGATGGAGCCGCAGTAGCTCTCGTAGAGGTCGGCGCCCATGCCGGCGACGTCGCCGACGTTGTCGCCCACGTTGTCGGCGATGGTGGCGGGGTTGCGCGGGTCGTCCTCGGGGATGCCGGCCTCGACCTTGCCGACGAGGTCGGCCCCGACGTCGGCGGCCTTGGTGAAGATGCCGCCGCCGACGCGGGCGAAGAGGGCCTGGGTGCTGGCGCCGACGCCGAAGCAGAGCATGGTGACGGTGATCTCGACGAGGTTCATGGGCTCGAAGAAGGCCCAGCCGGTGAGCTCGTAGAGCCAGGGGACGAGCTTGTAGAGGACGACGAACCAGAGGCAGATGTCGAGGAGTCCGAATCCGACGACGATGAGGCCCATGACGGCGCCGCTGCGGAAGGCGACCTGGAGGCCGGCGTTGAGGCTGCTCTGCGCGGCGTTGGCCGTGCGGGCGCTGGCGTAGGTCGCGCTCTTCATTCCCAGGAAGCCGCACAGGCCCGAGAAGAAGCCGCCGGTGAGGAAGGCGAAGGGGACCCAGACGCTCTGGACCTTGAGGCCGAAGGCGAGGAACGAGAAGATCAGGCAGATCACGATGAAGATGATGCCGACGATGCGGTACTGGCGGCGGAGGTAGGCCATGGCGCCCTCGCGGACGTAGCTGGCGATCTCCTTCATCCGGTCCGTGCCCTCGGGCTCGCGCATCATCCGCTTGAAGAACAGCAGGGCGAAGAGGAGCGCCGCGGCCGAGCCTGCCGCCGCCAGCGCCCACCAGGCCCACAGCACGCCCGACCCCTCGGCGGCCTGCGTCGGGGCGGCGCCTTCCGCTGCTGCCCCGAGCGCCACGAGGGGAGAGAATCCAAGTAGCCCGGCCCACAGACCCCTGAACACGGCAGCCTCCTTATCTCGATACGAAAGACACAGGACGGCCAGGAACGGGAGAACACTCCACGGCCGGCGCCCGGCTCCTCGGGCCTCCACGGCACACTGGTGGTGAGAGGAGGCGATGGGCATCAGCGGGTGCAGCACGGCCGTCGCGGGCCATGCGCACCCCGAAACCACCCGCCTGCTCACGGGTCTCCGAAGGGGGCATCACAGGCCCTGGCACCGGCGCGCGAACGCCGCATCGCTGCCCTGTCGCCGAGCCGGCGGCGCCCCGAACCGTACGCGGCCCAGCAACTGCAAGTCACGCTCCGTCACGGCGCGCTGCCGCGTCACACCAGATGGTGTCACCTGCCGTACGGGCCAGCGGCCTCTGCCTTCTGCGCCCGCTTGATCATCTTGCGCTCCTTGCGGCGCCGGCGCTCGCTCGGCTTCTCGTAGTAGGATGACCGCTTGATGTCCTTTATGAGCCCCTCCTTCTCGCACTTCTTCTTGAAGCGCTTCAGGACTTTCTCGAGGGGCTCACTGCCACTTCCGCTGACTTTGATCATGCGCCCATTACACCCCTTTCGCTGGCGGGAAAATGCGGACTTGCGCCCGGCCCCCGGCCGCCACCGACCGCGGGCGACCGACCGGCTCCGGGAGGAACCTGATCTGTAAACCCATCATTATATTGAAGCATCGCCCTTTTGCAAGCGGCGCTGCCCATATCCTTGATCATTCGCTGCGAGCGCGAGACATAGAGTGGGTGGCAGCAGAGAGGAGGCCTGGGACATGAGTGGCTTGGTTGCAGGCCGCATCGGGCCGCTCCACGTCCCCGGACGTGCCCAGCCGTGAGCGTCAGAGGCCGCGGGTTACCACAGGACACAGAGCGTCTCCAGACCCTCCGACGGATGGCCCACGCACAGGTCGTGTGGGGAGGTCACCCGGCAGCGGCTTGCCACGCCGGGGTCTGTTGCCATAAGAGCCGGCGGATACCCGCCAGCCGCACCAGGTTCCCCGCGAATCTGCCAACCACGCGCACGACGAGGGACTGCGCGCGGCGGATGAGTTCCCCCGCCTTTGCAGGCGGCCCCTCGAGCGCTGTCGGGCGACTGGACGCCCCGAAGGTGCCGCGCCGGGGCCGCCGCGTGGGCGGAAAGCTCACGACGCCGTCGCCTCCTCACATCCGCGCGGACTTCAGGTAGCTGTCGCTGTAGATGATCCGGTTCATCAGCACGTCGGTCGTGATCGCCGCGTCCATGATGTCCGTGTCGAGCACGTCAATGATGGCCGCGTCGAGGCCGTAGGCCTGGAGCATGACCAGGCAGGTGCGGTTGATGAGCGGCCGCTGGCTCGTGCCCTGCGAGATGTTCGACAGCCCGACGATGGTGCTGGGGGCCGGGTCGCACAGCACGGTCTTGATCTGCTTGATGACCTCGCAGATGTAGAGCGGCTGCTTCTGGTCCACCGTCACGGGCAGGATGATGGGGTCAATGAACACCTTCGTCGGGTCCAGCCCGTGCTCCATCGCCTTCGCCACGATGGTCATGGCGATCTCGACCCGCTGCTCGATGTTCTGCGGCACACCGTCCACGTTGAGCGTCAGCGCCACGAGCGCGGCGTTGTGCTGCACGGCCAGGGGCATGTAGACGTCGAGCTTCTCGGGGTCGCCGCTGACCGAGTTGATCATCACGGGCCGCCCGTCGCACACCTCGAGCCCCGCCTGGATGACGGGCATCTTCTGGCTGTCGAGCGCGATGGGCGTCTGGCACGCGCCCTGCACCACCTCGACCAGCCACCGCATGGCCGCCTGCTGGTCGGCTGCCGCGGTGCCCACGTTGATGTCCAGGTACTTCGCCCCTTGCTCCGTCTGCCGCTGGGCCAGGTCGGCCACGACGGCGGCGTCCTTCTTCTGAATGGCCCTCCGCACGTCCTTGAACATGCCATTGATGCGTTCGGCCACGGCGATCATGCTTGGCTCCTTTACCCTTGCAGTCCCTGGAGTGCCCTCTTCACGGCGGCCACCGCCTCGGGGTGCCGCATGCGGATGATGTCGGCGCCGGCCTGGACGAGTGCGATGGCGCTCGCCGCCTCCCACATCGGGCCGCGCTGGGCCTGGGGACCCCATTCGGGGGCCTCGGCCTCGGGGGTCTTGGCCTCCTTGGCGCGCCACGACTCGTAGCCGGCGTCGCAGATGACGGGCATCATCATCATCTTGTCGCCGGCCAGGGCGGCCAGGCGCTGGCGCTCCTGGATCGAGTAGGCGTACTCGATGCCGTAGCCGAGCGCGCCGGAGGTCTGGAACATCACGAGCCGGTCGGCCGGCAGCTCCATCTCGGTCACCAGCGTGTTCACCTGCTTGGCGATGTTGATGTCGAGCGGCGCCAGGCAGATCAGGTTGTGGCCGTCGGCGATGCACGACGCGGCGAGGCGCTTGTAGTTGTCCTGCTTGGCGGGGCCGAGGAGGCAGCGCTCGCCCTTCGTCGCGCCGCTCACCTTGGGCATCACCTCGTTGTCCTTCACGTCAATGCCGCAGCCCCAGACGACCAGGGGCACGCCCACGGCGCCCAGCACCGCCTTCACCGTGGCCACGGCCTCGTCGCCCGAGCGGTTCGCCCCGTCGGGGTCCGTGCCGTCGAGCTTCACGCAGATCAGGTCGGCGCCGAGCTCCTCGACGCACTTCTTCGCCCAGGCCGCCGGGTCCTTCAGCGCGTCGCCGAACGGCGCCTTCAGCACCTCGGGCCAGTCCGGCTCGACGTCCAACACGTCCATCGCGATCAGCACCTTCTGCCCCGGATGGCCGTCGGGCTCCATGAAGGGCAGCGTCTTGGCCCCGCCGATCTTGTAGGTGACGGTGCGGGAGCCGCCCTGCTCCTTCGTCGCCCCGAGGGTCACCACGTTGACCCCGGCGGCATACGACTCTTTCAACACGGGCAGTGGCATGTTCACAGCCTCCTTCCTGAATGATGTGGCTTGCTCCAGATGCGTGACGCGTCACGGGTCACGCGTCATGCATTCTTCCTCATACGCTTCAACTCCGAGCCAATGATCTCGCGCACGGTCGCGAGCATCGGGCTGCCTTCGGACAGCTCGAGGAGCGACTGGCCTGCCGCGGCGGCCTGGGCCACCGCCTCGTCCACGGGGACCTCGCCCACGATGTCAAGCCCTGCGGCGTCGAGGCGCTGGCGGGCCGCCTCGGCCACGCCCTCGGGCGGCACGCGGTTGACGACGAGGGCCTTGCGCTTCACCGTGATGCGGAGCTTGCGGGCCAGGGCGGCGATCCGCTCCGCCGTGTCGGCCCCCACCACCGTCGGCTCCGTCACCACCAGCAGCAGGTCCACCGCGCCGTCGGTGCGGCGCGACAGGTGCTCCATCCCGGCCTCGTTGTCAATGACCACGAACGGATAGTCGCCCGCCGCGCGCTCCAGGTAGCGGCGGAGCAGGCTGTTCACGAAGCAGTAGCACCCGGGGCCTTCGGGCCGGCCCATCGTCAGCAGGTCGAAGCCCCGCTCCTCCACGATGCACTGCTGAATCTTGAACTCGACGAACTGGTCTTTCGACATTCCGCTGGGGATGGCGTCCTTCTTCTCGAGCGTCTCCTCGCGGATATCGGCCACCGAGGCATCCACGGGCACGCCCAGCATGGCCCCGAGGGTCGCGTTGGGATCGGCATCCACGGCCAGCACGGTCTTTCCCAGCTCGCGTGCGAGATAGCGCACGGCGAGCGCGGCGAAGGTGGTCTTGCCGACCCCTCCCTTGCCGCAGATCGCGATTCGATATGCCATGGCCTGGTTCCGAGCAACGAAGTGGGTCAATGACGCGTGACCCGTGACGCGTGACCAGGACGAACCCGGGAAGAAGAGGACATTGCCTTCTCTTCTCACGCGTCACGCGTCACGCGTCCTGAACTGGCCCTCTCCTACACCGCCTCCGCGCCCGACGGGCGCGGCCCGCTCACTGAAGGGAAGCGCTCGATGTCGGTGTGGGGGATGAAGTTGGCGGAGACGAATTCCTCCATGTACTTCGGGTTGGTCATCAGGTCAATGTAGGTCATCATGCGGGCGACGTTCTCGATGCGTGCGAGTGCCTCCTCGGAGAGGAGGGCGGCGCGGGCGCCGGCGACCGCGGTGTTGCCGACGAAGTGGATGCGCTCGGGCGGCACGTCGGGCAGCATGCCGAGCGTGATCGCGTTCCGCACGTCGAGGTAGTTGCCGAACCCGCCCGCGAGGTAGATGTGGCGAACGTCGTCCGTCTTCACGCCGACGGATTTCACGAGGGTGGAGATGGCGGCGTAGATGGCGGCCTTCGAGCGGATGAGGTTGCTCACGTCGGCCTGCGTGATCACGATGTCGTCGGCCACGGCGCTCTGGGCCTTGGGGACGACGATGAACTCGTAGTTGCCGTCGCGCTCGACCAGGCGCTTGGCGGGGCAGGTGGGCTGGAAGCGCCCGTCGCGGCCGAGGATGCCGGCGCGGAACATGGCGGCCAGGAGGTCGAGGAGGCCGGAGCCGCAGATGCCGCGCGGCGGGCGGTTGCCGATGGTCTGCACGAGCACCCCGCAGTCGGGGGTGATGCGGACCTTTTCGATGGCGCCGCGGGCGGCCCGCATGCCGTACTCGACGCCCGCGCCCTCGAAGGCGGGGCCGGCCGAGGCCGAGCAGCAGACCATCCAGTCGCGGTTCCCCAGCACCACCTCGCCGTTGGTCCCGACGTCGATGAAGAGGCACAGGTCCTTCTGCTCGTCGAGGCGGATGGCGACGGCGCCGCCGGTGATGTCGGCGCCCACGTAGGCGGCGACGCTCGGGAGCGTGTAGAGGATGCCGCGCGGGTTGATGTGCAGGCCCACCTGGGCGGCGCGCAGGGGCGGAATCGAGTTGGCCACGGGCACGTAGGGCTCCTTGCGGATGCCCGTGGGGTCGAGCCCGATGAAGAAGTGGATCATGGCCGTGTTGCCGGCCACGACGGCGCACGTGACGTCGGAGAGGCGGATGCTGTTGCGCCGCACGAGGATCTCGATCAACTCGTTGAGGTCGCTGACGATCAGCCGCCGCATGTCGTCGAGCGCGTTGTGCTGTTCGGCGTACATGATGCGGCGAATATAGTCCTCGCCGTGCTTCATCTGCGAGTTGTACTTCGCCTCGCTGTCCACGATCTTCGCGCCCACGAGGTCCACGAGCTGCACCACCAGCGTCGTGGTCCCGATGTCAATGGCCAGCCCGAGGTTGCTGGCGGAGGTGTCGCCGGGCTCGACCTGGACGACCTCGGTGGTGGCCCCTCGGCGGCCGATGGTGGCCGTGACCTCGTAGCCGGTTTGGGTGAGGATGCGGTTGAAGTCGCGCAGCACGGCGAAGCCGGTCTGGAGGTTGGCGCCCGGCTCGTGGGCGAGGATGGCCTGGTAGAGGCGCTCGTGGCCCGCGAGGGGCGATTCGAGGCTGGGCGGCTCGAGCTTGAGGTGGTATTTGCGGACCACCGGGTTGAGGGGGAAGCCGGCGCCCTCGACGAGCGAGAGCATGCCGAAGCGCTCGGCATCCTCGTCGCCCAGGATCTGCCCCTCCTCGAGCCGCGTCTCGGGCGGAATCTCGATCTCGAGGTCGCCCTGGACGGTGGACTGGCAGGCGAGGATGTAGTTCTTGCGGATTTCGTCGCGGCCGAGGAGCGTGGTCGGCTTCGAGTGGATTTCGCCCGAGCGCAGGATCACGCGGCACTTGCCGCAGATGCCGTCGCCCCCGCACAGGCTGGAGATGTAGATGCCCGCCTTCTGCGCCGCGGCGAGCACGGTCTCGCCCCGCTCGACCTCGGCGGCCCGGTCGTCGGGGGAGAAGTGGACGTGGCAAAGGGTCGGTTTATCAGGCATGGCCACAACACCAAGACAAGAGGACTTGCCACAGAGACACCGAGGACACAGAGCGGAGTGGGATTGGGGGCGAAACGCGGAAAGCCAGAATGCCCAATCCCCGTCCTCTCTGCGCGCTCTGTGCCTCTGTCGCTATCTTCTTCAGCTCCAGACCTGCTGGAGGAACTTGGGGATGAAGGACGACTCCTTGGGCCCCACGAGCACCTGCCAGCCGGTCGCCTCCTCGATCTTTCCGGAGAGGACGGCGACGTAGCCGGGGATGATCAGCTTGCGATGCTTCACCTTGTCGGCGAGGCCAGCCTTGTCTATGGCGTCCTTGATCGTCTTCTCGGTGAGCTTGTCGCCGCTGTAGGCGGTGAGCACCGAGAGGCCCTCGGTGTTCACGGCGAGGAGGTAGGACGCGACGCGGCTGGCCTCGATGTCGGCCTGGACGGTGTAGAAGGTGAGGGAGAAGTTGGTGGTGAACATGACGGGGGCGTTCTCGCCCGGCTCGCCGATGGGATAGAGCTTGGGATCAACCTGGATGGGCTTCTGGGGGTCGGTGTAGATGTTCTGGCGCGCGGTGAGGATGGGGAGGATTTCGGGCGGCTCGTCGCCCTGGACGACGACGATGCCGGCGTACTTCATCACGTAGGTCGTCGCGGCCAGCAGCTCGTCGAGCGGGTCGGCGGCCGTGGCGAAGGCGATGGCGGGGTGCCCGAAGGGGCGGAACTGGCGCTTCAGCGCCGCGCGGCGCGAGAGCGTGAGGGCCTGGAGCGCGCCCTTGAGGTCGCGGGCGCCGGGGTCAATGACGATCTGCTCGACGCCGGCCTTCTTGACCTTCTCGACCAGGTCGGCGGTGGCCTCGAGGCCGTCGCCCTTGACGACGAGGGGGCACTTCAGCTCTTTCGCCACGGCGGCCATGGCGTCGGCGTTCCCCGCGTCGGCGCCGCACAGGAGCGGCTTCTGGGCCGCGATGGGCGCGGCGGCGACCCTCATGGCCGCGGCCGAGTTGGTGATGAGGACGAGGGCGTACTCGCTCTTGTCGGCGAGCGTCTTGGCAGCCTTGGCGAACGCCGCGGCGTCGCCGCTCGCGTTCTCGAGGGCCACGAGGTCAATCTTGATGTGCTGGCCGACGCGCTCCCACTGGAGCTTGTTGGTCTTCTCGATCTTGGCGGCGAGGGCCGCGTCGTCGAGGGTGTCGGGGACCAGGACGGCGATGCCGCAGGGGTGGTGGAACTTCTCGTCGTGGCGGAAGAGCTGGGTCTCGTTGCCGATCTTCAGCTCCTTGGTGCCCGTGCCGATGGCGACGAGCTGGATGGGGGGCGCGGCGGCGGCGCCGAGCTTGTCCTTCGCATCCTGGCTCACATCGGGGCAATCCTCCAGCTTCGCCTTCTTCTGGGCCATCAACATGGCGAAGGCCAGACACGTCGGCTGCCCGCACTTCCGGCAGTTCGTGCGCGGCAGCAGCTTGAAGATGTCCATCGCCGTCAGAGCCATCGGCAACTCCTTTCCAGCTTGTGGCTGTCCTAGAACATCGGGTCCATCGTCACGGCCGGGTGGCCGACCTTCTGCATGTGCTCCATCACCTGCTCTTCGGTGGTGGCGACCGTTTCGTCGGCGATCAAGTCCACGAAGTTCTCGATGCCCTCCTCGGCGCCGCGGGCGTTGAGCTTCTCGCGGATGGTGTCCTTAAGCCGCTTGGGCATCCAGGTGATGCGCTTGCAGCCGCCGTCGGCCGAGATGAACTTCTTGGAGCTGATGTACATCTTCGAGTGGCCGAGGAAGCCTGGGGTCTGGTTGCCGCCGCCGACGGAGCCGGCGAGGGTGGAGAACTTCATGCCGCAGGGCGTCATGTCGGGGTGGTCGCGGTCCACGATCATGATCCCGTTCGTCATCGGCAGGATGGCCGAGATGCACTCGAAGCAGCCGCAGCTCGTCATCGGGTCCACCATCATCGAGTAGGCGCTGAAGCGCTCGAGCTTCTGGTTGGACTTCTCGAAGACGAACTGGTTGATGCTCTCCCACTGGCCGAGGCGCTCGTCGGTCGGGTTGGCCTTGGGGACGGGCTGGTTGGGGCCGGTGGGCACGATCTCGTAGGCGGCGCGGCCGTCGAGCCAGTTGTAGGCCCCGCACAGGCCGGGGTGCTCGGGCGTGATGATGCAGATGTGGTTCGGCGCGAAGCTCTGGCACAGCGAGCAGGAGTAGAAGATGTCCACGCTCTCGTCGGTCATGCCGGCCATGCGGGCGTCGCGCTCGGCATAGGCGGCGCGGGCCTCGGCCATCACGCGCTCGACCTCGGGCTGCTCGGTGAAGATGGTCACCTGGCACTTGTCCACGATGGCCGCGTATTCCTCGCGGAGCTTGGCGTGGAGAATGGTGCCGATGTGCTTGAGGCGCAGGCCGGCCGCGAACGCCTCCTTCGAGAAGCGCATCCAGTTCGAGTCGCGCTGGCCCATGTGGAACAGGCCCTGGGCGCAGTTGAGGAAGGTGTGGATCTGCCGCTCGAGGATCGGCTCGAAGTCGTGCTGCATCTTGGCGCCCGACACCTCGACGAGGATGCCGAGCGAGATGCACTCGCCCTCCTTGAAGCCGTCCACCTCGTTGCCGACCACCGTGATCTTACCGTCCTCGACCTTGTCGGTGGGCAGGGTGCGGGCGTATTCGAAGCTGGGCAGGTCCACCTTCGGGTTGCCCGCCTCGATCTGCATGTCCTCCTTGCGGATGCGCTCGCCCTCGAAGGCGGGGCCGAAGCGCACCGGGATGTCCACGCTCGAGGGCACGACCTTGAGGCCGCGGATGATGAGGGCCCGCTTCACCATCTCGTCGTGCTTCACGTTGGGCACGACGTGCTCGTAGAGGCACACGCCGGTCGGCAGGATGGGCGGGATGTCGGTGTCGGCGATGACGGGGAAGCCGTAGTTGATGGCGCCGGCGGCGGTGGCGTACTTCTCGTCGTCCACGGGGCCGAGGGCGAGGACGAATGCGAAGACGCGGTACTTGTTGTAGAGGAGCATTCGGCGGAAGTCGCCGGGCTGCACGCCGCCGAACGACAGGGCGGCGCGGGCGGCGAAGCCGAGGGCGAAGACGGCAGCGGAAATCTCCTGCCCGAAGGGCACCAGGCGGGTCTCCCAGCCCATCTGCACGTTTTCCTCGGCGAGCTGTTCGGCGAAGCGCTTGCCGCCCGACTCCGCGCACATGAACACGTAGAGGTTGTTCTCCTGGAGCTCGCGGGCGATGTTCACGGCGGTCTTGCTGTCGGGCGCCGCGCCCACGATGGCCGCGAAGCCGGGGGCCGTGCCGTCCACGAACTCGATCCCGCGCTCGCGCATGATCACGTCGTCGGCCGCGCCGAGCCACAGGTTGCCGTCGGTCGGCGCCGGCGTCCGCGTGTAGGGACAGGTCGCGGGGTCGAGGTACTTCAGGGCCTCGTAGACCTCTTCGGCCCACAGCGTGGCCATGCCGGCATCGAGCGTGTGGCCGAGATAGGGCACCCAGTGCTCGCCCTTGACGCGGGGCGGGAGCAGGCCGCGGGCGCTCTGGAGCACGCGGCGGCAGTCGGCGAGGGTCTTCACCTCTTCGCCCGTCGTGCCGTAGATGATGGGCAGATAGTAGCCCGTGTTGGGCAGCTCGACCGCGGCGCTCTCGGGGTGGGAGCCGAGGGCGACCTCGAGGGCCTGCTCGGCCTTCTCGACCAGCGTGTAGGCGCCGTTGATGGCCGCGGTGGCGATGATGCGGGACATTCGGGTCTCCTACTTGGGCTAGAACTTGAGTTGCCTGCGGGCTTCCATATCGTACAGCACGCGCTCGCCCTGCTTGTCAATGCCGAGGGCGGCGCGCTTGGAGTTGATGTGGTCAATCATGGCAGCGGCCATGCCGCTGGCCGAGAGGCCGAAGGCCCACTTGCCGCCGACCTCGTGCTCGATCTCGTCGGTGAGGTACTTCACGACGTTCGGGCTGCCGTAGACGGGCAGCGTGATGCCGAAGGCGGTGAAGACGCCCGAGGAGACGAAGTACTGGCCGATGGCGATGGCCTTCTCGTGCATCCACTCGAAGCAGGCCCCCGCCACGGGCAGCTTGCTGATGTCGTCGCCCAGGCCGCCCTCGTGCACCATCTCGGCGCAGGCGATGAGGATGCGCGAGTTGTCCACGCACGACCCCGCGTGGAGCACGGGCGGCATGCCCACCGTTTCGCACACCTCGCGGAGGCCCGGCCCGGCGGCTTCCATGAACTCGGGCAGCAGGAAGCCGGCTCGCCCGCACTCGAGCGCCGCGCAGCCGGTCTCGACGACCAGCACGTCGTTCGACACCAGTTCCTTGACCAACTCGAGATAGGGCTGCTCGCCCTTTGCTATCTTCGGCTGGGTGCAGCCGACCACGCCCGCGACGCCGCGGATCCGCCCGTTGATGACGTTTTCGTTCAGCGGGCGATAGGAGGCGCGGAAGCTGCCGCCGAGCATGTACTTGATGGCCTCGTGGCTGAAGCCGGCGATGGCGGCCGACGAATCGTTGGGGATCTTCACCCGCGCGGCGTCGCGATGGGTGTAGGCCTGGATGCCCTCGCGGATGATCTTCTTCGCCGTGTCGAGGGCGTGGTGCTCCTCGAACTCGATGTGGGTCGCGCCGCGAATCCGCGCCTTGGGACTGGTGGTGATGCAGCGGGTGTGGAACTTGTTGGCCAGCGCCACGTCGCCCTGCATGATGCACTGCACGTCGACCACCATCGCGTCCACGGCGCCCGTGGCGATGGCCAGCTCCTGCATCTTCATGTGGCCGGCCACCGGGATGCCGTGGCGGATGAGCAGCTCGTTGGCCGTGCAGCAGATGCCGGCGATCACGATGCCCTTGGCCCCGACCTTCTTCGCCTCCTCGAGCAGCTCGGGGTCCTGCGAGGCGAGGGCGACCATTTCGGACAGGATCGGCTCGTGGCCGTGGACGATGACGTTCACCTGGTCGGCCTTGAGCACGCCCAGGTTGATCTCGCCGAGGACGGGCTTGGGGGTGCCGAACAGGATGTCCTGGAACTCGGTGCCGAGCATCGAGCCGCCCCAGCCGTCGGCCAGGGCCATCCGCTGGCCGTGCAGGAGCAGGCTGTGGTAATCCTGGTCCACGCCCATCGAGGTGCGGTGCATGGCCTCGACGATCTCGTGGTCGATGGCGCGGGGCGTGATGCCCATCTTGTCCCAGACCGCCTGCCGCTTGGCGGGCGCGCGCTTGGCCTGGAGCTGGGTGCCGTAGGGCTTGCCGAATTCGGCGAGGGCCGCCTGGCCAACCGCGATGGCGAGGTCCTCCTTGCTCTTGCCGCTGGGGTCTATGCCCATCACTTGAGCGATGGCCTTCAGCTTCTTCTCGTCCTTGATCTGGTAGCCGGGGGCCTCGCCCTTGGCCGTGGCAACCACGAGTTCGCACACGGCGCGGCCGTGGTCGCTGTGGGCCGAGGCGCCGCCGGCGATGGTGCGGAGGAAGCCACGGGCCACGATGGTGTCGGCATCCGCGCCGCACACGCCCGTCTTCGGCTCGCCGCCGAAGGGGTTCACCTGGCACGGGCCCATGTTGCAGTGGCGGCAGCACAGGCCGCTCTTCCCGAAGCCGCACTGGGGAAGCTGCAACTCGTAGCGGTCCCAGGTCGTCTCCAGCCCGCACTTCGCCATGTCCTCGAGCATTGCCAGCGACATCGTGTCGCTGAACTCCTTCTTCTCCTCTGCCATTCACTCACTCCTTTTCTTTCGTCGTCGTCGTCGTTGTCGTCGAGGTCACTCCCGTAGCCTTCCCGCCGCACGAATGTCCTGCCCCCACCGAGGCAAGCTCGGTGGAGGCGAAGCGATGAGCCGTCAGCTTCCCTGTCCCTTCCCCTTCTTCGCCTTGCGCTTGATCTTGCGCTCGATGCGCCGTTGTTTCTTGGAGACCGTGGGCTTCGGCGGCTCCGGCTCTGGCTCGGGCGCCGGCACTGGCTCAGGCTCAGGCGCCGGCTCAGGCTCTGGCTCAGGCTCAGGCTCAGGCGCCGGCTCGGGCGCTGGTTCCTGCGCTGGCGCCGGCTCCGGCTCGGCCTCAGCGGCCGGGGGTGGGGCAGGGGAGAGGGCCTCCGCCTGCGCCACCTCGTCGAACTTCTCGGGGTCAAGCGCCAGAATCGCGTCCTTCGGGCAGTTCAGGAAGCAGGCGCCGCACGTGACGCACTTGTCCTGGAGCACCTTGTGAGGGGTCTTCTTGGCCCCCTCGATGGCCTCGGCGGGGCACACCATCGCGCACTTGCGGCACGCGATGCACTTCGCCGCGTCCACCCAGTAGCGGATGTTGGTGCGGCGGACGAGTGCGGCGCCGGGCCGGCCGCTGCGGAACGCCTTCTCCTCGTCGCTGAGGTCCTCGAAGCGCTTGTAGACGATGGCGTCGGTGGGGCAGGCCTCGGCGCAGGCGGGGATGCCGCCGGCCTCGAGCCGCGTGATGCACAGGTCGCACTTCACGGCCTTGTCGCCGGCCATGTTCATCTGGATGCCGAAGAAGGGGCATTTCTTCACGCACTTGCCCGCCGCGGCGCAGGCGTCGAGGTTCAGCACCACGGGGCCGTTCTCGGCGTCCTTGGCGAGGGCCGTGTTTGGGCAGGCGGGCACGCAGGGCGGCGTGTCGCAGTGGCGGCACTGGTAGGGGGCGGCGAAGGCGCCGACCTCCTTGACCCACACGCGCGGCTCGGGCCGCGGCGTCTCCTGCATCGCGCTCGCCAGGTCTCTCGACTTCGAGTGCGCCACGGCGCACTCAGTCATGCAGCGCTTGCACGCGATGCAGCGCTTGGTGTCCACGATCAGCATCCCAGGCTGTATCATCCGGTCTTCCCTTTCGCGTCCTTTCGCGTGTTTCGCGGGCCGCTCTTCTCTTTCCGCGTGCAGGTATGCACGCCCTACCGCTTCAACTGCCGCAGCAGTTCGCTGCGGATGGCTCTCACCTCGTCGAAGAGCTTGCCGCCCACCTCGTCCACCGGGCGGCCCTCGAGGTCGGCCGTCATCAGCCGCTCGTCGAAGCCGATGCTGCCCAGGAGCGGCGCGCCCTTGGGCAAGACGTCGCGCAGTGTCTCCAGATCCTTCGGCGACCGCACCTTGTTGGCGACCAGGAAGACGCGTTTCACCCCGATCTCCTTCGCCATCTGCTGCACGTGGTCGGCGATGGCGGCGCTGCGGCGGCCGGGCTCGACCACCACGATCAGCGCGTCAATCGCCTCACACGTCGCGCGGCCCAGGTGCTCCGTCCCCGCCTCCATGTCGAGAATCAGCGTCTCGTCCCGCTGGAAGGCCAGGTGGTTCAGGAGCGTGCGGAGGAAGACGTTTTCGGGGCAATTGCAGCCGCCGCCGCCGCGCTTGGACGCGCCCAGGACCATGAGGCGGACGCCCTTGTGGACGATGCTGAACTTGTCGGGGATGTCGGCGACGGTGGGGTTGAGCTTGAAGAGCTTCCCGTAGCCCTTCTTGCCCGATTCCGTGCGTTCCGCGATGAGGTCGGCCATCTCGCCAATAGGCGTCAGCCCCTCGGCGTTCGGCACCCCGAGGGCAGAGGCCAGGCTGGAGTCGAGATCGGCATCAATGGCGACGACGGATTGCCCCTCGTCGGCAAAGAGTCGGGCGAGAACGGCAGCCAGGGTCGTCTTCCCGACGCCGCCCTTGCCGCTGATTGCCAGTTTCACGCGTCCTTCTCCCGGCCCACTGAGTCCCCTCGACGAGGCAGGGACTTGGCAAAGGTCTCAGGGCTGCGCCCTGGGATGCCCGGACAGCACTCGTCGGTCCAGGGGGTCACACCCTGCCCTCGCCTTCCTCGTCGCCGCCCTCGGGGCCATCAGAAGCTACAATAATAATACATAGCCCAAATCCGGTCAAGCGGCATTTTGGGCAAGACGCGAGGGTGCGTGTAATCTCCTACGGTCAAGGGTGCAACGTGAACGCCCGTAGGGCGTGGCGGAGTACAGCCCACGGTGCAGCGAAGCGGAACCGTGGGTTTGCGTCCGAGAAGAAGACCCAGCCCCCGAAGGGGGCGGCGGAGCTCTCCAGCCGCTTGAGGCTCCGCCGCCCCCTTCGGGGGCTGGGCCACGAGAGGTCGTCAACCCACGGCTCCCCGAGCATCGCCGTGGGCTTTATTCCTCCGCCTCCTTCGGAGGCTCAGAACGCGGCCACCTGTCTCGAAGGAGACTACACGCACCCAGACGCGATGGCCCCTTGACTTGTCGCGGGTGTCTGGCTATCATGCGGCGCGCGGAGGATTGTCGGACGCGGCGACCCTTGGGCACTATGAGAGGAGAAGGCATGTCGAGGCCAATCACGCTGTTCACGGGGCAATGGGCGGACCTTCCGCTGGTGAAGCTGGCCGAGATGGCCAAGGGCTGGGGCTACGACGGCCTGGAGCTGGCCTGCTGGGGCGACCACTTCGAGCCCGACAAGGCCCTCAGCGACGACACGTACTGCCAGACCCGCCACGACATTCTCGGCAAGTTCGGCCTCAAGGTCTTCGCCATCTCCGCCCACCTCGTCGGCCAGGCCGTGTGCGACGTGATTGACGAGCGCCACAGCCGCATCCTGCCGCCCGACGTGTGGGGCGACGGCAAAGGCCCCGAGGTCCAGAAGCGCGCCGCCCAGAAGCTCATTGACACCGCCAGGGCCGCCAAGAAGCTCGGCGTCAAGGTCGTCAACGGCTTCACCGGCTCGAGCATCTGGCCCAAGATCTACGCCTTCCCGCCCACCACGCCCGAGGAGTACGAGGCCGGCTTCGCCGACTTCGCCGCCCGCTTCACGCCCATCCTCGACGAGTTCAAGAAGCTCGGCATCAAGTTTGCCCTCGAAGTGCACCCGACCGAGATCGCCTTCGACCTCTTCAGCGCCAAGAAGGCGGTCGCCGCCGTCAAGGGGCATCCTGCCTTCGGCTTCAACTTCGACCCCTCCCACCTCGCCTGGCAGCTCGTGGACCCCGTCGAGTTCCTCAAGGAATTCCCCGACCGCATCTTCCACACGCACATGAAGGACGTGTTCGTGGACCTCGTGCCGGGCCGCGCCGGCATCCTCGGCTCGCACCTGGGCTTCGGCGACGCCAATCGCCGGTGGGACTTCCGCTCCATCGGCCACGGCGTGGTCAACTTCCCCGCGATCCTGCGCACCCTGAACGCCATCGGCTACGCGGGGCCGCTCAGCGTCGAGTGGGAAGACCCGCACATGGCCCGCGAGCACGGCGCCGCGGAGAGCGTGGCCTTCCTCCGCAAGATCCAGTTCCCCAGCGCCGCCGCCGCCTTCGACAAGGCGTTTGAGAAATAGCCGCGCCCCGCGGGGCCGCAACGTCATCCCTCAGGCCCAGCCGGGCGCTTCCAAGCCCCGGCTGGGCCTTTGCGTTTGGGAAAGAAATGGAAGAACTCGACCCATTCGACCTTGGCCCTCCGATGACCGAAGAACGTTGGGAGATCCAAGGGCGCCTGAGCCCCTCCGAGAAGGGCGAACTGTGCTGTCAGTTGACCGAGATCGCCAGGACCACGCTTGAGGCACTCATCAGGTACCGCCACCCAGAGTACACTGAAGAGCAAGTCGCCCTTGCCCGCAACCGTCGTCTCTGGCGGGATGATCAGTTGTTCCGGCAAGTCTACCCCAATGCCCCGTTGTTGCCAGTCTGAGCCAGCGAGCATAGGAGGTCAGCAATGAAGCTCGGAGTGTTGACTGCGGCGTTTGGGGACATGCCCTTCGAGGAGATGCTCGACACGGTGAAGGCGATGGGCCTCGGGGCCGTGGAGCTGCCCGCCAGCGCCTACGGCACGTCGCCCCATTGCCCCGTCGGCGACCTGCTCAAGAGCGCCTCCCTCCGCAAGCGTTGGCTCGACGAAGTCGCCAAGCGCGGCCTCATCATCTCCAGCCTGAGCTGCCACGGCAACCCCCTCCACCCCGACCCCGCCTACGCCCGCAACAGCGACACGGCGCTCCGCAGGGGCATCCGCCTCGCCGAGAAGCTCGGACTCCACCGCGTCAACGGCTTCAGTGGCTGCCCCGGCGACCACACGGGCAAGAGCCGCGTGCCCAACTGGGTCACCTGCCCCTGGCCCCCCGACTTCCTCTCACTCGTCCAGTGGCAGTGGGAGAAGAAGGCGATCCCCTACTGGAAGAAGATGGCCAGGTTCGCCGCCGACCACGGCGTGAAGATCGGCTTCGAGATGCACCCGGGCTTCCTCGTCTACAACCCCGAGACATGCCTGCGCCTGCGGGCCGAGTGCGGCAAGAGCCTGGGCGCCAACTTCGACCCCTCCCACCTCTTCTGGCAGGGCATTGACCCCATCGAGGCCGTCCGCGCGCTCGCCGGCTGCATCTGGCACGTCCACGCCAAGGACTGCCGCGTCGAGCCGGCCGTCGCCCGCGTCCACGGCGTCCTCGACACCAAGCACTACGGCGACGAGTTCAATCGTGCCTGGATCTTCCGCACCGTGGGCTACGGACACGGCGAGGGCTTCTGGCGCGACTTCGTCTCTGCGCTGCGGCTCAGCGGCTACGACCACGTCCTCAGCATCGAGCACGAGGACAGCCTGATGACCACGGACGAAGGCATTGCCAAAGCCGCCGAGTTCCTCCAGGGCATCCTCATCCGCGAGCCCAAGCCGACCGCGATGCATTGGGCATGAAGCATCTTCGGTTCCCGATTCCCGATTTCAGAATCGTCCTCGTCGTCGAATCGGAGTACAGGAAACCCCGTTCCTCGAGGCCGCCTATTCCTACGAGATGAACCCAATGCCACGGAGGAAGCGAACGAGGAAGGAATGCGAGCGGTTTCTGATCCGTGAGTTCATGATGTTGTTGGGTTACCGCATAGTGAGAATGGAGTCTTCAGAAAGCCCGGACTGCTTCCTCACAATCAGCAAGGGGGTGAATCGTTCACGGATCGGGGTAGAACTCACCGAGTACCACGTGGACGCACCGCCGGGTTCGGCTTCTGCGGGAAGAGCGGTCAGCGCCTTCTCCGAACTAGTCCAGGCGAGCCTTGTGCGGAGGATAAGCCACAGACCGTGCCTCCAGACAACGTGGGCCAACTTCTCCCTTTCGCGCGCCAAGGCGGCAGCACTGGCAAAGGATGACGGCGATCGGAACCGCTTAGCACGGTCCATCGCCCGTGAGCTTGTCGCTGTGGCGTTGGAGCACCCCTTGGGGCCTGGGGAGCAATGGAGCGCTTCGCGTCGAGAATTCCGAAAAGACCACTCGATGCTCGCCGACTGGGTTGGGCATGTAAGGTTCCACCGGCCACAGGGTGACTTCCAAGCCAACCCATACTTGAACTGGTGTTGCCATGAGGCGGTAGCGGCCAATGTAGGCCCAGTCGAGCAACATCTTGTTGAGGCTATTGCTGGGAAGCAGAGGAAGGCTTCCGGGTACCGCTGGCGGAACGCCGCTGAACGGTGGCTGGTGGTCGCGGCTTCGGGGGCCACGCCCTACAACTGCATAGGCCCCTGGACCGGCGATGTTGAGGGAGCGCTGGCATCGGCAGTTCTGGCCTGCGCTGATTCGGGCTTTGACCGCATCTTCGTCTGGGAGCGGGTCTCGGGCTGGTATAGGCAGCTCAAGCCGCAAGGGCCGGTCGTCCATCTGGGACAGCAGCATAGGTAGAGATGCCAGGGAGACTGAGCGATGGTGACGAAGGAACAGTGGCTGGAGTTGCACAGGGTGTGCCTGGACACGGTGCGGTCGGCGATTCGGGGGCTGGCGAGGGAGGGCCTGGCGGCCAAGCCGCTGCCGCACGATGACTCGATCGGGGAGCAGGCGAATCATGTGATCGGGGCCGAGGGCTATTGGCTGAGAGAAGTCCATATCGAGCCGGCGTTCGGGCGGGTCGAGTCGCAGGGCTGGACGGAGGCGAAGTTCCTGGATGAGTTCGCGAAGATCGAGCGGCAGTACGAGCGGATTCTCGATGAGAAGGGGCTCGACCACGACATCCTGTCCGGGCTGAGCCGCGTGTGCCAGCACGCGCTGTATCACCACGCCAGGATAGTCACGCTGCGGTGGGCGATGGAGCCTGAGTGGAAGCCGGCAGAGCCATTGCGCTGGGAGCGGGCGGTGGATTTCATCACCGACCTGCTCCTCGTCGGCCAGGAAGCCAAGCCGAGGTACGACTGAAACCCTCCGCGCGCAGGTATGCACGCCCTACGCGTTCTATTCCTGAGGCCCGCAGCGTAACGCCGGCGCGAGCAGCTCGCGCAACTTTCCCTGCACGGCCTCGATGGGCGCGACGGCGTCGAGGGTCTCGACGCGCTCGCCGGCGGCGCGGGCGTGGGCGATGGCGAGGAGGTAGTTGGCGCGGACGCGCTCCAGGAGGGCAACCTTTTCGTAACGCTCGGCGGCCGTGCCCTGCTTCTGCTTGCGCTCCAGGCCAACGGCGGGGGCGATGTCGAGGAAGACGGTGAGGTCGGGGCGGCGGAAGCGGGCATTGAGGGACTCGACCCACTCCATCTCGACGCCGAGGCTCTGGTAGGCGATGGAGCTGAGGTAGTGTCGGTCGCTGACGACGATGCGGCCGGCGGCGAGGGCGGGGAGGACGACGGCGGCCAGATGGTCCGCGCGGTCGGCGGCGAAGAGGAAGGCCATGGTCGTCTCGTCGGCCTCGCCGTGCGCTCCCTGTAGAATCTGGCGGATGAGGGCGCCGACCGGGCGCTTCGTCGGCTCGGCGGTGAGGACGACCTCGCGGCCAAGCGATTCGAGCCACTCGGCCAGGAGGCGGGCCTGGGTGGTCGTGCCCGAGCCGTCTATGCCTTCGAGGACGATGAAGACGCCGCTGGCCACTTTTCGCCTCAGATTTCGAGTCCGCCGTGCTTCTGGATGTGGGCGACGAGGCCGCCCTCTTCCAGGATGTTCTGCATGACGGCGGGCAGGGGGATGAAGCTCAGGGTGACGCCCTTGGTCAGGTTGCGGACCTCGCCCGCGGCGAGGTCAAGCTCCAACTCGTCGCCTTCGGCGATCTGGTCGGTGTCGCACTGGATGAGGGGCAGGCCGATGTTGATGCCGTTGCGGAAGAAGATGCGTGCGAAGCTCCTGGCGAGGACGGCGCCGACGCCGGCCATCTTGATGATGGTGGGGGCGTGCTCGCGGCTGGAGCCCTGGCCGAAGTTGCTGCCGGCCACGACGAAGTCGCCCTGGGCCACCTTGCCGGCGAAGTCGGCCCGTGCGTCCTCCAGCACGTGCTTCGCCAGCTCGGGCAGGTTCGACCTCAGGTGAAACAGCCGCCCCGGGGCGATGTGGTCGGTGCTGATGCCGTCGCCGAATTTCCAGGCTTTGCCGCGCATCGCTGCCATTGTGCCTCCATTGGAAGGAGAGGATGGCGGGGAAGGAAGCCCTTTTCGTGAAAAGGGCTTCCTCCCCCGCACCCCCTCTTGTCCAAAAGCTTCTACATTGGGGCGGGGGGGGGGGGCCCCCCCCTGTGGGGGGAGAAGCGCCCCCCCGGTAACAAAAAAGAAAGGGGGGGGGGGGCCCCCCCCCCCCCGGGGGGGTGGGGCCCCCCAAACACCGGAGGCGGGGCGGGGGGGGCGGGGGCGGGGGGGCGCGACCCCAGATTGGGGCGGGGGGGGCGGCGGGGGGGCCGAGCCC
>Ga0307379_10001449_pt1 | contig 37457 bp, 31 predicted proteins | sample UN2MG_FD_202237 | JGI IMG/M metagenome (GOLD analysis project Ga0307379, IMG submission 202237) | Soil microbial communities from Risofladan, Vaasa, Finland - UN-2 | ecosystem: Environmental > Terrestrial > Soil > Coastal area > Acid sulfate soil | place: Finland: Risofladan, Vaasa | collected...
AACGGAGAACATCATCAATGGCAGCCAAAGACGTTAGATTTGCCGCCGACGCCCGCGAGCGCATGCTGCGCGGCGTCGACGTGCTCGCCAACGCCGTCAAGGTGACGCTCGGCCCCAAGGGCCGCAACGTCATCATCGAGAAGTCGTTCGGCGCTCCCCGCTCCACCAAGGACGGCGTTACCGTGGCCAAGGAGATCGAGCTTGAGGATAAGTTCGAGAACATGGGCGCACAGATGCTGAAAGAAGTCGCCCAGAAGACCAATGAGACCGCGGGTGACGGCACCACGACCGCGACCGTGCTGGCGCAGTCCATTGTGCGCGAGGGCCTGAAGGCCGTCGCCGCCGGCATGAACCCGATGGACCTGAAGCGCGGCATCGACAAGGCCGTGATCGAGGTCGTCGAAGCCATCCGCAAGCAGTCCAAGGCGGTCAGCGGCTCAGCCGAGATCGCTCAGGTCGGCACCATCTCGGCCAATGGCGAGAAGACCATCGGCGACATGATCGCCCAGGCCATGAAGAAGGTCGGCAATGAGGGCGTGATCACCGTCGAGGAAGCCAAGAGCCTCGATTCCGAGCTCGAAGTGGTCGAGGGCATGCAGTTCGACCGCGGCTATATCTCGCCCTACTTCATCACCAACGCCGAGAAGATGATCGCGGAACTCGATAACCCGTACATCCTCATCTACGAAAAGAAGCTGTCGGGTCTCCAGGCCATGCTGCCGCTGCTCGAGTCGGTGGTGCAGTCGGGCCGTCCGCTGCTCATCATCGCCGAGGACGTCGAAGGCGAAGCGCTGGCCACGCTGGTGGTCAACAAGCTCCGCGGCGGCCTCAAGGTGGCCGCGGTCAAGGCGCCGGGCTTCGGCGACCGCCGCAAGGCCATGCTCCAGGATATCGCCACCCTCACCGGCGGCGAGATGATCTCCGAGGATCTCGGCATCAAGCTTGAGAACGTCACCGTGCAGATGCTCGGCAAGGCCAAGCGCGTCACCATCACCAAGGACGACACCACGATCGTCCGCGGCGGCGGCAAGAAAGAAGACATCGAGGCGCGCGTCGGCCAGATCAAGCAGCAGATCGAGGACACCACCTCCGACTACGACCGCGAGAAGCTGCAGGAGCGGCTGGCGAAGCTCGCCGGCGGCGTTGCCGTGATCAAGGTCGGTGGGGCTACCGAGGTCGAGGTGAAGGAGAAGAAGGATCGCGTTGACGATGCGTTGAACGCGACCCGGGCTGCCGTCGAGGAAGGCATCGTGCCGGGCGGCGGTGTTGCTCTGCTTCACGCCTCCAAGGGCATCAAGGTGAAAGGTGACAACGACGACCAGGAAGCCGGCATCAATATCGTGCGCCGCGCACTCCAGGCGCCGATCCGCCAGATCGCCGAGAACGCCGGTGTCGAAGGCTCCATCGTGGTCGGCAAGGTGCTGGAGCAGAAGTCTCCGTCCTTCGGCTACGATGCCCAGAACGACACCTATGTGGACCTGATCAACAAGGGCATCATCGACCCGGCCAAGGTCGTGCGCACCGCGCTTCAGGACGCGGCGTCGGTCGCCGGTCTGCTGGTCACCACCGAGGCGGGCGTGGCCGAGTCGCCGAAGAAGGACGACGCCGGCATGCCGGGAATGCCTCCGGGCGGCATGGGCGGTATGGACATGATGTAGGCCTGTTAAGGCTGATCATTCCCGGAAGGGGCGGCCATTGGCCGCCCCTTTTTGCTTTTTGCGTGCATTTTAGTGAACGCGCGCGCCAGGCTTACGCAATCGTAATTTTCCCCGGCCCAGACTTTGGCCCTATCGTCGCCCCGCCCCCGGCATTTGGGAGCGCGTTGAGGTCATCCCCCGCTCATGGCGAAATTCCGCGACACGGCCAAAGAGTTCGCCCGCATCGCCTTCCCCTATTTCCGCGGCAGCGACCGCTTGTGGGGGCGCGGACTGCTGCTCGTGGTCATCGCGCTCCAGCTATTCCAGGTCTGGCTGAACGTCCGCTTCAACGCCTGGTACAACACGTTCTACACGGCGCTCCAGGACAAGAACTGGGAGGTGTTCCTCTACCAGTTCGGCGTGTTCACGGTGCTGGCCGTGTTCTTCATCGTCACGGCGGTCTATCAGCTCTATCTGCAGCAATGGCTTCAGATCCGCTGGCGCGGCTGGCTGACGGAGGCCTATCTCGGACGCTGGCTCGCCGAGGGCACGCATTACCGCATGCGGCTCAAGGGCGACTCGGCCGACAACCCCGATCAGCGCATCGCCGAAGACATCAGGCTGTTCGTCAACGCCACGCTGGATATCGGCATCGCCCTGCTCGGCTCCGTGGTCACGCTGATCTCCTTCATCGTGATCCTGTGGAACCTGTCGTCGACGACACCGCTGATGATCGGCGATGCGTCCTACCAGATCCCCGGCTATCTGGTGTGGGCGGCGCTGATCTATTCGATCATCGGCACCTGGGTGACCCATCTCGTCGGCCGCCCGTTGATCAAGCTCAATTTCGACCAGCAGCGCTACGAGGCCGATTTCCGCTTCTCGCTGGTGCGCCTGCGGGAAAACGCGGAGGAGGTGACGCTGCTCGCCGGCGAACCGGCCGAAGAGGAGCGCCTGCACGACCGCTTCGCCCATGTGATCAAGAATTGGCACGGCATCATGAGCCGCACCAAGAAGCTCACCTTCCTCACTGCGGGCTACAACCAGGCGGCCATCATCTTCCCCTTCCTGGTGGTGAGCCCGGTTTATTTTTTCGGCACGCTGACGCTGGGCGGCCTAATGCAGATCTCGCAAGCCTTCAGCCAGGTGCAGAGCGCGCTGTCCTTCTTCGTCACGGCCTATTCCAGCATCGCCGACTGGAAAGCGGTGCTCGACCGCTTGGCCGGCTTCGAGAACGCCATCGATTGGGCCCAGAAGCTCGGCGAGACGGCACCGCGGGTGGAGTTCGTCAGCGAAGGGGCCGGCACGCTCCATGTCGAGCAGCTCGCCGTCGGGCTGCCCAATGGCCAGGAGATCGTGCACCTGTCCGATCTCGTCATTGCGCCGGGCGAGCGCGTCCTGGTGACCGGGCCGTCGGGCTCCGGCAAGACGAGCCTATTCCGGGCGCTGGGCGGCATCTGGCCGTTCGGCACCGGGTCCGTGCGCATCCCCGAAGGCGCCAGCGTGCTGGTGCTGCCGCAGCGGCCTTATCTGCCGCTCGGCACGTTGCGCGGGGCGCTGGCCTATCCCGGCCCGCAAGACGCCTTCGCCAACGGTGAGATCGAGACGGTGCTGGCCGAGGTCGGGCTCGGGGCGCTCGGCGACAAGCTCGACACCACCGCCTACTGGACGGACACGCTGTCCGGCGGCGAGAAGCAGCGGCTCTCCATCGCCCGCGCGCTTCTGCAAAAGCCGCAATGGCTGTTCCTGGACGAGGCCACCAGCGCGCTGGACGAGGCTTCGGAAGCCACGCTTTACAAGCTGCTGATGGAGCGGCTGCCGGACTCCGCGATCGTCTCGATCGGCCACCGGTCGAGCCTCAATGAATTTCACGGGCGGTTCTTCAAGCTGTCGCCAAATGCCGATGGGGGGCACCGTCTGGCCGAGGCGGACAAAGCCCCCTCGCCGTCAGAGACCGTCGGCAGCGAGGACGAGCACAAAGACGAGCCCGAAGCGGCCCTGCCGCCGGCCTAGTTCTCCGCGGCGCAACCGCTTGCCGCGTCGAGGCCACTCGGCTCACCCCAGTCATTGGCGGGAACCCTGGGGAAGGATTTGCCGAACTCCTGCTTCACCATCTCGAACTTGGACGGCACGTTGGAGTTCTCCGGGAATTCCACGATCCAGAAATAATCGTGATTGTCTTCCGGCCAGTCGCGCGGCACGCCCGGCAAAATGTCGAGATGAAACAACTGGCGGAGCGTCACCGCCGCCTCGCGCTCGTATTTGGCGTCGAGGGCTGTGTCGGCGATATGGGCACGATCCCACACCATTACCACGGTCTTGTCGCGCAGCGCGGGATTGTTGAGGATGTTTCCCGCCGCCTCGCGGGTGCGGACATTCAGCGCCTCGGCCGTGTCCTTCTCGTCGTCTTGCGGCAGGACCGAATAGTAGATGACCGGCTTCTTCCAGCTGTCGACCACGGGCGCGATGAGCGCCGCGGTGGGCGGCGTCAGGGCGAAGAAGAAGGCGGGCGGCGCCTCTTCGGTGAACAGCGACTTGGCGGCCTCGTGGCCGAGATAGTTGTATTTGAGCGCCTGGGCGCGCTGGTGGCCGATCTCGCAGAGCTTCCAGGCGTCGGCTGCTTCGCCGCCCCGCAGGATGACGATGCGCGAAGGCGCGGAAAACGCGGCGGTAACCGATGCGGCCAGCAGGGCGCTGGCGAGTGTGAGGTGTCTGAACATGGCGCGGAGACTAGCGGCTGCGTCCATCAACCGCCATTCACCTCACGGTGAACAGCCCCGCTCATTTGGTTGAGAGGGCCGAAAGGATCGTCTCGCGCAATTCGAGCGCCCGCGGGTCCCAGTCCGCACCCTTCGCCGCCAACAGATGCGCCTGGGATTTCAGGATCAGCCCGTCCTCCAGCACCTTCAAGTGGTTCGCCTTCAGCGTGGTGCCGGTCGAGGTGATATCGACGATCAGCTCGGACGTACCTGTCGCGGGCGTTGCCTCGGTGGCGCCGACGCTCTCGACAATGCGATAGCCGGTGACGCCTTTTCGCGCGAAAAAACGCCGCGTCAGGTTCAAATATTTGGTGGCGACGCGCAGACGGCGGCCGTGCTCCCTCGCGAATTGCGCGGCGACGTCTTCCAGATCCGCCATGCGCGACACATCGAGCCAGCATTCCGGCACGGCGACGATGACGTCAGCATGGCCAAACCCCAAAGGCTTCAAGAATTCTATCGTGCCATCCACATCGGGCAGCGTCTCGCGCACCAAATCCTCGCCGGTGATGCCCAAGTGGACGCGCCCCGCCCTGAGCTGGTGCACGATCTCGGCCGCGGAGGTGTACTCCACCTCCACGTCAGCGAGCCTTTCGAGCTGGCCGCGATAACCGCGCTCATGCCCCTTGACGCGCAAGGGATAGCCGGCCCGCGCGAACAGTTCGGCGGCTTTCTCTTTCAGGCGCCCCTTGGAGGGCACGGCGATGACGAGGGCTGCTTGCGACATCACGCGGCCCCTTCCACGGCGGCGAGCAGACGCTCGGTGTGAATGGCCGAGCCCACGGCGGGCACCTCGCGCGGCGCGCCGAGGGCGGCCAGCAGGTTGTCGTAGCGGCCGCCGCCGGCGACCGGCTCTGTCTCGTCCAGCCCCGCCGCTTCGACCTGGAACACGAGGCCCGAATAATATTCGAGCTTGCGGCCGAACTCCGTGGCGAAGGTCGCACGGGCGAGATCGATACCGTCGCGCTCCAGACGGTCGAACCGGCGCAACGCGGCATCGAGCGCGGCGTCGATATCCAGGCCTGCACCTCGCGCGATCATGGCGACCTTGTCGGTGGCCTCGCGCGGCGGTGCGGACACCGCCAAGAAATAGTCGATGACGGTCGCCACCTCTTTCGGCAGCGGGTCGGCACGTAAATCGGCCGCGTGATCGCGAAGCCGCATGGTGACCTCGCGCAAGGAGCGGTTGCCGGCCAGCGGAATGTTTTGCGCCTCGAGGTAGGCGGCGACGATTTCCTCGGCGCCGTCTTGGCCTTCACCAGCGATCTTGTCGGCAAGGGCCGCGGCCAAGCCGTCCGAGTCCGGCCGCTCGCCCCTAGCGAGACGCGTGAGCAGCGCGTGGAACACGGGCGGCCGCCAGAAATAGTGGCGCAGCTTCAGGCGCCAGCGCTCGGGCAGCTCAAGCGCATCGATCAGCGCATAGAACAGAGCGATGTCGCCGAAGCGCAGCCAGTATTTCTGCAGGCCGGCGCTCTTCACCGCCTCGACCGCAAGCAGCACGACCTCGATATCGGCGCTCTCTCTATCGGTGGCGCCGAAGCACTCGATGCCGGCCTGGCGGAACTCGCGCGGATGCGTGGCGGAGGGCCCCAGCGGCTGAAAGCGGAAGGCGGGGCCGTTATAGCAATAGCGCGCGGCGCAGTCGGCATCCGGGTGCCGCTCCAGATAGAGCCGCGACACCGGCACCGTCAGATCGGGCCTGAGGCACAGCTCCTCGCCAGCAAGATCGGTGAACACATAGGTGCGGCCGCGCACCTGCTCGCCGATCTGGTCGAGAAACACGCCGGCCGGCTGAATGACGGAGGGCGCAACCGGTTCGTAGCCCGCGCGCGCAAACAGGTCGAGCAGCGCGCGTGCCTGGGCTTCGAGAGCCTCGAACTTCTGAGCGGACTCAGCGGCCATAACCATTCTCTAAAGACGTGGATGGCCGGGACAAGCCCGGCCATGACTTCGTTTTGGTGTCCATTACAAGGAACACCTTTAGGATTTGTGGCGGTCGAGGACGCGTCGGACTTCTTTGACGAGGTCGGCTTCCTTAACGGGGAACTGCGCCTCCGCTTGCTTCGCGAGATATTCCTCGCGGTCTTCGATGGCCGTGAGACCGGCGCCGAGCACGAGATCCTTGATCTGCACCTCGCCCTTTTCCTTCTCGTCGCCGCCTTGAATGATCACGCAGGGGGCGCCGCGTCTGTCGGCATATTTCATCTGCACCTTCATGCCGGACGAGCCCAGATAGAGTTCGGCGCGGATGCCGGCGTTGCGAAGCTCTTGCACCATCTTCTGGTAGTCGGCCATGCGCTCCTTGTCGAAGACGAGCACGACGACGGGGCCTTGCACCGCATCGCCTTTGACCTTGCCGAGCAATTGGAGCCCGAACAGGAGCCGCGAGACGCCGACCGAGATTCCGGTGGCTGGCACCTTCTCGCCGGTGAAGCGCTCGACGAGGCCGTCATAGCGGCCGCCCGACACCACGGAACCGAGCCTGATCTCCTGCCCGCGCTTGTCCTTGATCGGTGCCGTCAGCTCCGCCTCGAAGACCGGGCCGGTGTAATATTCGAGGCCGCGTACGACGGAGGGGTCTATGCAAATTTGATCTGGTCCATAACCGGCTGCCCGAACCAATCTTCTGATGTCCTGGAGTTCTTCCAGGCCCTGATCGATTGACTCAGACGGGTATTCGAAGGGAACGAATTTCCGGAGGTATCGCTGATAAACACCAACTGAAAATGGCTTCTTCCAGTCTCTCCCAAAGAAGCGATACGCCCTCCAAATACGCTCAATACTTTCCTCGCCGAGGCCAGCCCCACGAGTGAAATCACCACTCTCATCCTTTCGTCCGGCTCCAAGCAACTGCCCGACGCCGTCGATTCCGAGCCGTTCAAGCTTGTCGATGGCACGCAAAACAGACAGTCTTGTCTTGAAACTACTCTCGATCCCAATAGCATCCAGCACGCCATCAAGAATCTTGCGGTTGTTGACCCGCACCACATAGTCGCCGCGTTCGAAGCCGAGCGCTTCGAGCGTATCGGCTGCCAGCATGCACAGCTCCGCGTCGGCGGCAACGCTTGCCGCACCCACCGTGTCAGCGTCGAACTGCATGAACTGGCGGAAGCGGCCCGGGCCCGGCTTCTCGTTGCGCCACACGGGGCCGACCTGATAGCGCCGCAGCGGCTTGGGCAGGGTCTGATAGTTCTCGGCGACGTAGCGGGCGAGTGGCGCCGTCAGATCGTAGCGCAGCGACAGCCATTGCTCGTCGTCGTCCTGGAAGGAGAACACCCCCTCGTTGGGCCGGTCCTGGTCGGGCAGGAACTTGCCCAGCGCATCGGTGTATTCGATGGCGGGCGTATCAAGGGGCTCGAATCCGTAGCGCTCGAACACCTGTTTGATGGTGCCGAGCATGGCTTCGGTGGCGCGGATCTCGGGCGCGGATGTGTCCTGCAAACCCTTCGGCAGGCGGGCCTCAGGGCGAGGAAGCTCTTCTTTCTTGGTCATGGAAATACGGCTGATTCTAAAGGGGCTCCAGCCGCCGCGTTCTAGCCCATCGCTCCCCGGCCAGCAAGCAAGGGTGGTCCCCCTCTCCCCGATGGGGGGGGGGCCGCCCCCCAAGCCAGTTCGCCGCTCGAAATCCCCTCACCCGCGCCTGCGGCGCGACCTCTCCCCATCGGGGAGAGGTGGACCACCCGCTCATTCAGCCTAGTCGGCCAGCGCCCGCTCTTTGGCGGTGGCTTTGGCCATTTCCACCAAGGCTTCGATGGGGTGGGCGGCGTCCCGCATCTTGGTGAGCACCGGCGGGCACGGGCCGCCCGTGGCCCAATCGAGCAGCTCGACGGTGTGGACGAAGGGCACGTCGGTACCCTGTTTGAGCTGCGCCATGCAGCCGATATTGCCGGTGACGATGACGTCGGGCTTGATGGAGTCGATATTCTTGAGCTTGCGGTCGCGCAGCTGGCCCGACAAGTCCGGCTCGAGGAGATTGTAAATGCCGGCCGAGCCGCAGCACAGATGCCCCTCGGGGATGTCGGTCAGCGTGTAGCCGGCCTGCTCCAGCAGCGCGCGCGGCAACTCGTCGAGCTTCTGACCGTGCTGCAGCGAGCAGGCCGAGTGATAGGCGATCTTCAGCCCGGTCCACATCACCGGCGGATTGAGGCCGATCTCGTCCAGGAATTCGGTAACGTCGCGCGCCAACCCCGAGACATATTCCGCGCGCTCCGCATAGCCGCGGTCGCGGGACAGCAGATTGCCGTAGTCCTTGAGCATGGTGCCGCAGCCGCCTGCCGTGACGATGATCCCGTCGAGCAGACGCTCGCGCATCACCGCCGTCCAGGCATCGATATTGTGGCGGGCGTGGGCGCGGGCCTCCTCCTCGCGTCCGAGATGGTGGGACAGCGCGCCGCAACAGCCTTCGTCCTTGACCACCATGACGTCGACGCCGTGGCGCCGGAGCAGCCGGATCGCCGCATGATTGATCTGGGGCGCCAGCACCTCCTGCACGCAGCCCAGCATGATAGCCACGCGCTTGGGCATCGGCGCCTTGGGATTGTAGGCGGATTTGGGCTTCAGGATTTTCAGCTTGAGCGCGTTGGACGGCACGAGCGCCAGCGCGGCGGCGGTGCGGCGCATGCCCATTTTGGCGAAGACGTTACGGAACGGCTTGGCGAACCAGCCGAGCGCCAGCATGGTCTTGAAGCGGTTGGGGTTCGGCAGCACGCGGCTCAGGAACCAGCGCGTGAGGCGTTGCTTGGTGGAGCGGTGGCCGCGCTGCTCGATCCGCACACGGGCCAGATCGACCAGATGCATGTAGTCGACGCCGCTCGGGCAGGTGGTCATGCAGCCGAGGCAAGAGAGGCAGCGGTCTATGTGATGAACCGTGGTGTTGGTGACGTCGCGGCCCTCGAACATCTGCTTCATCAGGTAGATGCGCCCGCGCGGGCTGTCGCGCTCGTCCCCGGTCAGCACATAGGTCGGACAGGTCGCCGTGCACAGCCCGCAATGGACGCACCGGCGCAGGATCTCGTCCGCGCGCGCGATGGTCGGGTCTCCGAGCTGAAGAGCGTTGAAATTGGTTTGCATGGCGGTTGCTACATATCCCGATACATGCGGCCCGGATTGAAAATCCCGAGCGGATCGAACGCATGTTTGAGTTTGGCCGAGAGGATCGTGAGCTGCGGCTCGAGCGGATGAAACACGTCGATGCCAGAGCGCGTGGCGTCGTCGGCGCGGATCAGGGTCGCATGGCCACCGAGCTCAGACAGGGCTCTGCGAATATCGACCGCACCGGCGTCGGTCAAGGCCGGCGTCTCGATCCAGATCAAGCCACCCGACCAGTCATAGGCGGCCCGCACGTTGATCTTGCGGGTCAGCGTGCCGATGAGCTTTGCGGCGTGCGAGGGCGTGGTGGACACGCGCCACAACGGATTGGGGACGCCCTGGAACATTTTCAGCGTGCGCACGTCGCGCCAGAAGGCCTTGCTGCGCTCGCCATCGAGCTCGAGCGCCGGAGAATAGGCCAGGAGCGCCTGACGCAGGCGGGCTGCCCGGTATCGCGCCGAGGCCGGGAAATTCTCGACCCGGATCGCCGTGACCGGGGCTTCGGCTCCGGCAATCTCCTCATCGGAGAGCCTTGCTGCCAAATCCTCATGCAGATGCAGCGTGCCGGACACTTCATAGGGCGTGCCCATGGCGATGCACAGGGCCTCGATCGCCGTCTGGTCGGTCAGGCCGAAAAAGATCAAGGTGCGGGTCTCGCGCTGGGCCGGGAGCACTTTCAGCGAGATCTCGGTCATGATGGCCAGCGTGCCCCAGGAGCCGGCAAGGGTGCGGCCCAAATCGTAGCCGGTGACGTTCTTCATGACGCGGCCGCCCGCCTTGATCACCTCGCCGCGCCCATTGACGGCGCGGATCCCCAGCACATGGTCACGGGCCGCCCCTTTGAGGATGCGGCGGCTGCCGGAAATATTGGTGGCGATGACGCCGCCGATCGTGCCCTCGCCGGGGCCATAGCCCAGAATCGCCCCCAGATCGACCGGCTCGAAGGCGAGCTCCTGCTCGTTCTCGGCAAGTTTCGCCTCGACCTCGGCCAACGGCGTTCCGGCCTTGGCCACCATGACGAGTTCGGAGGGCTCGTAGAGGCTCACGCCGGTCATCGCCTCGGTGCCGACCACGGCGCCGGAGCCGACCGGGTGCCCGATCTCACGCTTGGTGCCGCTGCCGATGACCTCGAGCGGCGTGCGCGTCTCCGCCGCCTCTAAGACAAGGCTGGCCAGCTCCTGTTCGGTCTCGGGAGCGTGAAAGCCGAGGCGCATGTGACCGGTCACGGCGCGTCGCGTCCTTCCATCAACTCGACCTCAGCCTCGACATCGACTTCGCCATCGACATCGCGCTCAGCCTCGGGGAGAACCTCGATATCCATGCCTTGCAGGTCGATGCCGCGCATCTTCTGCGCCTCGCGTCCCTCGATGGGGAACACCTTGCCAGGGTTGAGTAGCCAGGTGGGGTCGAACTCCTCCTTGATGCGGACCTGCTGATCGATATCCTCATCGGTGTATTGCTCGTACATCAGCTCGCGTTTCTCGATGCCGACGCCGTGCTCGCCCGTCAGGCAGCCGCCCAGCGCGACGCAGAGTTTCAAGATCTCGCCGCCGCACAGCTCGACACGCTCGAGCTGCCCGGAGTCGTTGGCGTTATAGAGAATGAGCGGATGAAGATTGCCATCGCCGGCGTGGAAGATGTTGGCGACGTCGAAACGATATTTGCGGCAGATCCAGCCGATCTCGTCGAGCGCCTTGGGCAATTTGGACAGCGGGATCACCCCGTCCATGCAGATATAGTCGGAGATCTGTCCGATGGCGCCGAACGCCGCCTTGCGGCCCTTCCAGATGAGCGCGGTCTCTTCCGGGCTCTGGCTGCGGCGCAGGCTGGTTGGCAGGAAGTCGCGGGCGATGTCTTCGACCTTCTCCAACAGATATTCGATCTCGTCCTCGGAGCCCTCGACCTCGACGATGAGCGCAGCCTCGGCGTCCAGCGGATAGCCGGCGGGCACGAAATGCTCGCAGACATGGATCGCCGGGCGGTCCATGAACTCGATGGCCACGGGAATGATGCCGGCGGCGATGATCGCGGCGACGCATGAGGCCGCGGACTCGATGGAGTCGAAGCCAATCAGAATCGGGCGTGAACCTTCCGGGCTTGCGAGCAAGCGCACCGTCACCTCGGTGACGACGCCGAGCTGGCCTTCGGAGCCTGCAATCAACGGCAGGAAGTCATAGCCGGGCGCGTCGAGTTGGGGACCGCCGAGCTCGACGATCTCGCCGTCCATCATGACCAGGCGCACGCCGAGCAGATTATTCACGGTGACGCCGTATTTGAGACAGTGTGCGCCGCCGGAATTGGTCGCGACATTACCGCCGACGGTGCAGGCGATCTGGCTCGAAGGGTCGGGCGCGTAAAAGAAGCCCTGCTTCGACACCGCTTCGGTGATGGCGATGTTGGTGATGCCGGCCTCGACCCGCGCGAACCGGTTGGAGGTGTCGATCTCGATCACCTTGTTCATGCGCGACAGGCAGAGCACGACCGCGTCCTCGAGCGGCAACGCGCCGCCGCAGAGCGAGGTGCCCGCCCCGCGCGGCACGACCTTGACGTGGTTGTCGTGGCAGTAGCGCAAAATGGCCGCCACCTCCTCGGTGCTGCCCGCCAAGATCACGGCGAGCGGCAAGCAATGATAGGCGGTCAACGCGTCGGACTCGAAGGTGCGGCAGCCTTCTTGGTCCGCAATGACAATGGCCTCCGGCACCAGCCGCTTCAGCTGCTTCACGATGTCATTTCGGCGGGACAAGACCGCGCGATCTGGTTCGGGAAGGGTCAAGGTCGACATGTGAAGGCTCCGAGCCGCGAGAGTGGCCATTACCGTAAAGAGCGTCGGCTAGTCTTTCGCATGGGCGCGGGAAACGGGCAATAAGCGCTGCTTGCGAAGACCCAGAATGGCTCAAAGTGGAGCGCCCAGTCGCGCTCCGAGTTACGGTGTCGGGTGGCCCTTTTTTGCCGGCAGACCGGTGGTAAAATCGGGACTTCGAAAAGGCAAGACCACTCTCTGGGCAGTCTAGCAAGGAGTACGGAGATGAGGAAATTCGGGTTCTTGGGCCTTGGCGCCATGGCGATTATCGCCCTGGCCGGGCCTGCGTCGGCCGCCGGCGACGCCGACGCGGGCAGGGCGGCATTCGCCAAATGCGGAATTTGCCATCAGGTTGGGCCGGACGCCCAGATCGTGGTGGGCCCGCCATTGACCGGCGTGGTCGGCCGCAAGGCGGCGAGCTACCCGGGTTTCACCTATTCGCCGGGAATGAAGAAGCTCGGCGACGAAGGCTATGTGTGGACTCCAGAGAATATCGACGCCTTCATCGCCGACCCGAAGAAGCTTCTGCCGGCCTCGCCCATGTCGCTCGCCTTCCAGGGCGTGCCCGACGCGGCCGAGCGGGCTAATATCATCGCCTATCTGCAGACGCTCTCGAACTAAGCCGGCGCATCTAAGCGTCGCCGCAACGAAGGCTCATTGCGCGGGGGGCTTATCCTCCGCGGCCGGCGCCGCTGTTTCAGGCGGGGGCAATGGCGCGGGCGTGGCAGGTGCGTCCGGCGGACTTGCTTCGAATTTCGCGATATCCTCGAACACCTCCTTGAAGAAGAAGTCGCGGATACCCTCCTCCTTGACGACCTCGCCCCACGCAGCGCGCAACGCATCGAGGACATCGTCTGGCAAGGTCTCGATCCGCACGCCGTCCCGGTTGGTCAGTTCGGCGAGCGCGCCCGCTTGCAGGCCGGCGTTCTCCGACAGCGTCCTCTGCAACATCTCGCGGCAGGTGGTCTCGATCAGGTCCTGGCGTTCCGGCCCAAGCGCCGTCCAGCGGTCCTTGTTGATGAGAAGTTCCAGCACGGTGGCAGGCTGTTGCCAGCCGGGCATGTAGATGCGCTTGACCTCGTCCTGGAGGCCGAGCGTGCGATCCACCGCGGGCGTGTAGACCTCCGCGGCATCGATGTTTCCCTTCTCGAAGGCCTCGTTGAGACCGCTTCCGGGGACCAGCACGGGCACGGCGCCGAGCCGAGACACCACGCGGGCGCCAAGCCCGAAGATGCGCATGCGCAAGCCCTCGAAGTCCTTCTTCGAGGCGATTTCCTTGGCGAACCATCCGCCCGACTCCGCGCCGCCGAAGGCGCACGGAATGACGTGGACCTTGAGCTTCGCCTGGTCGTACATCTCTTGATAGAGCGTGCGGCCGTTACCTCGGTCGAACCAGGCGAGATAGCCCTTGGCGTCCGGACCGAACGGGTACCCGCCAAAGAGGCTCGCCGCAGGCATTTTGGCCGCCCAGAAGCTTGCCGTGGCAAAGCCTGCGTCGACCTTTCCATCCGAGACCTTGTCGAGAATTTCGTGCGGCACGGTGCCATCGCCCGGCTGCTTCAGATCGAGCTGAAGCGATCCGGCCGAACGCTCCTTCAGAGTTCTGGCGAGCGTGAGGGCGGGCTGTCCCAGGCCGGGCAGGTGCGTGCCGTAAACCACGGGCGTGACGAGCGTGACCGTGTCGGCCGCCGCCGGCGCCGCGATCAGAAGCGCCGCCGCAAACACGACGGCTCGTGTTGTTATGGCTGCCGGTTTTGCCATGCCCTCTTCGTGCCCAAATGGTCCAGCGGATTCTCCCGGGCCGGAGCTTGACCGGAAGGCCAAGAGACCTCAAGCCCGCGTGGGCGGGTCTTAACGGCGAGCCATCCCATTGCTTCCGTTTACAGAAGGCTTCGGCTATGGTTCAGCGCGCTTTCCCGATGTGCTTGAAATTCTTAGACTGGGCCTAGGGTCCGGTACGGGGTCGGCCTTTATGAGACTCGCCGTCTGGATGATCGAGTGTCCTCGCTGGTTCAAGCGGATGCTTTTGATCTTGAACGACTTCGTGATGCTCGCCATCGCGTTGTGGGGCGCTTATTCCTTGCGCCTCAGCCAGCTCTACGTGCCGGAGAGCCTCGAGGTCTTCCTGCTGATGTTGGCCGCGCCGATCGTCGGCGTCCTCGTGTTCTACTGGCGCGGGCTCTACAAGCTGGTCACGCGGTTCATCGGCCCGGAGGGCACCACCCGGATCTATACGGCGGTGATCATCGCCGCCCTCTCGTGGGCCCTCGTCGTGCTGATGAGCGGCATCACCGGGCAGCCGCGCTCCGTGGTGGTGATCTATGCCCTGATTGCCGCCGGTCTGATCCGCATCAGCCGACAATGGGCCGGCGCCTTGCTGCTGAAATCCGCGCCCCAATTCAAGCCGCTCAGCTTCGATGAGCGCAAGAACGTGATCATCTACGGCGCCGGCCAAATCGGCATTCAGCTCTTACGCGCGTTGAACGAGACCGGGGCCTACCGGACCGTCGCTTTCATCGACTCCAACCCCTCGCTCGCGGGCCAGGTGGTGCACGGGGTCAAGGTCGCCCGGCCCGAGAGGATCGGGCGCGTGATCTCCGAGGAAAACGTCAGCGAGGTCCTTCTCGCCACGCCGTCGGCCTTGCGCGGCGAGCGCCGGGTGGCTCTGAAGGCGCTCGAAGCCTTTCCCGTCACGGTGAAGACGCTGCCCGCGCTCGAGGAGATTGCCTCCGGCCGCGTGGAGATCAGCGACCTGCGGCCGATCGACGTCGAGGATCTGTTGGGCCGCGATCCCGTCGCGCCGGATCTCGAGCTGTTGACGGCGCAGACGCATGGCAAGTCGGTGATGATTACCGGCGCCGGCGGCTCGATCGGTTCGGAACTCACCCGCCAATTGCTGAAGCTCGGCCCAAAGACGCTCGTCTTGTTCGATGTTTCGGAAGCGGCGCTCTATGAAATCTCGTTGGAGATCGCCGAACAGCAGCGGCGGCTCCAAAAGGAGTCGGAGGGCGCGGCGGAAACCGCGACCATCGTGCAAATTCTCGGCTCGGTGCTCGATCCCAAGCTGGTTTCCCGCACGATCGAGGAACACGGCGTCGAGGTGATCTATCACGCGGCGGCCTACAAACATGTTCCGATTGTCGAGGCGAACCCCTTCGCGGGCTTGCAGAACAATACATTCGGCACGCTCGTGGTGGCCGAGGCCGCCAAGGCGCACGGGGTCGAGCGTTTCGTCTTGGTGTCGAGCGACAAGGCGGTGCGGCCCACCAATGTCATGGGCGCCAGCAAGCGCCTGGCCGAGCTGATCCTGCAAGCGCTGGCGCAAGGCGGAAGTACCACGATCTTCACCATGGTGCGCTTCGGCAACGTGCTCGATTCTTCGGGCTCGGTGGTTCGCCTGTTCCGCAATCAGATCAAGGCGGGCGGGCCCGTGACCGTCACGCATCCGGAAGTGATCCGCTATTTCATGTCGATCCCTGAGGCCGCGCAACTCGTCATTCAAGCCGGGGCTATGGCGACCGGCGGCGAAGTCTTCGTGCTGGAGATGGGCACGCCGGTGAAGATCGACGATCTCGCCCGCACCATGATCCGCCTCTCCGGGCTCGACGTGCGCGACGAGGATCACCCCGACGGCGACGTGGCGGTCGATTATGTGGGTTTGCGGCCCGGCGAGAAGCTCTACGAAGAGCTTCTGATCGGCGAGAATGCCACGGGCACGAACCACCCGCGCATCTTCAAGACCTCAGAACCGATCCTGTCCTACGATGAGCTGATCGCGGCCCTTGAACGCCTTGAGGACGCCGTGCAGAAGGTGGATGTAACAGACCTCCAGGACATGCTTCGCGTCACCGTCGAGGGCTATGTTCCAGCCAGCACCGCTCACACCGTCTCGACCAAAGACGAGTGGCAGCCGGTCTCCCGTACGCTGCACTGAGCTCATGCCTGAGGCCAACTTCGTTTCCTGGGTCGCCGTCGTGACCGCCAGTGCCGCGCTGAGCGCTGGGCTGATCTTCGTCTTGAAGCCCCTTCTCGCCCGGCACCTGCTGTCTCACCCCAACGAACGCTCCTCCCATGTCGCGGCCACGCCGGTAGGCGCAGGCCTCGGCGTGATAGCCTCGCTGCTTGCGGTGTGCACCGCGCTCCTCCTGCTCACCCCCGTGCCGCCGCCAAGTCTGGTTCCCGTGCTGGCCGGCGCCGCCGTGCTGACCGTAGTCGGCGCACTCGACGATTCCCACGCGCTCGCCGTGTCGTGGCGCCTGCTGGCTCAGATGCTGGTCGGGATCGGTGTCGTGTTCCTGCTGCCGCAGAACTTTCGCCTTGTGCCCGACCTGCTGCCGCTCGGCGTGGAGCGGGTGCTGCTTGTGCTCGGCGTCGTCGGCTTCGTGAACGCCGTCAACTTTCTGGATGGGCTCGATTGGATGACAGTCGCGCAGGTCGTGCCCATGACCCTTGGCGTGGCGATCCTTTGCGGGCTCGGCCTGGTGCCCGGGAGCATCGGCCTGTTGGCGCTGGTGCTGCTCGGCGCAACGCTCGGCTTCGCCGTGTTCAACAAGCATCCCGCTCAGATCTTTCTCGGAGACGCGGGCAGCCTGCCGATCGGGCTGGTGCTCGCCTATATGCTGATCTACGTGGCCGAAGCCCATATCGTCTCCGCGATCCTGCTTGCTCTCTACACACTCACTGACAGCGTGTTGACTTTTTCGCGCCGCCTGGCGAATGGCGAGCGGGTGTTCTCGGCGCACCGGTCTCATTTCTATCAGCGCGCCGTGACGGCGGGCTTGCGCGTGCCCCAGGTGACGGCGCGCGTATTCTGGCTCGGGCTCTGGCTGATGACACTCGCCATCGCCGCGGCGCTGTCCCGCACGCTTGTGTTCGACATCACGGCGCTGCTGCTCGCTGTCGCCGGCACCGGCTTCGTTTTGTTCAACTTCTCGCGGGGGCGCTGAATGACGCGGCGTGTGCTCATCACCGGGGCCTCCGGCTTTATCGGCAAAGCGCTCGTCACCGCGCTGGCCAAACAGGGCTACGCGGTCCGCGCCGCCGCGCGCGACCCTGCCCGCATCATCGCCGCAAGCGAGGTGGAGCGCGTGGCGATACCCGATCTCGTCGGCTCCCTCGACTGGTCGCCGCTGTTGGCCGGCGTGACTCACGTCGTCCATCTCGCCGGCATTGCGCACGCGCCGGGCACCCTTCCCGACGACGTCTACATGCAGATCAACGCGGAAGCCGTCGGCACACTAGCGCAGCAAGCCAAGGGCAAGGTCGAGCGCGTGGTGCTGCTGTCCTCGGTACGCGCGCAAGCGGGGCTCTCGGCGGAAGCGCCCATCACCGAGACGGACACGCCGGAGCCCACCGACACCTATGGCCGCTCCAAGCTGGAGGCCGAGCGGCTGCTGGCTGCGAGCGGCGTGGGCTACACGGTGCTGCGTCCCGCCGTGGTCTACGGCAAGGGTGTGAAAGGCAACATCGCCGCGCTCGCGACCATCGCCAAGACGCCGATGCCGCTTCCCTTCGGCGGCCTCGAAAACAAGCGCTCGCTGCTCGCGCTCGACAATCTCGCCTCGGCGATCGCGCATGTGCTCAAGACGCCCCAGGCCGAGAACCAGACCTATCTCGTGGCCGACGAAGCGCCGATCAGCGTCGCCGAGCTGGTGAGCGCCATGCGCGAAGGGCTTGGACGCCCCCCTCACCTCGTCAAAGTGCCGCAAGGCGCGGTGAGGAAGCTGATGAGGTCGTTCGGCCGGGAAGCCGATTGGGAGCGCGTCACCGGCCGCTTCGTCATTGATGTGTCGAAGCTGATGGCGGCCGGCTGGACGCCGCGTATCGAGACACATGCCGGCATCGTGCGCATGATGGCCGCGGAGACCGGCGCCGCGGTCTAGCGTCCGGCCAGGCGATCGTAGAGCGCTACCGTCTCTTGCCCGATGGCACGGGACGAGAATTTGATCTCTGTCAGGCGGCGCGCCGCCGCGCCGAAGCGTTCCCTCATGCTTTCGTCCTCCGCCAGGCGAAGCATGGCGTCGGCCAACGCGTCCGCGTCGTCGACCGGCACGAGAAAACCTGTCTCGTCGGGAATCGCGATCTCCCGGCAGCCTGGCACGTCGGTGGCCACCATGGCGCGACCGCAAGCCGCCGCCTCGAGCAGGCTCTTGGGCAGACCTTCGCCACCGCGCGAGGGCTGGACGGCGAAATGCGCCTGTTGCCAGACCTCGCGGACGTCGCTGACATGACCGAGCCAGACAATGCCGTAGAGGCTGGCGAACTCGCGGAGCTGCTCGGGCGCGAGCGAGCCCGGATTCTCCGGATCGCAATCGCCGGCCAAAAGCAAGCGAAGCTTGGTCCCTTTGCCGGTGACGCGCCGAAACGCCTCAATCAGGGTCATGACCCCCTTGTGGTGCAGCATGCGCCCGACGAACGCCGCGGTGATAGGCGGCGGTGGCGGCGGCAGAGCCTGATATTTTTCGATGTCCACCCCGGAGCCCGGAATGATGGTGATCATATCCGCCGGCACGCCGAGCCCGCGCAGAAAGTCGCGATCGTCGGGATTCTGCACGATCGTGCAGCTGCGCGCCCGTCTGAGCAGACGGCCGAGCGCGAACTCGACCAGTCTGCGGGTGAGCTTGCTCGATCCGCCGCCGTCGACGAAGAGCGCGCCGAGACCGGTCAGGGCATTGACGACGGCGGTGCTGCTGAGGCGCAGGCTCGCGATTGTGCCGAGCAGGACCGGCTTCAGGGCGACATTATGAACGACCGCCGGGTTCAAGTCGCGGATCAGCCGCCTGAGCTCGCGGACCGCGGCAAAGCTGTCGCGCAAGGAAAGGCTGCCGCGGCTCCAGGTGAGCGGGTGCGCCACGAAGCCTTCGGCCTCGATGCCAGCGCGGCCGTCCTTGAGCCGCGCCGCCACATGGACCTCATAGCCCGCCGCCTTGGCCGCGCGGGCCATGGGCAGGCGGTGCGACAGAAAATACCAGTCCTCGGTCACGACGTAGAGAATGCGGGGGGCCATGATGCGTCGCTGTTATCCGGTGGGGATTGTCTATCGGGTGGAAACTTCTTTATCCGGTGGGGACTTCTTTATCGGGTGGGGACTTGCGCCGCAATTTTGCCGCGCGGCGGGGGTCATTTTGGCCAAGCTTACACTGTTGCGGGCAAGCCACGCGCTCCTGCCGCAGCGGGGAGAAAGGCTCTCCACGGGTAGCGTGGGGGGGCAAATCACGTTAGGATCGGCCCAGCTGTCAGGGAAAAAAGCGGCTTAGAGGGAAATATGCGAAATCTCGGTCTCATCGCGGCGCTGTGCGCCGCCGCCGGGCTGGCTTTGCTGCCGGCCGGTGCAAATGCCTTTGAGATTCAAGGCAAAGATCAGGATATCCCGGACAGCGCAGCCGAATTCCATGGGCTGGCCCCGGCCTACACCCTGCCCCAGTTCGAAGGCAGCTCGCTGGCCATGCCCTATAGCAGCTCCGGCAGCGGCAGCGGCCATGTCTCCGATTACGGCAATTCCATCCCGATCCCCGCGCCGGGCATCAGCCAGCCGACTCCGGCCTGGGCCCGCGGGCCGCTGCGCTAGGCCGTCTCAAGCGCATTTTCTCGATTGCGGACTGCCGCGCGCCGGTGTGCTTCTCGCGCCTATTCGCTCGTTTTGCCCCGAAGCGCTTCGATCAGCTGTTCCAAATCCCGATTGTCCGGCTCGGCCTTGGCCAGCGCTTCCGCATAGCGCAGGGCTGAAGCGAAATCGCCATTCGCCCGCGAGAAATTGACGAGCGCCAGCAGCGTGTCGCGGTCGCCAGGGTGACGCTTCAGACTCTCTTCCAGGACCGCAATGGCTTCCCCGCGCTTGCTAATCGACTCTAGGCCGACGGCATAGACATAGACATAGCGCGCACGCTCGGGCTCCAGATCCGCCGCGACTTTCAGCTCTGCCACCGCCTCGTCCGGCTTCTTGAGGCGCACCAGGGCCAAGCCAAGCGCGTAATGCAGCCCACCGTCGTTCGGTGAGAGCTTGAGCGCCTCGCGCAACACGCCCATGCCATCGTCGTCGCGGCCTTGCTGGCGATAGAGATCGGCGAGATTGACGGCCGCCGGTGCGAAATGCGGGCTTAAGCGCAACGCCGCGCGGTAGTCCGTTTCCGCCTTGGCAAGATCGCCTGCGCGCGCATGGTAGCGGCCGAGAAGCGCGCGGGCCTCGGGCCGATCCGCATTGAGGGTCTGTGCCGCGACGAACTCCCTCTTGGCGCTGGCGAGACGGTTGCGGTCGGCGGCCGAAAGATTTCCGGCCGGCGCGCCACCGAGCAGGAAGGCGGCCCTGATGCGCACGCCGCGCACGGGATCGTCGAGAAGCGGCGACACCAGCGGCCAAATCTGCGCGGGCGGCGCCGCTTCCAAATGGTCGAGGGCCGCGATGCGCACCAAGGGATCGGGATCACGCAAGCCCTCCCTGACCAGAGACACCGTCTCCCGGGACGGATAGGCCAACAGTTCCTCAAGCGCGCTGGCACGCACGAAGGCCGGCGTCTTGCCATCCGCGGCGACCTCGGCAAGCAGGCTTTGCGCGTCCGGCGCGCCGGTCCACGCGGCATGGAAGGCCGGGCCGAAGGTCTGAAAGCCTTTGCGCTCCGGTCCGTACCAGTCCTCGATCGCCGAGGCGGCCCAAGCCGGCGACTTGTTCGCATGACAGTCGGTGCAGGCATTATCGACGCCGAGTGTTGCGGAGAGATCGGGGCGCGGCACGCGGAAGGCGTGATCGTGACGCTCATCTATGACCATAAATTTGCGCGCGGGCATGTGACAGGCCACGCAAGACGGCGCCGCATCGCCTTCGTGATGGGTGTGGCTCGCTTGCGCATAGCCGCCTGCGTGGCATTGCAGGCAAACCTGATCGCCCTTGGCGCGCAATTTAGCGCTGTGCGGGTCGTGGCAATCGCTACAGGTCACGCCCGCGGCGAACATCTTGGACTGCTTGAACGAGCCGTAATTATAGACCTCGTCGAGCATCTGCCCGTCTGCCTGATAGAGCCCGCGCGAGAGCAGCGACACCTGATGGCTGTCCGACAGCGGTTGACCGGGGACGAAGGCTTCCGAGATGATTCCGCGGCGCCCGTGGCAGCGGCCGCACATCTCGACCTCTTTGCGCAGAGCTTTGGGCCGCGCGCCGCGCATGGGCCGGCCCGTCTCGGCATCGCGCGTCCAGGTGACGCCGGAGCGCTCGTCGAAGCGCGCGAGCTGGCCCTTGGCGTTATCGTCCGCCCCAAACAGCGACCGGCTGTTTGCCCAAGCGACATGCGCGGAACCCTCGCCGTGACACGCCTCGCAGCCGACGCTGATCTCCTTCCAGGTGGTGTGGAAGCTATCGGTCTTCGGATCGTAATTCTTGGCGACGCCGGTGGAGTGACACTCGGCGCACATGAAGTTCCAGTTCTGGTTCAGCTTGGTCCAGTGGAGCGGATCGTCATGGCCGATATGTTCATCGGCGTAGAGATGAAACCAGCGCTGGCCGCCCTCCTCCTTGGTGCGACTGTCCCAGGCAATGGTGAGCGCCTGCACGCGCCCATCCGGAAACTCGATGAGATATTGTTGCAAGGGTTCGAGCCCGAACGTGTATTTCACCTCGAAGGTGTCGAGCGTGCCGTCCGGCCCGTCGGTCTCGACGTAGAACTTGCCGTCCTTTTTGAAGAAGCGTGACGCCGTGCCGTAATAGTCGAAACTCGCGTCGTCGAAATTGCCGAGCACGGTATCGTCGCTGGCATGCGCCATGGCGTGAGCGTGCTGCGAGGGATGCCAGGCCGCGCCCGCCTCCTGGTGACAGCCAATGCAGGTGTCGCTGCCGACAAAGGCCAGCGTCTCCGGGGCGAGCGTCTCCGGGGACAGATCTGGGGTGCGCGACGGCGCGCGGCCCAGGAACTGCCAGGCCAGCCCCACCGCCACCACAAGCATGGCGGCGGTCCCGGCCGCGATCCACAGCCGCCGCGAGGAGCCGGCCCGAGCCGGCGGTTCTTCCGGCCGCTCTTGCTGCTTTGCCGGCGCGGCAGGCCGTTTCGCCTGCTTGGATTTCGAGGGGGGTTTACGGCGGCGGGTCACGCGTGTCCTTGCTCAAGCCCCGCTCCTGATGGCCCGTGAGGACGGCCAAGACCTCTCGAAGAGGGGATAGGGGCAAGTCTATCCCCGCCTTTCAAGGCGGGGATCACTTTTCGCCTCTCCCAGCGGGGCAGAGCGCTTTACGCCTAAACCGCGTCCTTCGCGGCCTTCACGGGGCGCACCTTGAGAACCTTGCGGGCCGGCTTCGCCTTGAAGACGGTGGGTTCCTTGGTGAAGGGGTTGATGCCCTTGCGCGCCTTAGTGGCAGGCTTCTTGACCACGACGAACTTGGCGAAGCCGGGCAACATGAACTCGCCGGTCTTCTTCATTTCCTTGTAGCCAAAGGCTGCCAGCGTTTCGAGGACGGCCTTCACGTCCTTCTTCGTCAGCTCAAGCTCGTCGGCAATATTCTGAATGAGTTCGGTTTTAGACACCATGTGATTCTAACTCCTGAGAAAGGAAGGCCTCGATCGTCCGGCCTGACCGCAGCCACGGGCCATGCCCTATGACGCATGGCTGATTCGGCCGCGATTGTCTGCATAAGGAACGGGATATTCCCGTGAATTGCGAGGGAAGCGCTCCTACTCCCCGATGGGCTGTGCGTCAACCTCATTGGCCGGAATGAAAGAAGGCGGCCCATCGCTGGGCCGCCTTGTCGTCGTCTAGTTGCCCGTGGGCAAGCCGATGCTGAAGCCGTCCTTCGCAAGCTGCGATTGGAGGGACTTGAACAGTTGATACTTCGAGATGGTGATCGGGCCGGTATAGGTCTCGCTCTGGAGCTTACGCGGCGGGTACTTCACGTAAGACTTCATGAGTTTCGCGACCGAGTCGTTGGCCGGCACCACCGCCCATGTGCTTTCCGTGAACGTGGTCATGAAGATGTCGTAGCGCTCCTGCGGGTCCGCCAAGAGATCGAACACTTGAGGCACCGTGGCGACATATTCGCTCGCGCCCTTCCAGCCGAGATTGGTGTCGACGGCAAGACCGCCGGTGTGAGCGCCGTCGGCGCCGCGAAGATTGAACACGTATTTAAAGTTATTGACGCGCACGGCGCCGGGGGACAACTCGTCTTCCGTGAAATAGAACCACCAGTTGCGTTTCGACTTGCCCGTGCCGGTCATGACGGGCGTCATGTCGTAGCTGTCGAAGATGATCGGCTGACCGTCGCGGTCGTCCGTCGGCAGTTCCACGCCGGCGATCGAGGCGAAGGTGGCCATCAGGTCGAGACCGCCCACGACGTCGTCGCTCTTCGAGCCGCCTTCGACCTTGCCCGGCCAGCGCACCATCGAGGGCACGCGGTTGCCACCTTCGCGGACCGTACCTTTGGTGCCCCGGAACGGCGTATAGCCCGCATCCGGATAGACGTCCTGCCACGCGCCGTTGTCGACGGTATAGAACACGACGGTGTTGTCGGCGAGCCCGAGCTCGTCGAGCTTCTTCAGCAGATTGCCGACCCGCGTATCCAGCTCCAAGACGGAATCGGCGTATTTCGATTTCGAAATCGACTTATGCTCGAACTCCGGCGCCGGCAGGTTCGGCTGGTGGTTCTTCATGAAGTTGACGTTGATGAAGAACGGCTTGTCGGACTTGGCCGCGTCTTCGAGGAACTCCGTCGCGGCCTTCTCGATATAGGCATCGAGGAACGGAATGCCGACGAGGCCCTTCTCCGGCGTGTTGACATACTCGCCGTTCACTTCGAAGTCCTGCACCGGCGTCTCGCCCGCCTTGCCGGACAGCGCGCCCTTGGTCACCTTCTTGAACATCTCCCGCAACTCGGGCGTCATGTTCGGGAACCAGTTCGGGTCCGAATAAGTGTAGGCGTTGAGGTGATAGAGAAAGGCATATTTCATCACGTCGTAGCCTTGGGCGTTCGGCAGCGCGTAGTCCGACTCGCCGAGATGCCACTTGCCGGTGAAGTACGTGTTGTAGTCGGCCTTCTTCAGCACGGACGCCAGAGTCCACTCCGCCGCCGGGAGGCCGCCGCCTTGGCCCTGGAAAGCCACAGTGGTCATGCCGCTGCGGTTGGGGATACGCCCCGTCTGGATCGCGGCACGGCCCGGCGTGCAGCTCGGCTGGCCATAGAAATTGGTGAACACCATGCCTTCTCCCGCCAAGCGGTCGAAGTTCGGGGTCTGCATGCCGCGCGCCACCCCACCGAGATAGGGGCCGAGATCACCCCAGCCGGTGTCGTCCGAAACGATCAGCAGGATGTTGGGTTTTTTGGCCGTCGCATCGGCCGGCGCGTCACTGTCTTGCGCGTGGGCAACGCCACCGCAAGCCAGAAGCGCAGCAGTCAAAACCGCGCTTCCATACTTGAGCATACTCATTCGGGGACTCCTCGTTTTCCAATGATGTGATGCAAGGGCTTGTTATTCCTTTGGAGGGAATACTTCTTTCCAGTCGTTCTTCATGTCGACCACAATCCAGCCCTTATCGGGCGCGGCGTCCAGCGCCTTGTCGAGACGGCCGAAGGTCGAGTCGCGGTCATAGGCGTATTCTCGTTCCGCATCAGTGTGATGAACGATCAGGCCGAGGCGCGGCCCCTCGCCCGACGTGGTCCAATCAAGCATCTGATAGTCGCCGTCTGAGTTGCCGAAAGCCGCGATGGGGCGCTGGCCGATATGCTGGTTGATGCCGATGGGTTTGCCGTCCTTGTCGTCGATGAAGTTCATCTCGGGCAAGCGTATGAGAGTCGGCTCGCCGTCGAGGTCCTCGTATTTCGTCTTGATGCTGGAACCGACAACCTGCGCCGGGGGAATGCCGTAGACCGGCCCGGAGAAGTTCCGCACGAACTCGATGCCGCCGCCGGAGACGATGTAAGTCGTGAAGCCCCTGCTGCGGAGATAGGCGAGCAGCTCGAGCATCGGCCGATAGACCAGGTTGGTGTAGCCGCGCTCGAAGCGCTCATCCTTGGCAGTGGCCAGCCAGTCGCTAACGATGGTCTGGAATTCGGCCGGCGACATGCCGGCGTGGGTGGCCATCACCAGCTCGGCGACACCTTTCTCGCCGGACCCGGCAAGCGCTTTCATGTCGCCGTCGAGCGCGGCCTTGAAGGGCTGCTTGTTCTTCCACTCCGGGTGCTCCGGCGCCAATTCCTTCACCCGGTCAAGCGCGAAGGCCAGCTGCACATACATCGGCTGCTCGAGCCACAGCGTGCCGTCATTGTCGAACGTGGCGACGCGGTCTTGCGGCGGCACGTAGTCGCCGCTTTCCGGCTCGGTGACCTTTACGACGAAATCGACAATGGCCTGCTTGGTGGGCCCGTCGTTCCACGCTGGCAGGGGGTCGGAGTCTTGTGCGGACGCGGGGACGATCACGAGGATCGCGATCAGCGCGATCACCGGGCGAAACAGGTTGGTCATCATGGCTGCACCTGATTTGGACGGGGAAGTGCCGGGCGGAGTTTTCCGCCCGGCACTTGTTTCCTCTATTGGAGGTCGCTCTGAAGCTTGCCGAGGGCCTTGTCCAGTTCCTCCATCTGCCCGCCGACGCTGAAGCTGGCCGGCTTCTGACGTGGCGGATAGCCCTCGAAGGTCTTCAGGAATTTGCCGACATAGGCTTGCGCCGGGACCAAGATATAGGCTCGGCTCAGCATCCAATCGTAATAGGTGTTGGACGTGATGTCGGCGCGCTCATAGGGATCGCGGCGGAGGTTGAAGATCTTGGGCACCCGGAGCTCGGTGAAGGGATTGGCCCAGATCTTGAGCGTGCCTTCGGCACGCTGCTCCATGAACACGACCTTCCAGTCATGATAGCGCAAGGCCATGAGGTCGCCGTCGTCGGAGAAGTAGAACACCTCGTCGCGCGGCGCCTTGTCCTCCTTGCCCGTCAGGTGAGGCAGGAAGTTGTAGCCGTCGAGATGGACCTTGTAAGTGGTCCCGCCTGCCTCGTAGCCGTCGAGAAGCTTCTCCTTGACGTCCGTCTGGCCGGCGGCGGCGGCGAAGGTCGGCAGCCAATCCATATGGTGCATGATGTCGTTGGACACCGAGCCCGCCTCGATCTTGCCGGGCCAGCGCACCATGGCCGGCACCCGCCAGGCGCCTTCCCAATTCGTGTTCTTCTCGCTGCGGAACGGCGTTGTTCCGGCATCGGGCCAGGTGTTCTGATGCGGCCCGTTGTCGGTCGAGTAGAATACGAGGGTGTTGTCGGCGATGCCCAGATCGTCGAGCGCCTTCAGGAGCTCACCGACATGCCGGTCATGGAGAACCATGCCGTCGGAGTACTCGTCCTGCCCGGAGATGCCGCGGTCCTTGTCGGCGACATGGGTGCGGAAATGCATATGCGTGCCGCTCCACCAGACGAAAAATGGTGTACCGGACTCGTTGGCCTTCTTGATGAAGGCGATGGCGGCCGCCACGGTCTCGTTGTCGACGGTCTCCATGCGCTTCTTGGTGAGAGGCCCGGTATCCTCGATGGTCTGCTTGCCGACCTTGCCGAAGCGCGGGTCGACGGTCTCGTCGTCCTCGTCGGTGGCAAAGCTATGCATCACGCCGCGCGGCCCGAACTTCTCGCGGAATTTCGGATCCTTGGGGTAATCCTCGTTCTCTGGCTCTTCTTCCGCATTCAAATGATAGAGGTTGCCGAAGAATTCGTCGAAACCGTGCAGCGTCGGCAAAAACTCGTTCTTGTCGCCGAGATGGTTCTTGCCGAACTGCCCGGTGGCATAGCCTTGGTTCTTGAGCAGGGTGGCGATGGTGGGGTCCTCGGCGCGCAGGCCGAGATCGGCGCCGGGCAGTCCGACCTTTGAAAGGCCGGTGCGGAACACGCTCTGTCCGGTGATGAAGGACGAACGCCCCGCCGTGCAGGACTGCTCGCCGTAATAGTCGGTGAAGATCATGCCTTCGTTGGCGATACGGTCGATATTCGGCGTTTTGTAGCCCATCAGGCCCTTGGTATAGGCGCTGATATTGCCTTGGCCGATGTCGTCACCCCAGATTACGAGGATATTCGGCTTATCGGTCTTCGCTTCCGTGTCTTGTGCCCAAGCCGGGCTTGCCACGGTGACCGCAAGGAATGCAGTCGCCGCGATCAGGGCGGCGCAGGCCGGCCCGTGGTTTCGCAGATACATCAGACGATCCTCCTCTTTAGCGTGCAATGCGGCCAGTCGCGTGCCTGGTGGAGCAGACGCGCCCTCGCCTTTTTTCGTCCCGGGCCGCGCGCACGGCCACTTTCCCTTTCGAGACAACTCTGCATGGCATATTTCAACCACATTCTGGAATCGCTCAGATGACCGGATTGGGCCATGGACGCGCGAACGATGGATTTGGGTGGCGCCCTGGAGCTGCTGGCAGCCCAGGGGTGGTTTTCCCAACGTTCGGCGGAGACCCGCGCCCGTCTCGGCGCCATCGCCAAGCTCCGTAGCTTCGCCAAGGGCGATCGCATCTATCTGGCCGGCGACACCCCCAATGGCATGTTTGGGCTTATCTCGGGCTCGCTCAATCTTTCGATCCCGCGCGCGGACGGCGAGGACTACACGGTGCATCGCGCCGGCACGGGATTCTGGGTCGGCGACCTCGCGTTGTTTTCGGGAGGAAGCCGCCTCGTCTCGGTTCATGCCGCCGAGCCCACACTGATGGTGCAGCTTCCGGTGCATGACCTCAGACGGCTGGTGGAGAAGGATCCCAAGCTTTACGGCGACTTCTACGCTCTGACGTACGAGAACTTCAGCACGGCGTTCCGGATCATGTCCAATCTCGCTCTCCCCTCGACGGAGAAGCGGGTGGCCGATCGGCTGCTGCTCGAACTCGATACGCGCGCGGACGCGGCGGGCTTGGTTCCCGTGTCGCAATCCGAATTGGCAAGCCTGACCGCGCTGTCTCTGCCCACGCTCAAGCGCATCATCCGGCGCTTCGCCGAGGCGGGGCTCGTCGATCAGCAATACGCGCGCATTCAGGTGCTCGACAGAGACGCACTCGCGCGGCTCTGCCGAGGCTGAAGGTTCTAGATCAGGCCTAGCGAATGCAGGCGTTGTACTGGTTCTTCCACTTCCGATTCCGAGTCTCCTTGTAGCGCTTGTAGTAGTAGGTGCAGTTGTTGGTGGCCTTGGCGTGGCCCCAGCCGAGCCCGGTCCCGACCCAGAGCGCGTTCCCGCCCCAGCGCGCCGCGCTGCCGATCGTTTTGCCGGTATTACGCGCCGCCCTGCCGACCGACTTGCCGACATTCTTCGCCACTTTCGGCGGCTTGTATTTTTTCGCTTCCGCCGGCGTGTCGAAACTCGCGCTGACGAAAAATGCGGCGACTGCGCAAATCACTAGAGCTGCTATTGTTTTCATGGTCCACCCTCCCTTTCTTTCCCTCTACTGCCCCGGCACCGAGAGCGGCATCGAGATCGTGAGCACGCCCAGATCACCCTCCAGCCGGTTCTGGACATCAAAATCGTGCATCCAGCTCAGCTGCGAGCTGACCGGAAGCTTGCCGAGATTGAAATTGAACGTCGCGATAGGCCCGACGGCCGTCACGCGGCCTTTGAAGGCGCCCAACCGGGCCCCGGCGCCGCTATCGCCGGTGACCTGCTGATAGTGAAAGCCGGCCACGCCGACGGCGAATTTCGGCGAGAAGTGCTGCAGCACCGCGAACTCGACATGGAACTCGGTTCCGGTCTCGTAGTCGGTGTCGGGGTTCTCCCAGTTGAAGGTGAATCCGGGCGCGGCGGAGATCTCGAGCCCGATATTCGGATCGAGCCACGTCACCGCTCCGATGGTCGCGAGACCCCAATGGTTGAAGGCGAGATTCGAACTGCTGGTGTTGTCCCATGGGCCGATCGGCACGTTGACCAGCGCGCTCAAATTCCAGTGCCAGTTCCCCTCGTGCCAGCCGATCACCGCGTTGAGCACGGGGTCGCCGAACTCCGTCGAGCCATCGCTTTCGCTGAAAGTCTGGCCGCGGGTGAAGGTTCTGTTGATCGGCGGGCCCAAGCTTAGGGTCGCGAGTGCATCGAGATCGAAGTCCACGTCCTTCGAGCCGAACGGCACGATGGCGCCGAACCCGACGTTGCCGCCGAGGACCTCCCCCGGCGCCACCCACAAGACCGATGGCAGGTTGTAGTAAACCCTTCCGGTGACATCGGCCTTTGCGTCGATCAGCAACTCGCCCTGGAGGTTGAGATTGCGCGCGGCCGGGCTGATGTCTTGCAACGCAACGCCGACCGCGGATGCGCCGCTGGCCGTGCCCTCATAATAGATATTGACGTCGATGAAATAGGTGCCCGGCGGCGGAAGGAATCCCGCCATCGAGGTCTTGGTGCCGATGGCGTACCAGCCTGCCGCATTCTCGGCGGCGGAAGCCATATCCACAGGCATTGCTAGGGCCGCCACGGCACCCCAGGCCATTGCTGCATATGTCTTACTCATTGTGCGTCCCCCGCGTTTCCCTATTTTTCAAAGCATGATCCCGACGCGCTGTACGAACCACACGGCGGCCAGCGATCCGATGCCGTAGCCAGCGACCGTGCGCGCCCAAGACACTTTCAGATCGAGCAATCGGTCCACGGCGACCTTGAGCCCGAGCACGGCAAACACGAAGAGAAGCTGGCCGGCCTCGACCCCGAGATTGAAGGTCAGCAGCGCGAGCGGCACATCCGACTGCGGCAGACCGATTTCTTTCAGCGCGCCGCCGAACCCCAGTCCGTGCAACAGGCCGAAGGCGAAGGCGATGACCCAGGGCGCCTTGCTGACGAGATCATTCTCGTTCCGCCTCTGTCGCAGGGTCTCCGCCGCCACGAACATGATGCTGAGGGCGATCACCGCTTCGACGGGCGCTTGCGGAATCTGCGCCCAGCCGAGCGCCGCCACAGCCAACGTGATGCTGTGCGCCACGGTGAAGGCGGTGATGACCTTCACCAGCATCCACGTGTTGCGGACGAGCAAAAGCAAAGCCAGCACGAACAGGAGATGATCGATGCCGAGCAGAATGTGCTCCACACCAAGGAGAAAGTAGGTGCGCGCGGTGTCGAGCCAGGTCGGCGCCGCCGCGACGGTGAAGGATGGCTGGTCCGGCGTCAGCCGCGTGGCTTGGAGTGCTCCGTCAGCAAGCTCGACTCTGACAACGACGTCGGTGAAGGTGCCGGACAGCCCGTCAATCGAGACGGGCTTGCCGGCGAGTCCGCCAGGGCACTGAACGACAAACTGCTCCAGGAGGGCGTTGCCGGCGCGCTCGGTGCGCGGCGGCACTTTGTCGGAGCAACCGTCCGGAAGTCGCACATAGAGCCCAAAACGCATGTCGCCGCGCGCGGGCACCTTGAAACGCACATTATATGTGTCGGCGCCGGTCTGATTGATCTCAAGGAAGCCCGGGCGCAGCTCATGCGCCAGACCGGTGCCCGGCAAAAGCAGCAGAAGCGCGAGGGTGGTGAAGAGCCGGATCATGGTTGCGGCTCCGGCTGTCGCGACGCGTCCCCGACGGCGGGCAAGACGACATCGTATTTGGCAAGCAGCTGGTCGTAGGCTTGCGTTTGGAAGTCGTCACGCTTCTCGGTCCGCCATTTTTGCGCCACGGCGTCGCGGACATCTGCAAGCTTCGGATCGTAGCCGTCGATGCGCTTGGTGACGCGCACGAGATGCAGGCCGTACGCCGACTTGATCGGCCCCGCCCATTCATTCTCCGGGAGGTCGGTAAGGTTGGCCGCGAAGGTCTCGCCGAAATTGCGCTCGATGCCGGCCAGCGGAGAGATCGGCATTTTCCCCGGCAGCAAGGTCGGGTCGCCGACATCGGCAGGACTGCCGTCCGACGCCTTCACAACCTTGAGCGCCTGCTCGGCCCGAGCAAGCCCCGCCTCACCCGGCTTGTCGGAGTTGAGGAACACCTGCTCGAAGGCGAAGCGCGGCTCCACGCGGAAGTCGGCCTTATGGGCGTCGAGATAGTCCCGAAGCGTATCGTCGCCGGGCTGCAAGAGTGCGTCGGCAGGCTCGGTGACGAACTCCATTTTCTGCTGCATGCGGCGGCGGATCAGCGTGTCGTCACGGTCCAATCCAAGTTTGATCGCCTCGCGGTAGTAGACCTCTTCCTTGATGTAGGCGTCGACGAGGCCGCGCAGCTCTTCGGGGCTTGGCGGCCGCTGCCACGTCTTGGAAAAGACTTGCGCCAGTTGCTGCACCCGCCCCTCGGTGACGAAGATCCTGTCGCGTGCGTTGTCCAGTTCGTCGCCGGACACCAGCGCGTAAAGGCCGAACACCGCCGCACCGATCAGCACGAAGTGCACCAAAGGTTCGCGGATGACTTTCGACAAGTATGTCATGGGCGCTCGTCCCTACTCTTTCGGCGTGTACCAGATGGGCGAAGTGCAAGCGCGCATGGCTGGCTATCTTACCCTTTCGGCGTGTACCAAATTGGCGAGGTGTAGGCCCGGTCCTGCAAGGTCATGGTCGTTCCGGGTAGCGGCTCCGTTCCGAAGAACTTGGCGTCATACGCGGTCCAGCGCGGCTTCGGGATCTCCAGCACGCGGCCGTAGTAGAAAGCGGGCTGTGAGGGATCGAAGTCCGGGTCGGTCCAGACGGTGATCAGCTCCGGCGCCCCTATCGTGTTGGTCCAGGTCGCCTCCTTCACGTCCACGGTGTTGCCGACCGGGGGCACCTTGCCGTCTTCGCCGGGTTCACGGTCGCCGGACCAGACCACGTCGTAGACCTTCTCGTGCAGCTCGCCGTCCGCGTCGAGCCAGCCTTTGACGATCTGATAGCGGTCGAGATTGGCGCCGATCGGATCCTTCAGGGCGGCGACGAGGAATGTCGGCGCCTTGCCGTCGCGTGCCGCGCCCAGATCAGCGCCCATGGGCACGCCCTTGGAATAGCCGGTGTGCGCCGGCAGGCGGTCCTCTGCGTCGCCCGGCTCGAAATCCCAGCCGCCGAAGAAGCGCACGATCATGCGCGGACCCGTGGTGGCGTAGGTCTCCTTGCGCTGCATGGCGTCCCAAATGGACTCGCGCGTGTTCTCCGTCGCCCAGACCGCAGCGTAGCCGGAGGCGCCGACTTCCCAGTCCATGATTGTCACGCCGGTCTCTTTGTTGTCGAGGAAGGCCGCCCGCATGCGTTCCGCGCTCGGTTCCTGGGGCGTGGTCTTGCCGAAGAAATTATCTTCCTGCATGGCCGCGAGACCGGTATGCGCGTCGCTGCTGCCGATCAGACCGAACCTGTAGGGATTGGTGCCGAGCTCCTTCTCCAGCTTCAGCCCGTTCTTGTAGGCCGACCTGGCATACTCGAACTCGAGCATGCTCTTCTTCTTGGGCACGCTGCCGTCGAGATTGCCTTTGTCCCAGAGCTCGAAGTCGGCGAACTCGTCGTTCGGCGACAGGTAGGGATGCGCCTCGCCGGTCCCCTTGGTCTGCGTGGTCTCGTAGAGCCGCTCCCACTTCGCCCGTGTCTTGGCGTAGTCACTGTCGAGCGTCTTGCCGAAAGCCTCGACGGTCGGGAACATCAGCCCGTTAGAGAGATTGCCGTTATGCGCGATGGCGAGGACGCTGCCGCCGGTCTTGTCCTCGTAGGCCTTCATCCATTTCCAGAGATCCACCGGATTGTCGCTACCGTATGGCGGATAGACAGTCATCGGCTCGACCTGGCTCGCCTTGTCGCCGCCGTCGCGGAAGATCACGTTGCGGTGCAGGTTGTTGCCGCCGGTGTTCGACGTCCATTCGTAGCCGATGAAAGCGGTGAAGCCGCCCGGGTCGTTATATTCCTCGGCCGCGTCGATGGTCTCCTTCCACGCATTCTTGTAGGCGGGCGTACCCGGGTAATACATGAGGTCTTCCGGGAACTTGTTGTGGGAGAAGGCGACGATGATCTCAACCGCGGCTTCGGCGCCCTTGCCGGACTGAACCATCTCGTACCATTTCTTGCCGGTCGGATCGGCCAGCACGCTCGGCTTGCCGGCCAGAAGATCGGGGAAGAAGCCCATATTGTCGGAGTGGTCAGCCACCACGAGGAAGTCCAATGGCCGCGAGAGCTTCACGGGCTGGCCGCTGGAGGCGGTCACCTGCTCGCCGCGGGCAAAGCGATAGGCTTCGCGCGGGTCGATACGCGCACCGAACGCGCCCGCGTCCATGGAGAACGACGTGTGCAGGTGGGTGTCGCCGAAGAACGGCCGCGTCGGGAAATCACGCCCCGCGTAGCGCGAATAGACCGGCTTGTCGGGGTAAAGCTTCGCCGCCTCCTCCGGCGTGAGCATGCCTGAGTCTTGCGCCGCGACGCCCGAGACCGCAAAGAACAGGGCCGTCGCGCCAATCGAAATAGCTGCACGTCCATTCATCGGAATATCTTCTCCTTGGATTGATCATCCTTTGGTCGGGAACAGAAGCTGCACCTGGAAGCGCAGCTGCCAGTCCGGCCCCTGCTCGGGCGTGATGACGTTGTCGTAGGCGCTGAGCGACATGTTCACGGGCTGCGAGCCGAGATTGAACACGCGCCCCACGCCGCCGCCGAACGGCAGCGTCCATTGGTCGTCGTCAGGCGCTTCCCAGTTCGCGGTGATGATCGGCGCGGTGGTGAGGTACCAGCCGTGCTTCAAATTGTAGTTGATGAAGTACTGGAGCAGGAACGCGTTCACGTCGGGCTCGTTTGATTCGCCCGCGACGGACCAGATATTGTTGACGAGCGCGCCAACCACCCATTTGCCCGGCGTCCACACCACGGCGGCGGTCGGGCCGGCGCCCCATTTGTCGGGCCCGAGGCTCCTGTCCGTGTTGGTCGGCAGGAGAAAGGTCGGGCCGGCGCCGATCATGAGTTTCGGGCTGACTTGATTGACGAAGAAGAAGCTCGGATTGAAATTGCCGAGGCCGAAATCGCTCTCGTCGCCTTGGTACACGGGCGGCTGATACACCACCGGCAGGATCCAGCGCGTGACCAGGTTCCAGTCCTCGTTCAGCTTGAACGGGATGACTGGCTGGATGTTGAGGATGTTCTGGTCTTTGTCGAACGGCCCGACATTGAAGTTGGTGTTGTTCTGGAACGGGACCGAAATCAGATTGGCGATCGGGTTCTGCGCTTCTTGCGCCAGGTTGCCGCCGTCCTGCGCTTGCGCCGAAGAGACGCCCAGCGCGGCGAGCAAAAGGACACCCGCCAAGACGCGTACGGGTAGCGCGTACATGCCGCATCCTCCCCAGCAATGCCGCGGATTCTTTGGGTTCCGTCGGCACGGGACCTCTGCCGATTGGTCCCACTCCTCGGTCATTCTAGCAGAGGTCGCAAATCGAGTCTTCGTGGTCAAACTACTCGCTGTGGTTGCTACCAGCGAAAGGCGACCTGGGCGATCGGGCCGTGCAACACCACGTCGATGCCGCGCGCGCCCTTGGCCGTCTGGTCCTCGTATTTCAGCCAAAGCGCCTTGTAGCCGAAGGTCGTTGTCGTATCGAAACCGAACAGCGTGCCGTCGCAATTATAGGCCAGCACCGCTTGCCAGCTCAGCCCGTCGTCGACGTTAAAGCCGCCAAAATCGCCCATGGCCATAACAGATTGTCCGTTGCCGAATTCATGGGTCATGCGCATTGCGATCACGGGATCGACCCAGTCCATGTTGCCGCTGTTGACGAAGGCGAAATTGCCCTGGACGTCCTTGCCGTCGAGGTTGACGGCGTTTTGCAACAGCGCGGCGCGGAATTTGTCGAACGCCTCAAGCGCGGCAATGGCTTCGCCACGATTGTCGACGCTCTTGAGCTTCTTCTCCAAGCGCGCGACACGGCGGTTCAGCCCCTTGTCCTTGGCGCGCACGATCCGCTTCTGCAGAAGCTCCTGGCGCAAGGCGTTGAGCTGCGCCAGCGACTGAAGCCTGTCTTCCTGGTTCTGGATGTGCTTGATGCGGTTTTCCAACCGATCGAGAAGCTTGCCGAGCTGCACGCTTGCGTTCAAGTCGACCCCGGCGGTGACCTTGAAATCTTGCTCCACGAAGCGCGCGCCGGCACCGAGCTCGAGGGTGGTGTTGCCCTTGGCGCCGGCGAAATTGGCGATCTGGTAAAAGGCGTCGGCCTGATAGACGCCGAATTTGTAATCGGCGCCGATGCGCGCATCCCCATTCAGCTTGAGCACGGGAATGGGCTCGGCCTCGCCGACGAAATCCGACTCCAAGCCGAACTTGGCGTAGACGACATCGGCATAGAAGGCGAAGCGGCCGCGCTTGGCTTCGAAATTGGCCATGATGATCGGGCCGTCCAAGGCCTCGATGAGATCGACCGGGTCGGCATAGACGTCGAAGTCGAGCCCCCGGGCCGTGGCATCACCCTCCAACCACAGCGCCCAGGCATAGAGCCCGCCGTCATAAGTCCAGCCGGAGGGAGCCGGCGCCGGTTCCTGCGCACGCGCCATCGCAGGGAGACTGGCGGCAAGAGCCATTCCCCCAAGCACTCCCAACCAGACCCAACGCCTCATACTTACGCTCTCACTCTTCTTAGGGGTCAGGATAGTGGGGCTTGGCGCGGCATGGGCGCGTTTTTGCGCGGCCCGGTCTTCAATTCCCGACACTTGTTGCCCATGGGCAACAGAGCGGAGCAAAAAAGGGGGCGCCCCGAAGGACGCCCCTGGCCGAAGCGATGCCGTTTGGTGGCTCTAGTTCTGGAAGCGCCCGAAACCGTGCTTCTTGATCCAGGCTTTGACCGCCATCTCGCCGATCGGAATCATGTCGTAGATCGGTGGATTATTCGACATGAAGCCGACCTTGAACTGGGGCGGGTATTCCAACAGCTCCTTCAGGTACCAGCCGCCGGTGGCGCCGAGCGGCACGGCCATGGGGATGTGGCGAATGCCGATGGAGACGTCTTCTTGCGGGTTGGTGTAGAGATTGGCCACGACCGCGCCGCCGGTATCGGTGAAGATCGATCCGGAGAAGCCGCCGGTGTAGCCCCGCTTCATGATGCCGTCCTCGAGTTCACCCGTCGTCGTCGCTTTGAACTCGTCGATGCGGACCGCCGAGAAATACTGATTCAGCGTGTAGATGCGGCTGCGGCGGGCCGAGAGCCCCTCGTCCGCGACCAAGAACGCCACCTGGTCGACGCCGTCGATATAGGTCTTATCGGAGAACAGCCCGGCCAACTTGGCGCCGGGATAACCGGCCAGATGAAGCGCTGTCGGCAGAATGTCCGCCAGGTCGAACAGCTGATCGGATTTGCGCGGAGCGATCATGTCTTTCCAGTAGACGAAGGTCGGCACGCGCACGCCGCCTTCCCAGGATGAGCCCTTGCAGCCGCGGAACGGCGTGCGCCCACGCGGCGGGATCTCGCATTCCGGACCGTTGTCGGAGGTGAGGATAACGAGCGTGTTCTCGGCTTCGCCGGTCTCCTCGAGCTTCTTCATGAGCTGCCCGAAGACATGGTCCATATGGACCATGCAGTCACTGTAGACCGTGCGGGCCATGGACCTGCCGGCCCACGGGCATAGACGTAGACGAGGGCTTGGCCGGATGCGTCCAGCACCTTGAAGCCGCCCGGTATCTGTTCGACGTGCCAGGGTGGGGGAAAGCGGCGTGTTGTCATGGGGGACTCCCTCTTTCACTCGGCAGTGAAAGTGCTATCGTGGCCGCCAAGCACACCTGTAGGGAGGAAGACATGAATATCAGCGCGCCAAGACAGATCACGTTGATTGTTTCCGTTTTGATTGCTCTCGTTGCCTTGGTTGCGCACTACGGCGGCGTGCGCATTCCGTTGATCAGTGACCATCCGTTTGGGACGCTTTTGATCTCCTATCTGGTGCTACTTGTTGGGAATCTAGTCAAAGGCATCTGATAGACCAGGATGCGGTGGGAGCCTCCCTCAACCCGGCTCCCCGCAAGCCCCCAAACGTGAGCGGTCTCCGATGAGGGCTGAAAAGGGACCGGCTATGGCATCCAGCCAAAGCATGCTAGTTTCATTTGATGCGAGAAATTATATTGATAGCGGGGGCGCTTGTCGTGGGATCAGCGAGCACCTTGGTCTTTGCCACCGAGCAGACCATGGGAGCAAGACCCCACGCCACGGAACTTGGCATCTGGAAATCCTTCTCTGCAAAAGGCTTGCACGGTGAGTTCAACAACTACGATCCTGTGGGGCTCATGGCGGGCGATCTGATCCATACTGATTGCTCGATAAACTACACGGATGCAGACACTCACAAGACGTATTGCTTCAATAGCGCCACATCCCAAGTGTACTTTGCA
>Ga0307379_10001450_pt1 | contig 37454 bp, 28 predicted proteins | sample UN2MG_FD_202237 | JGI IMG/M metagenome (GOLD analysis project Ga0307379, IMG submission 202237) | Soil microbial communities from Risofladan, Vaasa, Finland - UN-2 | ecosystem: Environmental > Terrestrial > Soil > Coastal area > Acid sulfate soil | place: Finland: Risofladan, Vaasa | collected...
AAAATGGGCAGCGTCATGGACAAGTGGGAAGCCTATTACGACGAGGGCAAAGATGTATATGACAGGACCGACGGTGGTAAGGAAACATTTAAGGTTTGTGTCAAGGCATGGCTGGCCCAGTTGTACAACGATGCTCCTGGTTCGAAGGTTCAGGTTGGTGAGCTTGAAATCACTGTAAAGCCAAACGTTTAGGACATAGTCCTAAAACAGAATAGTTTGTGATGTAATTAGGGAGGGATGAAAAATTCATCCCTCCCTAAATTTTTACGGCGCATTAACATGCGCCCAGCATTGATTTTTGGATTAGTCTGGCTTCCATGCCGAGATTAGCCGGAGCAGTAGCAGTCGGGTTCGCCCATCATATCACACAGCGCGGTAACAACCTCCAGGATGTGTTCTTCGTGGATGATGATCGCCGTGTATATCTGGAGCTGTTGAAAGAGCAGGCGGATAAATACTCGCTGGAGCTTATCGGCTACTGTCTGATGAGCAATCATATCCATATCGTCGCGATCCCGCACGCCGAGGATTCGCTGGCCAAGGCCGTCGGCAGACCGAGGAAAAACAAAAGAGTCAAAAAACGAAAGAAAAAACCAGCATTAAACAGGCGACTGTCCCGAACGGAGGGATTTTAAGCCATATTTCGGTCTTTTTCGCAATTGCTGGAGGTTTCATGCTCCGATTGACGAAATTACTTCTATAGGCAGTTCTTGTTCTCTTTTGCGGCAAGAGCCGTATGTTCCAATTCATACGCGTCCTCTTGTCGATGCTCGTGTTTTCTACGCATGAATACCTTAACGTCCCGCCATTCGTGACTGTCCATAGTTTTACGCGATATGCATAGCCGATCCTTTACCTATTCGGCTTTGGGGACGATAACTGTTTAAGAACCTCGTCGGCATAGAACTTCTGCAATGTCATCAGCGAAAGCAGCCAGGCAATGGAGGACTCGGCGCCTTCATTCTGGTTGATGCCGTCCGCCGTCAATCCATCTCGGCAGCCGCCCGTCTTGGGATCATAGAGCGGCAAGTTGAGGTCGTTGTGTCCGAGAAACCAATTGAAACACATGACTGCATTTTCGAACCATGATTTGTCCCGGGTGACATTAAAGGCTTCCACACAAGCTTCGACCATGGCATTGGCTTCAATGGGCTGCTGGTCGAAACGGGCTCTGGGGCCGCCTTGTTCATACCATCCGTTGCTGCCGATGGGCACAAAGTGACCGTCTTGGGTTTGGATGGTGATCAGCCACTTGAGGGATAGGAGCCCCATATCGATCATTTCGTTGCGTTGCATCCGGAGGCCGGACAGCAGCAGGGCATGGGGTAGTTTGCCGTTGGCATAGTTCAGAGCGTTTTCAAGCCAGGGCCAACCGTCTGTCGCATGTTTTTTAAACAGATCGAAAAGCCTTTCGGCAAGAACTTCCCGGATCCTGCGCACATCACTGTCGCCGGAAAATTTATCCAGGTAGGCATGTATTCCCACCAGGGAAAAAGCGATGGCGCGGGGCGAATGAAAATTCTCGACAACTCGCAGTGCCTTGTTGAAAAGGGTCGTACTCATTGCGAGATGCCCGCTATTTTGAAGAAAAGCCACTGCTTTGCCAAGGCTCCAGATCGCCCTACCATGCGAATCTTCGGATCCGATCTCCTCCGTCCACTGCCGTGAATAGGTCATGAAGTTGCGGAATCGCCCATTTTTGTCATTATAGGCATATAGAAGAAATCTGAGATAATGACCGCTGAGATAATCAAGCCCCAAGCCATTTGTTGGCAGGTATTTTTGACCCATAGCGGCAACCAGCAGCGCTCTGGCATTATCATCGGTACAGTAGCCATGGGCGCAATCGGGGATGGTATAATTGGCATGTTGCAGGACGCCGGTATCATCGGTAAAGGCTTTCAGGTGATCGAGCTTGATCTCGGGGAGCTCGAAATTCGTGATAGCCTTGATGTTTTCAACATAGGAATGCCGGGGACGGGGATTCCGGATCCTGCTCAACTGAACCTCCCTGAAAACCTGGAGATATTTTCGGGATACTTCCTTCCAAATCGCGTCGCGGCTGAATATGTAGGCTTTCTTACGCATGGCGTGCCGGTCGACATCGTTGTCCAGAAGGTCGATGATTTGTTCTGCCATGGCATCCGGATTGCGGAAGGGCACAATCCGTCCCCGGCCTTCGGCAAGCATCTCGGTGGCGTACCAGTACGGGGTTGAAATGATGGCTTTACCTGTGCCCATGGCATAGGCAAGGGTTCCGGAGGTAATCTGGGCTTCTTCAAGATAAGGGGTTACGTAGATATCGGCGATGCCGAGAAACTCACACAACTCTTTTAGTTCAACAAAACGATTTTGAAAAACGACATGCGCGCCTATATCGAGTTTGCGCACGAGCTGCTGCAGCATGATACGGTAAGCATCCCCATGCAATTTCAAAATATGCGGATGTGTTGCACCCAGGATAATATAAGCCACATCAGGGTGTTTTTTGATGACCGCGGGAAGCGCCTGCAATACATTTTCAATGCCCTTATTTGGAGAGAGCAAGCCGAACGTGAGCAGTACCTTTTTGCCTTCCACGCCGAACTTGTCTTTGTAGAAGCTCGGATCAATAAAAGGTGTATCTGGAATGCCGTGATGGATAAAGACAATTTTATCCTCGGGTACGGCATAGATATCTTTGAGGAAGTCAGATGCTTTATGGCTCATCACGACCAGTTTGTCAGACAGATCGGACAGCTTGCACATGACGGCACGATATTCCGGCGCGGGGTCCTTCAAAACCGTGTGTAAGGTAGTCACCACCGGCATGCGCAGATCACCCAATAGTTTCAGCAGATGGCTGCCGGCCGGACCGCCGAATAGACCGTATTCATGTTGCACGCAGACAATATCCATTTGACTGATATTGAGAAATTGAGATGTGACACTATAATCGGTCAACTTGTTCTGGTTGATCTCAAAGCGAACTTTTTCGGGATATTGATATCCCTCAGGTTTGTCATTCATGGCAACCGCGCAGCAGTAAATATCGGGGGCTTCCGCTGATAAGCCTTCAACCAGATCCGTGGTAAAGGTTGCGATACCGCACTGGCGGGGCAGATAGTTGCCGATTACGGCAACCGAGTCGATTCCCTCATAATACTTGATAACAGATGTCATAACCGCTACCTTTTTGCTTTACGTTTATCTTCCATTTGCCAAAAACGATTTCATTTTATCTTTTTTTTTTGCTTCCGTTTCTCCTTTAGTGTGTGCTTACCTTTTTTCTGTTCTTCGCGTTTGCCTTTATCTTTTTTTCCCTTGTCTCCCATCTCAGTACCTTTCCTTTTAAAAAATCTCTTTATTTTAGGTTCAACTGCAAAAAAGCTGCTTGTTTTATCATGCTGCGAATGCCTGTTTTGCCTACTGCATATTCCATTTGTGATCCTGAAAACACTTCATCGTTGACGACCTGCTAAATTTATTGTGTCGTATGTGCCGCTGATTGTAGCACTACCACCAAGGCAATGCAAGGAAAGCAATTATCTCTCGACCAGAAGAAAATACAGTTGGCAGGTGGATAAAGGATATCGGAAGAACCGTCTCGTGTTTTAATCTTCGCTATCGTCTATAATAATTCCATCTTCGTCCACAGCCAGTGGTGGCTGTGGCCCCACTTGCAGTTCTACGGGCGAACCAAGAAGCCTGAGTGCATCTTCCAAGTTCTCAATGCTTTTCTGCACAGCATCTTCTAATTGTTCCTGATGCTGCATGGCAGAGCGAATCTTCTGCCTCGCTTCAATTATGTCCTCGCCAATCAAATCACCGTAATCACCGCTGGCCAGCAACTCATCGAGAGCGTCAATCACTTCTCGTTCTTTGGCTGACATAGCGTCGATCTGTTCCAAGAGCTGGAGCTTATCAGCTCTGACCGTGTTAATTCTCTCAGCCAGTGTCAGGGCTATAATCACCACGTAATCCGGCTTTGAATCAACCGCACCGTCATTGACGATTAACTCGATGATATGCTCTCCGTGCGGCAGCTGTATCGTGGGAGTTACACCGTCTACTTTGTATATATCGCCATCAATTGCCCAGGTCCATTCATACGTAAGCTCATCGCCGTCCGGGTCACTTGACGCCGAGCCGTCAAGAGTCACTTCGGCTATTGCCCCTGCGGTGAGCAAGACACTTTGTTCTTGGCTTGCATTAGCAATAGGAGCAGAATTGAGCTGGATTTCGTGAAGAACCGCCATGTGATAAGCCCCTTGTCGAAAGTCTATATAAAAGGGTGTGCCGTTCTGCCAAAACCCTGTCAGCTGACCGTCATTTCCGCGAGCAAAGGGGATATACTCAAAACCATACCCATAAATGTTTAGCATGCTGTCTGGCTTGGAGGCATAAATTCCCATACCAGTGACTTGACCCCCTGATAGATTAAGCGCACCGCCCTGCACTTCGATGTTCCAACAGGTTCCACCACTAACATTGACTGTGCCATCGTGCCAGGCCCTTGGCTGGCGAACCATGCCGCCGGCGATATTGATTGTGCTGTGACCGTTAGATTGAGCATAGGACACCGAACCGCCACTGATGTTGGTTATGCTCCGGTCGTAGGCATGTAAGATACCCACTTGGCCACCGGTGATCTCTACCGTTGTGGTGTCTCCATAGACGAATACATCCTCATAGTCATCGCCCTCTTGAATCATGCCGTCTTCGGTAAAAGTGATCGCTACAGCTTTTGCGACAGGGTTGACGTTGACGTACACGGCAAGTGCCCATACGATTAGAATTGCTGTGTGAGTTTTCATTTTCATCTCCTATAAATACTGCTTATTCATCCAAGACAAAAACGATGTTCCCGCTTTCAATCATATCGGCCTCTTTCGAAGGCGATGTAAATTGTTCAGTCCTTTTCTGCTTAAAATACGTAGTTATACGTAGATGAAATAGAGATTAAATAGGAACGGACCCAATCCTGTTCGGCCCGGGATTCGCTAACCTACTGACCGGCTTACATGGTTTACAATATTTCTCCAAGATATCGCCACTTTGACTATATGGAGACATGTGTTCGCTGGATGTGCGCAGCATAAAACGGGGCTGCAATCACAACGGGGATTGAGCCTGCTATGGATTAGGCAATTTTTTTCAGACGGTGAATATGAGAGACCAGCTCTTCTTCATCGGCCATGCCTGTGAAATACCAACAGAGCATTTCATACGTCCGCAGTGTCGGCTTACGACCCGTCCAAAGCGATATCAACATACACGCGATGATGGACGAATAGGTCTGCAATTCGATGCCGTTCTGATTGTAGCTCAAAAGGTGACTTCAGGATTTTGGAAATGGTCTTGAAGTATTTGAAGCCCTGGTTCGCGTTCCTTTATTTTATGCCTTCTTTTGCTCATGAAAGGCATTTAAACAGGAGTGTAAACAGCGCGCAAGTTTAAGATAGGTAATATGTAAAAAAAAAGTTTTGTGTAATTTTCCACCCACAAATCACATTGCAATTCTTGTGCCGAACAGGATTGGGTCCGTCCCTATTAAAATCCCTGTGTAATAAGGGTTTATTTGAGTTCAAACTTCCCCTTATATTGTCATGCACAAGGAGTGCTTCTTGAGTGAATGGTTCCCTCAAAAGAGCGTTATCAAAACCCTTAGCTTGAGTGTTTTTTCTCTTGAATCGTTATATCCCCGGTGTATACTTACTTTTTTATGTTGAAATCGAAATTCGTATCAGTTTGAAGGAGACCCTTGAGGAACATGAGCTAAGGGTCAAAAAACTCCTGGAGAATATCTCTCAATGACAAAGCTAAATAGACCCAATCAACCGTTACATGTCGCTGGAGTAACGTCAATGAAAAGTAAGAACTCACGTCGTGAATTCCTTCGCGCCGGTTCTGCTCTTATTGCCTCAGGCTGCCTATGGAATTTCCACACGAACAGCTTTGCCGGCGAATCACCGCCCGAAGGATTTCGTCCTCTGTTTGACGGGAAAACGCTTGCTGGTTGGCATCCCATGCCGCGGCCCCAAGGCGCCAAGCCGCCGAAGGGGACGAAACCCAAAAATGGAGACTCGTTGTACGAACGATCGTTGAGAAGTCGCGGACGTTGGACCGTTCAGGATGGAGTCATCATTGGAGAGCAAGACCCGCCCGGGTCGGGACTCGGGGGATACCTTGTGTCCGACGAAGCCTTTGGCGACTTTGAACTGCTGATTGATGCAAAGCCCGACTGGGCCGTTGACACGGGAGTTCTGGTGCGGACCGTACCTGCGGGAAACGTCGGATACCAGATACTCATCGATCATCGAAGGGATGGCGGAATCGGCGGTTTCTACGGAAACGGCATGGCCGGGTTTCACGCCCTGCCCTATTCCCTTACGGCGGTCTTCGACGACACCGGAAAGCCCATCGGACTCAAGGAGGCGGATCCCAAGACCGCGTTTCAGCCGGTGACTGAAGAGAAGCGCCGTTTGCTGACGTATGCGGCTCCGGTCGAAGAGTTCTTGAAGACCTGGAAGTTTGGCGACTGGAACACGTTCAAGATCCGCTGTGAAGGTGAACTTCCCCATCTGACGACCTGGATCAACGGCACGAGGATCTGCGAGATGGATGTATCCACGATCGAATGGCCGGGCTTTGACAAGAAAGCGGTTGTGTCGCTTCTGGGACGCCGCGGCCATATTTCGGTGGAGGTCCATAGCAACGGACCGGGAGATCGCCTTGGCAAGGATCGTTGGGCCCCCGGCGCCGTTTGCCGCTGGCGAAACATCTTTATCAAGCCGCTGCCTGAATGAAAGCCGGCGGCAATCAAACGCGTCTCGTCGTTAACAAGGTCTTAGAGAAAGGACAATTCAAATGAATACATTGGCAAGCCGATTCGCAAAGCAATTTATCCCGGTTTTGGGCGTCGTTCTATGGAGCCTTTGGTGTTTAACGACTACCCCAGTCCATGCAGCCACCTTGGGCGAATTTGAAAACGCCACCGATGTGGGCAAGATCGAATTGCAGGGTTCTGCGGAGTTCCTGCCAGAAAAGGCTCAGTACCGCATTAAAGGCAGCGGCGCGAACATTTGGGCCAATGAAGACGCGTTTCAGTTCCTCTGGAAGAAGACGTCCGGCGATCTGCTCTTCAGCATGGACGTGGATTGGGTCGGCGAAGGGAAAATGAAGCATCGCAAGGCCTGTGCGATGGTTCGCCGGGACCTGGAGGCCGACTCGCCGTACGTCGATGTGGCTGTCCACGGCGACGGACTGATCGCGTTGCAGTATCGAGAGAAAAAGGGCGGCATGACAATTGGCGTGCAGACGCCGATTAAAGCGCCGGCAACGGTCAAGCTGGAGCGCGACGGCGATGTCTTCACGGTGTCAGTCGCCAGGCCGGGCGGCCCCTTCCAGCCGGTGGGAGCCATGTCACTGGTGTTGCCCGCCCCCGTGTACGTCGGCTTGGCGGTCTGTTCGCACGATGCCAGCTTCTCTGAAACCGCAGTCTTTTCCAACGTCGTACTGAAGAATCGCGTCGCTCAGCCGAGCGAGAAACGCGTGCGGGAAACCAGTCTGGAAACCGTCTCGATCGAGACGGGCGAGCGAAGCATTGTGTTTCGAGAACGCAACAGCTTCGAGGCGCCCAACTGGTCGCCTGATGGCAAGCTGTTCTACATCAATCGGCAGTGGGCGATGTGCACGCTTCCCGTCGAAGGCGGCGAGCCCACACCGTTGTACACGGGGGACATCAAGGGCTGTAATAACGACCATGGTCTTTCCTTCGATGGCAAATGGCTGGCCATTAGTGCTGCCGGGGGTCCACCTGGATCGAAGATCTACGTCTTGCCCGCCAGCGGCGGGACCCCGCGATTGGTAACACCGCTGGCGCCTTCGTACTGGCACGGGTGGTCGCCGGACGGCAGAACGCTGACTTTCTGCGGTCGGCGCAACGAAAACTACGACATCTACACGATTCCGACCGAAGGCGGCGAAGAACAGCGGTTGACAACGGCCGAAGGACTCGACGACGGTCCGGAATACACGCCCGACGGCAGTAAGATATATTTCCAGTCGGAACGTACCGGGCTCATGAAGATCTGGCGGATGAATCCCGATGGTACGGAGCAGGAACAGGTTACCTCCGACACGGATTATGCCGATTGGTTCCCGCACCCGTCGCCCGACAGTAAGTGGATCGTGTTCATGTCCTACGACAGCAGTGTTACCGGACACCCACCCAATAAGGATGTCGTGCTCCGTCTGATGCCAATGGATGGCGGCAAACCCAAGGTGATCGCTACGCTGTTCGGTGGCCAGGGAACCATTAACGTGCCTTCCTGGTCGCCGGACAGCAAGTATGTGGCGTTCGTGAGCTATCGCCATGTTCTTCCTGTAGCCTTGCTCGCTGGCGTCCGTGCCTCCGATGAGTTGCCGATTGACGTCAACCGCGGCAAACAAGTCATGAGCAAATTCCAGGCTGGCGAGACGCTCACGCCCGAAGAGCAGGCTTATCTCGAACGAGTGAAGCAGGAGATACGCAGGCGCACCGCTGGCAAGCGGCCGGATCCCGCGCCGAACGCCCGCACGCGCCCCATCGTGGTGAACACGAGCGACTGGAACGCTTTGGTGCCGATTACCGACATGACCGCGCCTTACAAGGGCGAAGACGGAGGGCTTTACGGCGGAGGCCGGAACGAACCGCCGGAAGCGCATCGCGCGGCTTATCTAAACGAGTCAGAAAAGATTCGCCCGCTCGACGAGAACGGTCAGCCGTCGGACACTGGAAAAATCGGCTTGATCTCGATCGGTTTCTCCAACACCTCCATAGAATGGGAAGACTTCAAGCGCACGGCCGACGCCGATCCGCAAAAGTCGCCTCGCGTCGTCATCGTCAACGGCGCCATGGGCGGACGTTCGGCGGTCATGTGGGCCTGGGATGGCGCGGATGTCTTGCCGAAAGCCGAACAGGACCGTCTCGACAAAGAAATGGATGTCGTCCGTATGCCCAAGACCAACCGCCGGAACATTTCCGGACTGGATAAGGACACGTGGCCGACGTTGGCGAAGCGGATCGAAACGGCGGGTCTTTCGGCGAAGCAGGTGCAAGCAGTCTGGCTCAAGCACGTCGAGGCCAACCCGAAACCACTCGGCGAGTTTCCCGCGCACGCCCGCGCGCTGCAAGCCGACATCACTGCGGTCCTCAACATCGCCCGGCATCATTACCCCAACCTGCGCGTCGCGTATCTTTCCAGCCGCACCTTCGGCGGCTGGTCGGGGCGCGAGAGCGGCAGCCCCGAGCCTTACGCCTACGAATCCGGTTTCGGTACGCGGTGGGTCGTGCAAAGCCAGATCCAAGGCAATGCGCAACTAAACTACGACTCTGCTCGCGGCGAGGTGAAAGCGCCGCTGGTGATCTGGGGTCCGTATCTCTGGGCGTGCGGCAACACGCCGCGCAGATTCGACGGACTCGTTTGGTCGGAGAACGATGTGCGTGCCGACCGCCTGCATCCCAACGAGGCCGGAAACCAGAAAACGACCACGCTTCTGCTGAACTTTTTCAAGACAGACGTGGGCACGAGCCGGTGGTTTTTGAAGCCGGGTTAAACAGGGAGATTCTCACCTACAGGTGAACTTAAGGTCACAGTCCGTCGCCTCGGCAAGCTCGCCGGGTGTGGGAATAATCTGGGGGCCTGCGACGACAAGTCCTCCCGCCTTTGATTATTGGCACTTCAAATTGGGTTTTGTTTCTGGTATAATGCAGTTTTTGAAAAAGATAATCGAAGATCGGATAATTTATGGCGTTACCTGTGGTTGCGATAATTGGTCGGCCCAATGTGGGCAAGAGCAGTCTTTTAAATGCGCTGGCGGGGCGGATGATAAGTATCGTCGAGGCTACAGCCGGTGTTACAAGAGACCGTGTGAGCACTATCATTGGAAAAGACGACCACTACTTCGAACTTGTCGATACCGGCGGATACGGAATAGTTGACAGCGACCAGTTGAGTGAGCATATCGAGCAGCAAATCCTACATGCGATTGAATCGGCCAATATCGTTCTGTTTATGGTTGATATTCGCGACGGTATCGTTCCGTTAGACAAAAAAATTGCCCGGCTTCTGCGTAAACACAACCTTGACGTCATTGGCGTTGCCAATAAAGCCGACACAGCAAAAATGTTCGGTGCCGCAGGAGAATTTGTCAGGCTCGGCTTCGGCGAGTTTTTGTGCATCTCAGTACAAAACAATCTCAACAAGGCCGTCCTGCTCGATAGAATCTTTGATAAGCTTTCTACTCTTGAACCGGGCCGACCTGCAACGCCGTCTATGAAAATAGCAATTGTCGGCAAGCGAAACGCCGGCAAAAGCACACTCGTAAACGCCATGGTCGGTTCCGAGCGGGTAATCGTAAGCGAGATACCGGGTACAACCAGAGATGCTGTGGACGTGCGGTTTGAAAGAGACGGCAAAACGATCGTCGTCATCGACACTGCCGGCGTAAGAAAGAAGGGCAAAATGGCCGACAGTATCGAGTTTTACAGCTACGTCCGCGCCACGCGTTCGATTCGGCGCGCCGACGTCGTGCTGTTTATGATTGAGGCCACCGTACCCGTCTCGCAAGTCGATAAAAAATTAGCCCGATTCATTTTTGAAGAACACAAAAGCTGCATCATAATCATCAACAAGTGGGACCTGGCGAAAGACTCTGCGGCGACTGATGACTATCAGGAGTATTTAACTAAACTGCTGCCGGGATTAAGATATGCACCGATAGCGTTTACTACTGCTACACAAGCAAAGAACATCCAGAGTGTTCTGGATTTGACGGTGGAAATATTCAAGCAAACAATGATGTGGATACCCACAGTCAAATTGAACAAGGCCTTTGAAACTATTAAACAGGAAAAAATCGGCACGGCCGGAGGTGGGAAAAAAGGCCGGCCGAAGATTTATTACGCAACACAAATTGCGGTAAATCCAGTTACGATACTTATGTTCGTAAACAGGCCTGAGCTGTTTGAAGAAAACTATCGCAGATTTATCATAAACCGGTTACGCTCTATGCTGCCAATAGATGAAGTGCCGATAAGGCTCTGTACCCGAAAACACAGAAAGTAGTGGTTGGTATTGATATAACGGGAAGTAGTGATTGCGGGCAGGAATTGACTTGTTGTTAAAGTTGCAGCAGCGATATTCCAACTAACATCGTGGATGAAAATGAGGCTTGATAGCTTTCTGCCTCCAGTGCTCTACGGACTCTCAGCGGAAGGCAAATGTATCAACTTGAATCGGGCTTCGGCCGGCTGCTCCGGGTTCTTCAACTCAATTTGACCTTGGCTGACAAACTCAGGAGGAAAATTGTAAATAACTTCTCTGCGTTGCTCTTCCTGGCCCTTTTTCGTATCATCATCAAAAATATACAGCGTCATCAGAGGCCATTTCTGCATCTCGTACCTTCGTTTTGCTTCGGGTGTTGCCCTGATATCGATAGGATTCAGCACTTGAGGCAAATTGGTGACTTCAACTCTATACTCATCCAGCAGGGTCGGACTCAAGGCGATACTAAGTGTCGTCGCGGTTATTCTCTCCTCGTTAAGAGGATATTCTTCCGACGGCAACTTGATCTTCACAGTTGTAGCCACCTCTCTTGTTTGGCCGGTTGCCAGCTCAACATACGGCCGTTTTTCAATCGCCACCGATCTTGCCTTCTCGATTTCGCTAAGCTCCAGTTTAACTTGTGCTTTGAGTTTATCCCGCAACCAATATCCTGGTACGAGTGTTTGAACTTCCTGCGGATCAATGCTTTCGGTTTTTAGAGGTTTTCCGCTCTCGTCAATACATTGAACTGTCACCGGCTTTTTAAGGAGCTCAACAACATTAACGTCAATTGTCTCCGGCTCGCAGGATTCGACCGAAAGGCTGCTGAATTCTCTCATCTCTTCGCTTTTTTTGATAATATCCCGCACGGTTATAGTGTGTAGACCGGCAGTGGTCATTCCTTCCCATTCAGGATAAAAAGAGAAATCAAGCTTCAGTGAGTTATTGTTTATTTCGCGACTTAACTCCGCTATCTTGGAAACCGGACCCTTGAGCACAATATTGTCCAGAGAAAAAGACCGTTCTTGATTGAAACTTACCCAGAGATTTGGATTGGTAGATTTGGCAACACTTAAGGTAACGTTGGAAACAGTCAATCTGTCGTCCAGTGCCAAATCTGTCCAGACCCAAATCAGAACTGTCAAAAAGACTACGATTGTTATCTTGCTGTATTTAATCTTTCTTAACATTGTGCTTCGTACTGCTCATCCGGCGAGGCTCGATTCACGAGAGCACCTTTGCAAGATGCTTTCTTAAGCTGTCTTCATCCATACTTCGAATAAGCTTTCCATTCTCAGCAATTGACACTATACCGGTTTCCTCACTTACCACCAGACAAATGGCGTCCGAGCCGGTTGTTATGCCTATAGCGGCACGGTGACGCGAACCGAGTCCGCCACTGCTTATACCCCCGGCTTCAGCCAAAGGCAACTGCACCCTGGCAGCTATTATTCGATCACCTCGTATCATAACGGCCATATCGTGTAGTGCAGTGCCGGGCTTGAAAATGGTCCTGAGAAGCTCAGAGGTCACCTTGGCATCGATACGAACGCCGGTTTCTATGAACTCGCCCAATGCCACCCGCTTTTCAACCACAATAATGGCTCCGGTTCGGGCCGAAGATAGTTCTGTTACAGCGGTAACCAGCTCTTCAACTGTCCTTGATAGCTGTTGCGACGCGCTTGACCAAAACTGACTCTGACCTATTCGCATTAAAGCTCTTCGGACCTCCGGCTGAAAAGCAGCAACCGCAATAATTAAAACTCCAACCAAAAAACCATTATAAAGATACTGTAATCGCTCAAGCGGAAACTGACCAACGACCAGCTTTAAAAGCAGAAATCCAACGATAAGAATAAATATGACGGCGCGGAATAATCTTTCGCCGCGAGTGCCTTCGAGAAAATCCACCACCCAGTAAACCACCAATCCGATAAGAATCAACTCAATGGCAACAAACTCCCAACCGTGGCCTGCCACTCGATTGAAATATAAGCGTATTTGATCGATAAGTGTGTTCACAAATCAAATCCCTTTGTTATCGTCGTGCGCTATGAGTGATGCGCATTGCGTAATAATTAACACAACATAAAATACGCAAGATGAATTACGGAATCCTTTTGTCGGTGAGTCTGCTGGGCCTGTCAAAAAGCATAAACCTGTCTATATCTGCCATCATTTCCTGCTGATTAATTCGGGCATTACGTTGATGCCTTCTCCGCCCTTCAGCGGCAGTTTCACCGGCCTGCTCATAGGAGCTGCAGCCGAAGGGCAGAACAACTAAAACCCACATGACAACAGCCAAAATCACCTTACATAAAAAGACGCTCTTCATCATTTCTCCTTTTCTATCGGCCAACTGGTATATTTACTATCCGGGCGGCAACACACACCCCTGATTGTATGCTGATTATACAAGCTACCAAAATTATTGTCAACGCAAAAAACTCGTCGGCCCAACGTTTTGGTTCAACACTTCCGGAAAGGTCCATAGCTCGGTCTGATTTTCACTGTTGGTGAAAGGGCAAAGCAAAAGATTCTACGTCCGGAAATATATCAGAAAAGAATTTCAGATTGTTCCAAAAAATTCCTGTAAAAGTAGTGTGTGAAAGCGAGAGAATTGTAATAAGTACAAATCAATGACCGGCTTTATGGTGCGGCATAGACATACTTTGCCGCTGAGATGTCAGACAGACAGAATGCAGGCTGGTTATCGGAACTGGCCGCAGGGCCTTTACACGGAAGGGCAGCTTTGAAATCTGTTTGTTAGATTACTCACGTTTTCCTCAATAGCTGTATTTATTACTTATAATTGGCTTAATGTCTGCCGATACTTTGATAGCGCAGGAAACTGCTCTAAAAATTGGCTAAGCGGATAAAACGCGCCTATCATCGACGGAAAGATATTACAAACCGCTTCGGTTCGATGCCTGGACAGATAAACGAGGATGTAAAGCTCCATAACAGAATACAAAAAAGGAAAAGCTGATGAATCTTAACAAATGTCTTAGTAACTCAATAGAATTTCAGGCGGTGGGTATTTCCTCGGATCGCCTGATAACCTCCTCGCGGACCTGGCTGGAGGTCTCTGACGTGATGAGCAAAAACGTGGCTGCTATCTCTATAGATGAAACGGTGATTTCGGCAGCTAAAATGATGTCTGAGAAAAAGATTTCCTGTCTGCTCGTTATGGAAAATGGAAGTATGGCAGGTATCCTTACCGAAACAGATGTTCTCAGAAGAGTTGTCAGGAATGGTAAGGATTTCTATCAGACAAAGTTAGGCCAGATAATGTCTTATCCGGTGGAAAGTGTTCCCTCTAATTTATCTGTCCTTGAAGCCAGTAAAATTTTGGGTGAGAAGCGTATTAAACGGCTGCCGATCCTCAAGGATGACAGATTAATTGGAATTGTTACACAGACAGACTTGGTTCGAACCTTGACATCCTATGGTATGTGGAGAGATGTTTCGGAGATAATGAGCCTCGACGTGGCAGGTATTCAGATTGATGCGAGCATAGCAGAGGCGGCAGATATTATGACCTCCCAGAAGATTTCATGTATCGTAGTGCTGAATGTGGATGAGGTGGTTGGAGTCCTTACAGAAAAAGATCTGCTCGGACGGGTGGTTGCACTGCGAAAGGATCCTGCTTGTGTCAAGGTAAAGGAGGCTATGTCTTCTCCGGTAACAAGCATACCACCTAATTATTCTGTATTCAGCGCAAGCAAGATAATGGAGGAAATGAATATCCGCAGGCTGGTTGTGATAAATAGTAATCGGTTGTGTGGGCTCGTAACCCAAACAGATATCTTTATGACGGTAAGAAAAAAGCTGCAGTTGCAGGAAGAAAAGCACTTCAGATTATTAGAGGAGTCTAAAAGTAATATTTATACAACCGATTTAGATGGGATGATAACCTATGTTAATCCGGCATTTATGAAACTGCTTGAGGTTTCCGATCCCGAAGAATTAATTAACCAGCCTTTTCTTCCAGAACGGTTTTGGTTCAATCTTGAAGAGCGAAAGCAGTTTTTGAGGGAGCTAAAAAGGGGAAGTATTGAAAGCAAGGAGCTGGCTCTCAAAACTTCCGAAGGCAAAAAAATATACGCCACCGTCTTTCCCAGCATTACCAAGAATATCCATGGTGAAATCAACGGAAGCCAGGGAATAGTCTACGACATCACAGCGAAAAAGGAGTTGCTGGCCCTGAGGAAAGCGGAGGAAGCTTTGCAACAGAGCGAGGAACGCCTGAGCATCATATTGAACTCCATTCTAACCGGAGTTGTGCTTATTGATGCCGAGAGCCATAAAATCATCGACGCAAATCCACTTGCCGTGGAATTGATTGGGATGCCAAAGGAAAAAATTGTCGGGAACATATGCCACGAATTTATCTGTCCTTCTGAAAAAGGGAACTGTCCAATATATGATTTGGGTCAAACGGAAGACCAATCAGAGCGTATACTTCTGAGGGCGGACGGCAAGGAAATACCGATTATCAAGACCGTGACTCCCGCAACATGGCAGGGGCGCGGGTACTTTGTTGAAAGTTTCATAGATATCACCTGGCGCAAGAAAGCGGAGGAGCAAATAAAAAAATTAAGTTCTGCGGTTGAGCAGTCAATCGACGGTATAGCCATAAGTGACCTGGAACACAAACTGACATATGTTAACGAAGCTTTTGCCCGAATGCATGGTTATTCTTCTGAAGAAATGATTGGGATGAAATTAGTGAACTTGCATAATAAGGAACAGATGGACGAATACAAGAGGAGAATACATCAGATAACAACAGAGGACTCGTGGGTGGGTGAAATCGGGCATGTTAGAAAAGACGGAACAACTTTTCCCACACATATGTCTGTCACTCTATTGAGAGACGATAATGGAAAGCTTACGGGAAGCCTGGCAGTCACGAGAGACATCACCAGGCGCAAGGAGGCCGAGCAGGCTCTGGAGAAGCTCAACAGTGACCTGGAATCGGCCGTCCGCGAACTGACGCGGGCAAACAAGGAGCTTCAGGAGTTTGCCTATATAGCAGCTCACGACTTGAAAACACCGCTGCGGGCAATCGGAATATTAGCTGACTGGCTGTCAACAGATTATGCCGAAATGTTCGATGATCAGGGCCACAAAAAAGTCAAACTGCTCGTTGGAAAAGCGAAGCAGATGAGCGCGCTGATTGATGACATCCTGCAATATTCCAGAGTTGGACAAAACGAGCTGGAAAAGCAGCAAAACGATTTGAACTCGGTGCTATCGGAAGTGATTAGCGGGATTGTGCCTCCGGAAAATATTGAAATAACCGTCGAGAGTGAAATGCCAGTCCTTATGTGCCAAAAAACACACTTAATACAAATCTTTCAGAACCTGATAAGCAACGCAGTCAAATATATGGACAAGCCCAACGGACAAATAAAAGTCAGTTGTGTCGAACAGGACAATTTCTGGAAATTCAGCGTCGAGGATAACGGTCCTGGAATCGACAAGAAACACTATGAAAGGATTTTCAAGATATTCCAGACGCTTTCACCGCGAGACCGGGTCGAGAGCACCGGCATCGGTCTTTCAATTGTGAAAAAGATCGCCGAGTTAAATGGGGGCAGGGTCTGGGTTGAATCTGAAATCGGCAAAGGAAGCACATTTATCTTCACACTGCCAAAGCAAAATATTGACACTGTGGCTATGCTGGTATAGGATTAAAAAATAATTGCCAGTTGAAACAGTTTGGGCTTTGTAACTTATCGGGCCTCCAAATTTTTTTGCTGTCGTGTTTGGGGCACTCATTGCTCAGCAAGCAAACGCAATAATTCAGGGCAAGCTATGAAACACTGCAGGATTAACAGAATTATACAGATTCTGACAACGCTGCAAGCAGGCCGAAGCTATACAGTTAGTGAGTTGTCGGGAATTTTTGGGATGAGCCGGCGAACAATCTTTCGCGACCTGCAGGTATTGCAGACTATGGGTGTGCCGTATCACTATAATGCCAGAGACGGGGGTTATACCATAGAGCCTGACTTTTTCCTGCCCCCGGCGGATTTGAATCTTCAGGAAGCGCTGATTCTGCTTTTGCTGGCCCACAAAGTAAGTAACCAGATGCAGTTGCCATTCAAAAGGTCTGCTCTGCTTGCCGCCCTGAAAATCGAAAACAATCTTCCCGCCGACATCAAAAAATATTGCAGTTCGGCTCTGCGAAATATCTCCGCCACAGCCGATGCACAGACGCTTATCCTGCAGAATACCCAATTTGATAAAATCTTTGCACAATTACAGAGGGCTATCACGAAGAAGCGCAAAGTGAACATTCGTTACAATTCTTTGTCAGAGGGCAAACTGATTGACGTTGAGCTGTGTCCTTATCATCTGCTCTACAACAACAGAACCTGGCATGTGCTGGGCCGCTCCGGTCTGAATGATGGCGTCCGCACATTTGAGCTGAACCGTATAAGAGAATTGAAGGCTACGGAAAAATACTTCCTGGGCGACGAAAAATTCGATATATCCGAATACCTTGGCAGGGCCTGGTCAATGATGCCGGAAGGGCAAATCCATCATGTCAAGCTCCGTTTCCTGCCTAAAGTTGCCTGTAATGTCGCTGAGGTAAAATGGCACAGCACACAACAAGTCACCCGCAACAGCGATGGCTCAGTCATTGTGGAATTTCGCGTTGACGGCCTGAGTGAAATCACCTGGTGGATACTCGGTTACGGCGACCAGGTTCAGGTGCTTGCACCCGAAGCCCTTCGAAAAAGGGTCCTCGATATCGCAGACAATATGATCAAGCTCAACGACAAAGTATAAGTACTATCCTAAGAAACGCACAGGCAAACCTGCATAGACGGACTCCCAAAAGGGGCTTTTCTAAAAGCAAGTCGCAGCCGGAGAAATCCACCTTTTTACATACCGCGAATTTTCTTGCAAATTTCTTCGCGTAAATATAAACTGATACAGGTAATGCCAACGTAGCTCAACGGTAGAGCTCTGGTTTTGTAAACCAGGGGTTGTCGGTTCGAATCCGACCGTTGGCTTTTATAATGGGGTCCTTGATATCATTAACAGGGTTTGTTTGTTCAATACTGTTTATTGGAGTGTATTGCTCTGCGCCTTTAAGCGCTAAGTTTTGCGCCCGAGTCAGTTTTTCCATTTGTTCCAGTAGCTGCCAATCTTTTATGCATTAATATTGTAGTTTATGATGGCACCCGAAATCTGCGGTTAAATAACCTTGTTTTTTGTAAGATAAAGCTGGTTTGCTTACCTTATTCCAAAACAGAAAATTGCGTGAAATCTAACTATTGCGTTGAGTTTGTTTCGAGGGTATAATCCAGCGTTTTAGTTGAATCGTTTTATGCAGTTTGTTCATCATGGATAAAAAAGCTAATGAAAGGTCAGTTCTCATGAAAAGGAAAAGGCAACTCTCCGGAATATTAATTTGTATCTTGGCAACATCATGTGTTCTCTCAGTAGTAGAAGCTAAGCAGGCGACCAACGAGCAGAAGGCCCGGCGGATACTCGAGACCAGTGGCGTTAAAGGAGGTCTGGTTATCCACATCGGCTGCGACGACGGCGTGCTTACAACCGCATTGCTCGCCGGCGATAGCTACATAGTCCACGGTCTGGACAAAAGCCCCGAGAACATTGCCAAAGCGAGAAAGAATATTCAATCGGCTGGGCTGTACGGCAATGTATCCGTCGATCAGTGGGATGGTAAACTTCTGCCGTACGTTGACAACCTCGTAAATCTCATTGTATCGGAGCGTCCCATCGATGTCCCGAGGTCGGAACTTTTGCGAGTTCTCGCTCCCGATGGCGTGGCTTGTATCAAGCAGGGTGACGGCTGGACGAAGATTGTCAAACCTCGACCGAAAGAGATAGACGAGTGGACACACTACCTGCACGGCCCGGATGGTAATCCTGTGGCGAATGACTCGGTGGTCGGTCCCCCGACGCGGCTCCAGTGGGTAGGCAGCCCCCGTTGGGCCCGACACCATGACCACATGGCCAGCATGACATCGCTGGTCTCAACCGGAGGACGCCTCTTCTACATCTTTGACGAAGGCCCCACAGCTTCGATCCAGCTCCCGCCTCGGTGGCGGCTCATTGCACGCGACGCGTTCAACGGTGTGATTCTGTGGAAACGCGAGATAGACCAGTGGAACAGCCATCAATACCCGCTCAAGAGCGGCCCGGCTCATCTGCTGCGCCGTCTCGTGGCGGTGGGCGAACGCGTCTACGTAACTCTTGGCATTGACGCTCCGGTCACGGCACTTGACGCCGCAAACGGCCAGACAGTTCTGAAGTATCAAGGCAGTGAACACGCCAGAGAAATCGTTGTCTCTGATGGCGTTGCATTCTTTGTGGCCGACACTTCAAGATCCCTGCTGCCTGATTGGCGCCGCAATGATACTTATGTCTGGGCAAATACCAACAGGGCCAATCCAAACTGGGGCTGGAAGGGTACTCTACGCAAGATACTCGCCTATGAAGCCGGCTCAGGAGATTTGTTATGGCAGGCCGAAGCCCCCGTCGCTCCCTGTTCCCTGGCGGTGGACGCCGAGCGTCTCGTTTTCCACGATGGACAAAAGCTTGTATGTATGGACCCCAAGACGGGGATTATCCTCTGGGAAGGCGAACCGGCACCGACCGCTTTGCCCGTTAATACCAGCACGGGACCTCGTGTGTTGATTTACAAAGATGTCGTATTGTTTACCGGCAACGATGGCAAGATGTCCGGTTGGTCGGCCAAAGATGGAAAGAAACTCTGGGAACAGAAGCATCGGCCGAGCGGCCATCAATCCCTCAAGGACCTGTTTGTGGTTGAAGGCCTTGCCTGGACCGGTTCCATCGCAGGCAACTCGAACGACGGCGCTTTCGCCGGCTACGATCCCTTGACCGGAACGGTAGTGAAGGAGTTTCCGGCTGATGTGAAGGTGCACTGGTTCCACCATCGCTGCTATCCATCCAAAGCCGCGGGTAAGTATCTGCTGACGGCGCGTAACGGTACGGAGTTTATCGATCTTACGGCCGAGCACTGGAAGCCGCACCACTGGGTACGAGGCGGCTGTATTTATGGCGTGATGCCGTGTAACGGAATGACTTATGCACCCATGAACGCATGTGGCTGCCAGTTGGAAGCCAAACTCACGGGCTTTAACGCACTGGCCTCCGGACCCGTCCCGCGAATATCCGAAGCAAGCCTTTCCGGCCGGAACCGTCTGGAGCGTGGGCCTGCCTACGGTAAATCGGACGGCCCATCTGCCGGTCCGGCAGACTGGCCTACATACCGTCACGACACAAGCCGCAGCGGTGCAGCATCGGTTACTGTTTCAACCAACCTGAAGCAGACTTGGCAGGCTGGTTTGGAAGGCCGCCTCAGCGCTCCAACCATTGCTGCCGGCAAGCTGTTCATCGCCTCCATTGATGCTCATACTCTGTATGCCCTGGATGCGCAGACTGGACGGCAACTCTGGTCTTACACTGCCGGTGGACGCATCGACTCGCCGCCGACCTATCACAAGGGGCTTGCCCTGTTCGGTTCGGCCGACGGATATGTTTACGCCCTGCGAGCCAGTGACGGCGACCTGAGCTGGCGTTTCCGAGCGGCTCCTCTTGACCAACGTATGATGGCATGGGAACAGCTCGAATCGGCCTGGCCTGTCCACGGCAGCGTGTTGATTCACAACGACGTGCTCTATTGTACAGCCGGTCGAAACATGTACGTCGACGGTGGAATCCGTTTCCTTCGCCTCGATCCTGTCACCGGTAAACTCCTGGGCGAGACGGTCATGGATGACAAAGACCCCGAAACCGGCCAGGACATGCACCTGGCTTATCTGAAGAAGACTCAGGGCAACAACATGCCGGTTGCCCATTCCGACGTTTTGTCCTGTGACGAACGGCACATATGGATGCGGTCCCAGAAGATTACTCTCGATGGCAAACGAATCGAGATAGGCCTCAAGAACGTGACGGAACAAGAGCCCGAAGATTTCCATATCTTCTGTCAAAACGGCTTTCTGGACGATTCCTACTTCTTCCGCTCTTACTGGAGCTTTGGGCGTCGCGTTAGCGGCGGGTATGGTGGTTGGTTTCAGGCCGGGCGACTCGTGCCCTCCGGTCGTCTTCTCTGTCTCGACGAGGGGCGCGTTTACGGCTACGGGCGCAAACTGGAGTACATGGTCAACTCATCTGTGTTGGAGTACCAGATTTTTGCGGCAGACAAGATGGTGACACAAGAGTCCATCGAAAAGTTGAACAAGGCTGAGCGGGCTATGAACAACCGCTTAAGCCAAAGGAACGCAAGCTCTTCCGACTGGCGGCTGCGCTACTTCTTCCCCGTTGAAGACCTGACTGCTACCCGCTTCGAGTGGATTTTTGACCAGCCGGCTGTCCTTGCGCGTGCGATGGTTGTAGCAGGAGACACCTTGTTTATCGCGGGTCCGCCGGACTTGATCGACGAACGGCGCGCTTTTCATTTACCCGATGACCCTGACGTGCAAACCAAGCTCAGGCAACAAGCCGAAGCCCTTACCGGCCGGCATGGCGGACAGCTATGGGCCTTAGCCAAGGCCGACGGGAAATTGCTCGCTCGATATGCACTTGACACGATCCCGGTGTTTGACGGCTTGGCCGTTGCGCAGGGGCGCCTCTTCATGACAACCGTCGATGGCCGCGTGCTTTGTCTCGGTGAGACAGGCAAGCTTGCACTGGCTTCAGTCGGAGATAAGCCCGCGCGCGTTGCCTGGGACAAGCCCGAGGATCCCGGCTACCTCCTGCCTGCCCGGTAATCCAAAGGGGGCGACTTCGCCGCCGAACGAGATTCAGGCACCCCGGCACTTTGGGCCGGGAGCGGTGAGGATGACGGCTTGTGCAATAGAGACGTTGTGTCTGGTTTTGTTCGGCTGGACGATTACCGCTGTCCCTGCGTTGATCAGGATTCGTTTTGCGGTCTTGGCAATAAGGACTTATCTGAAGGTCAGGTCAATGCAGGGAACGAAGCCAAAAAATGCTAATGAACCTTTAGAGCGTTTACTTCTCGGCTCAGGCGTTAGGCAGGAAAACGATGAAGGCGAAATACAAACATACAAGCATCGTTGCCCGGGACTGGAGGAAACTTGCTGAATTCTACCAGTGGAATCTTGACTGCAATCCGGTCCCTCCGGAGAGAGCTAATGCCGGGGAATGGGTCGAGAGGTGTACGGGCGTGCCCGGCGCCGAGGTCTGCGGCATTCATCTGCGACTACCGGGTTATGGCGATGATGGACCCACCCTTGAGATATTTCAGTACAACAGGGCGAAAGAGTCACAGGCAAAGGCAATAAATCGTCCGGGTTTTGCGCATCTTGCCTTTGAGGTTGACGATGTCGAAGCGACAGCAGATGCGGTGACAGCGGCCGGGGGAAATCGTGTTGGCGATATGGTCACCGCCGAGATCCCCGGTGCCGGTACAATTACATTTGTTTATGTTACTGATCCGGAGGGAAACATCATCGAATTACAAAAGTGGGGATAATCTTGCCGAACATCGGCACCGGACTGACGGTCTGAGAATGGTAACTGGTGTCGAGTGTCGGGCCTTGGAGAACAAAAATGAAAAGACGAGAATTTATTAAGGCAACAGCCGCTGCCGCAATTGGACTGATGCACGGGCGGAAAATTTCAGCATCGGATAGTCCCAAAGGAAAGAATAGGCCTAATATCCTTTTCATCATGACCGACCAGCAGCACGCCGGCATGATGAGTTGTACGGGAAACAAATGGCTTCAGACCCCTGCACTGGACCGACTTGTAGCTTCGGGCATAAGATTTGAAAGGGCCTATGCCTGCAATCCAGTCTGTGTCCCGAGCCGGTTCAGTTTGCAGACGGCTCTTATGCCCAGTGCGATTGGGATGGGACATAACGGTGACTCAGCACAGGCTGCCGTGACTGACATTATGGTGGAGCAGTCACTTGGCCGGCTTTTCCAGAAGGCCGGCTATGAAACCGTCTATGGCGGTAAAGTGCACCTGCCCAGGAAGATGAAGGGAATCGAGAACCTTGGATATCGAAACATAACCTCTGACTCACGACAGGGATTGGCAGATGCCTGTGCGGAATTCATCAGGGGGCGGCATACAAGGCCGTTTTTACTGTTCGCCTCGTTCATCAATCCGCACGATATCTGCTACATGGCTATCAATGCTTACAACCGCTCACAGGGACAGGCCCCGGTCGGCAACACGGATTCTAAAACCTGCAAGGCTGTACTGGACCGCGCGCGAAAGACCGGGGACGTCAGCTCTTTTGTGGCTGCCGAATGTCCTCCACTTCCCGCAAATCACGGGGTGCCTGAAGCTGAGCCGGAATGCATAACCCAGAACTACGTTAATGCAAGGCCTTTCCGGGCATATGTCCGTGATAAGTGGACTCAGGAACAGTGGCGTCTGCACCGCTGGGCATACTGCCGATTGACAGAAATGGTTGACAGGGAAATAGGGATGCTGCTCGATGCCCTGCGGCAAGCGGGTCTGGAGGATGACACTCTGGTGGTCTTTACCAGCGACCATGGTGACATGGATTCTGCGCACAGAATGGAGCATAAGTCCGTACTTTACGAGGAATCGGTGCGAGTTCCGTTCGTTATGAGCTGCCGTGGAAAGATTCCCGCCGGTGTGGTCGATGACACGAATCTTATTTCCAATGGTCTGGACCTTCTTCCAACCCTTTGCGATTATGCAGATATAGAAAGGCCCGTAGGACTGCAGGGTGAGAGCTTACGGCCTTTGGCGGAAGCAAAAGAGGTGAATAAGTGGCGTGATTTTGTTGTTTCGGAGAGTCAGAACGGCAGGATGCTGCGGACGGGCCGTTTCAAATACTGTCTTTATGACTCAGGCGGGCACCGCGAGCAGCTTATAGATCTCGAAAATGATCCGGGTGAAATGAATAATCTCGCAGAGGTCGCGGACTATAAAGATGTCCTGAATACGCATCGTGGGCTTTTGCGAAGATGGATTGAAAAAACCGGCGATAGGATTGCGGCCGAGTATGTTAATGTTGGTTCATAGAGATCAGGTTTTGCTGAAATCGATAGTGACGATTAACTTGCGCATCGGTCGAAGCAGTCCATACTTAAAGTTGTAGCAATGAATCGAGGAGAAAAATGGGCATTCTTTGGGAAGTTGTACAAACCGGCTTGATGTACGGCCAGAAGCGTAAATCAGATTCGATGGAGGATCGGGTCCGGTTTCTTGAGGATCAGCTTTCGTTGACACAAAACACGCTGCGTTCCCTGGTCAGGAAGCTCGAGGAGATCCACGGACTTGACATCGATGGAGACGGCAGGGTCGGTTAGTGTTATCTTATTTAATTGTCTGGTTGTAAAATACAGCCGATGACCGCTGAACTCGACTGTTATATTGAAACTGTATAATCATAGCCCGACAGAATCGGGAGTAGAGACAGGATGATAAGAACAGCAAGTTGCATCTTGTTGCTGGCAAGTATGGCGTCATATCCATGTTCTGCCGCTGAAAACACCGATCGCGAAGTTAAGGTACTGAAGATAGCAAGCCTCATGTACAAACCTGTGAAATGGGACAAGGACATGAACTTGCGACAGTTAGACAAAGCCGTCAGAGAAGCACGACGAGAGGGCGCAGAACTCATTGTAACTCCTGAGGGGGCTCTTGAAGGCTACGTGGTTAACCAGGTGATTCGTGCCTCAGGGCAAACGAGAAGTGAGCTTGCAAAAAGATTCGATGCGCTGGCCGAACCTTGTGATGGTCCCTATATTCGGCATTTTCAAAAGCTAGGCAGAGAGCTGGATGTCTATCTGGTTCTTGGTTTTTTGGAGGCCGATGACGGAAAAACTTACAACACAGCTATTCTCATCGGTCCCAACGGGACCATCGCCGGCAAATATCGAAAGACTCATTTCGCACAAGGGTACAGTGCCGGGGAGAAACAGGGAGATAATCCTGTCGGTTATTCAAGAGGTACAAAATACCCGGTTTTTGATGTCGGGTCTTCAAGGATTGGGATCATGATTTGTTTTGACAGGAGAGTGCCGGAAGTGGCCGGGCGGCTTGTGAGAAACGGGGCCGACTTAATTATTAATCCGTCATATGGAATGAAGGGTGATTGCAATCGAGGCTTTATCTCGGCGAGGGCAAAAGAAAATAACGTACCGGTTTTGTTTGTGCATCCGGAACAAACGGTTTTCAGTGATGAGCATGGAGATATTCGAAGTGACATTCGACCCGGGGCAGATGATGTCCGGATAGTTATGATTTCTGTTAATATCCTGGGCAGAAGCCCGGACTAAGAAAGGAGAAACTGAATGCAAATGCAACGTCGTGATTTTTTGAAAGCAGTCGGAGCGGGCATATGTTTTGTCGCGGCCAGAGGTGTTTCGGCCCCGGCGGCTGGGAGTTCCGGGAAACCTAATATTATCCTTTGTATGGCGGATGACCAGGGTTGGGGCGATATGGCTTACAATGGCCATCCCGTCCTCAAGACCCCGAACTTCGACGCTATGGCCGCCGCTGCATTGCGTTTCGACGGTTTCTATGCCGCTGCTCCCGTCTGCTCGCCAACGCGCGGCAGTGTCATGACCGGTCGTCACCCAAACCGTTTTGGATGCTTCAAGTGGGGCTACACACTTCGCCCACAGGAGACCACCGTCGCCGAAGCCCTCAAGACGGCGGGATATGTCACCGGCCACTTCGGAAAATGGCATCTCGGCTCCGTTCGCAAAGGCAGTCCCGTAAATCCCGGTGCCAGCGGTTTTGATGAATGGTTCTCGGCCCCTAACTTCTTCGATAATGACCCCATTCTCAGTCGAGAAGGCATTGCCGTTCAGACCCGGGGCGAAAGCTCAATGGTCACCGTGGATGCTGCACTCGAGTTCATCCGCAAGCACGCCGAAACCCCGCAACCATTCCTGGCTGTGGTCTGGTTTGGTTCTCCACACGGGCCCCATCAGGCGATCGAGGAGGATAGCGCGCTCTACGCCGACCAAAATAAGAAGCAGCAGCACTTCTACGGTGAGATCACCGGAATGGATCGAGCCTTCGGCAAGCTTCGAAAAGAACTCAGGGCACTCGGGATTCATGAGAACACCATCCTCTGGTATTGCAGTGACAACGGAGGCCTTCCGGGCGTTGGTACGACAGGCGGCCGCGGAAACAAGGGCCAAATCTACGAAGGCGGTCTTCGCGTACCCGCGATTCTTGAATGGCCCCTGCATATTCCGAAACCAAGGACGACCGATGTACGCTGCAACACATCAGACATCTATCCCACGCTCCTTGAGATTGCAGGAGTGCGGCTGGAGAATCAACTGCCCCTGGACGGAATCAGTCTGGTTCCATTGATCGACGGCAGGATGAATGCCCGACCAAAACCGATGGGTTTCTGGGACTATCCCATCAAGGGCATAAGCACGCCGAGCCTCCAATGGATGACAGAACTTCTTGAGGCCCAGAAGGCGGGCAACGTCTCTGGCGACACCTCGCGCCTTCGCCTGGACGCGGGCACGATAACCAAACAATATCCGGAAGACACCTACCCGGGGCACGCGGCCTGGCTCGATTGGCCATGGAAGCTTCATCGAATCCAAGATAAGAAAGATAATGTCAAACTTGAGATTTACAATCTCGCGGAAGACCCCGGCGAGAAAACAGACCTGGTCGCACGGGACACCGAGCGGGTGAACTCCATGAAAGCACAGCTCGAAGCCTGGCTGGCATCTGTGGTTCGCAGTCTTAACGGCAAGGATTATCGTTGAGCAGCCGGTGTTGAGAAATCCGGCGGCCCGTCGACCCAGCGGCCGCGATTTCAAAAAGTTGTTGCTTTCTTAAAGCCGATTCTTCATCACGTTCGGCCCTTGAGATTGAGTGACAGTGTCTTGATTGGAACGAGATGCCGTTAAAACACTATTGCTGCGTAACCGACACTATCGGTGCTTGACGTGCCCATTTTGCGACGCATTATTTCGTTACTGCTGGTGTGAGCAAGCAGCAGGCCTTGCTCAGAGCCGAGTTTTTTCGCGGCTGCGACCGCTGCTGCGGCCGCCCCCGGGCCACAGGCATTGTTGTTCTTTGTAGCACTGGCAAGCAGCTCATCCGGCTGAAGCTTGATAGCCAAATCTATAAACTTTTTATCATTGACCTTCTCTGCCCACTCCAGAGCCTTCTGGCTGGTTCCCATCGGGGTAAAGCCGTAACGCGGACCGTAATGGGTCAAATCGGTTGAGCCAATACAAACGATTTTCTTGTGCGTGTCCCGGTCGATAATCTCACCAACACTTGTACCTAACGCTGCCGCCTTCTCCCAGGGCGGGACAATAATGGGCAATATTTTCGCACCAGCAAAGAGATACTGTAAGAACGGCAGCTGCACCTCGATACTATGTTCGGATAAATGAGCATTCAAGTCACTGACGGCTAAGCCGCTGCTTAATACTTCATCCGCCAGTTCCCCGTCAATAGCAACATCGCCGAGAGGCGTTTCCCAAAAACCCCTGTTGCAAACCGCCGGCAATGCGCCGAAATAGCCGTGGGCGGCGCCAAATATTATAAATGTATGAACCTTTTCATGCTGCTGTTTTATCGCTGAGAATACTAACGCCGCTAAACTGCCGCTGAAGGTCCAGCCCGCGTGAGGAACAATACCTGCCACTATTGTTTCAGGCAAAGGCTCACTAAGAGTTCTTTCATCGAGGCACTCGTTGATTTTGTCTATGCAGGAGTCGTGCTGGCCGGGATAAAACTGACCCGCAACAATCGGCTTTCTCGTTTGCATTTTTGCCGCTCCTTTGCTGATATGTGAGTTAAATTTCAGATTTATGCTACATTACGGAATCTCATCCCGTTGTAACGTTTGGTGTTTTTGAACTTGCATTGAGAGCACTTGGCCTTTATCATTACCGCATAATTTGAAACTACGCAATATTGTAACCTGTTTGGAAGAGAAAACAATATGGTATCTGAAAAAACATCTCCGGTCGCGATAGTAATGGGCTCGGACAGCGATCTGGAAGTTATGAAGAGCTGTATCGAGCAGCTTGGCTCTTTCGGAATTGAGCCGATAGTGCGGATAATTTCAGCCCACCGGACACCTCAAATAGCCGGTGATTTTGCACAAAAAGCGGCCGAAAATGGAATAAAAGTCATCATTGCCGCGGCCGGCATGGCAGCACACCTGGCCGGTGCCCTGGCGGCAAAAACCACACTGCCAATAATCGGAGTCCCGTTAATATCGGGCACAGGCTTAGAGGGGATTGATGCTCTTTTGAGCACCATCCAGATGCCGCCCGGCGTTCCGGTCGCGAGTATGGCTATCGGCAGGGCCGGGGCGAAAAACGCCGCCATTTTTGCAGTGCAGATATTAGCCCTTACAGACAAAAACCTCCGCGAAAAACTTGCCGATTTCAAGAAAACCCAGGAGAAAAAGGTAATCCAGAAGGATTCCGCCCTGCAGTAAAGCCGAGATAAATAGAATTTTGAAATTGGCTTTGTTTTTTCGAGGCCAAAAGACGCGATTATTTTCATAAGCCTTTTTTATATAATGATTTGCGTTCATTTACCCCTCCGTCAAATTGGCTTTGTTTTTTCAAATCGTACTCTGTAAAATGTCTTTGTTTAGGATTTCTCCGCCGCGCAAGGATTCCATATTTGTCATTCCCGCGAAAGCGGGAAACCACTCTACACCCGATCCGGTATTTTGAAATTGGGTTTGATTGGCTTTGAATTGGCTTTGTTTTTTTTGTGTCTGAAATCGCAAAAATCCTCATAATCCCCTTTTTTATAAATGTTTACGTTCATTTTGGCCTCTTGGAGATTGGCTTTGTTTTTTCAAATTAGTCTCAATTTTTCTCTCTATTTCTCCGCTATTTCGGCAATTCTGGCAAAAAAATACATTGTTTGACAGCATTTTGTGAGAAGATAACCATTGTATTTTGTCTGAAATCTGATGTCTGTTATCTATGAACGATGAACTATCCAATTTGAGTATATATTATATCATAAAAGCGGCCAAAACTCAAGCAAATTCTGTGTCCTGTGTCCTAAATTCTCTTTTTTGCTTTTTGAAATTTTCTATCTACATTTTCTCATTCAGATACGCCTTATATTAATAGAAGGCAGGAATGTACGGCTTGACAGAATAATCTCAAGCAAATTACGTATTTACCACAATAGATTTAAATCGACAAAAGCTTGTATGATTAGCAAATAAAGCTGGTGTTGCGTAGATTTTACATAGGTTTGACTATCCCTTAGTTATTGTCCATAGTTATTTCCTGGCGCACCCAATACGACATACGTTCGACTATATACGAGATACGAATTTATGTGGGATACGAAATTGTCTGGAGGGAGTTATAGGATTGGCAATTGTTAAAGGAGAAAGGGTCTGTGTTGATAGCTTTAGTTTTGCATTTGGTGAGAAGTAAGGAGATGCCTTGATGGCCGAGTGGCTTTCAGCGTATATTTACAAGCAGCCAGAAGTTGGGGATGCTCTGAGAGACCTGACACGCAAGATCCACGAGTACGAGGATGCTGGGAAGCCTTCGGCTTGTAGAAAAACGGAGGGAGGATTCCGGGATCCTGAGTTGGGGCTATTTCGGCCTGAATGGAAACTCTTTACTGGTATTACGGTTGGGTGTGGGATTGTGGGGGCGGTCTTTTCGTTGCTTGTGTCAAGCTATGGAGCAGGTACATGGGCGGATTTGGCTCTTGCGGTTACGGTTCCTGTATTCGTACTAGGCATCTCATTAGTAGCGGTTGCACGATCAATGAGCGAGTCAGGCAGATTCGCTGTGGAGTACTTGAACAAGTCGTGCAGGATGCCATGGTTCTGCTTCTTGACGCTCGTGGCGGTCCTGACCGGACTTGTTGGGCGATTCTTGTGCACTGTTGAATGGATTCCGAATGTTGTGACGGTAGCGATATGTGCGGCGTCGCTGGGTGCGTCCATTGATTGTCTGGCGATGCTTGCGTTCGTCGTGCGTGAGACAATACGGTGCTCAGAGCCGACCGAGTCGATAAGAGTTGTGTCACAATATGCGGCGAGAAAGTTGAGCTACGCTTATCTGAAGGAGGCTCATGTAAGGCTCTTCAGTACACAGGCCAGAGAGTATCTCAAAAGGTGGTGTGCTGGAAAGGCTATTCATCCACCTTCACAGTACTATGGGTATTACTTCAGATCGAGTCTTAACTCGGGGGAAGGGGTTGATGATGTCGAAATCAAACTGGACGGGCGGGCACCAGGGGAGAATGAGTACAAAGACTACGACCTGGAAGGCCTTGCAGCATTAGACAAGTATCTCAAGGAAAATGACGCCGAGTTATATCTGAGTTCGCCTGTATACGAAAATGAGCAAGGACTGTTGGGAATATTGAGTTCTGAGAATGTGAGGCAGAATGAAAGGCTGCAAGACGAGGTTTCGGCGATGGGGAGGGAAGTAGTCCGGCCGAAAAAGGTAGCGTTCATGGAGGAAGATGAAGATTTCTGGGATAGTCAGCAGAGTAGACTTTATGAAGCGGTGGAAAGGGGCGTAGACAGGGCTGACTCGATACAACTAAAGGCATATCTTCGTGCCGTAAACTTGCCGCTAGCTGTTTTGAGGCAAGTGAGAAGGAAGCATAAGGTGGTGCGAGATGCTTATGGAGAATATGTCCAAAGGGGGTACGACTTCCTCAGACTGTTCTTACGCGCATTACATGAGATATTGGCGGTCCAGGAGAGGAAACCAAAGCATCGTGTTGAAGACGCATATAAGCTTTTGCGCGTAGTGCGTAATTCGATTTGGGACGAAGCTGCGAACATTCTCCGCGATATGGACTATCGCACGATGGAGTTGTTTACGTGGCTCGTGCAGCAAATGTATAATGTGATTGAGGACGCTGGAGATGAAGCTAAGCCTATACGAGAAATGAGGGCGCAGTTTGGGGGGTTTTATGACTTTGCTGGCGGATGGATAGAGGATTGCAAATCAGAGGATGCAGATGACGTGGATAAGATGCGACTAGTTCTGCACGAAGGGCTGACCAAGTGGTTGCTTATCGCGATGGAGAAAAAGGATGGAGAGCTAATCGAACAGTTGTGCGATGCCGGACGACAAATTGTATTTGGGCGTGAAGGGATCAAGTTTGAGCACAGGGAAGTAGTTGCACAGTACTTAGTTCTTGCAGGGCATTTGATTGGTTTGGTGAAAGCCGGGAAGGTTTCAGCACCAGCGGTTGAAAGATTGTTTTGTGAGCGGTATTCAGACGATGTGAGCTTGAATTTTGACGATCTTGTCAGCTTCTATATTGACCATTCTCTTCCTCTTAAGAAGCTGGATTCGTATTTGAGGATATTCTTCTCACCCACAATACAAGGGACAGATCTTTTGACAGGGAGTTCACATTCGACGGGTTACGGTATGACGGGAAGCCAGGAGATGGGACTCGCTTTCATATTCCTGGGAGCTCACGCACTTAAGAGCAGCCATGAACTGCCAGAGCCTGTTGGTGATATGTCTGGGAGGATTAATGAGGAGAACATCAAGACAGTAGGTGAGGTTTTCAATGGTGGGGGGCTTGGCCATGGCCTTAATCAGTTGAGAGGTTGGATTCAAAAGTGCGAGGAATTGCACGATGCGGAAGAGGCAAAGCAGATTGCAGAGGCGAAGTTTAATACTGAGAAGGTTGAGGAGTGGAAGAGGAAGTTCTGGGAGAGATATACGAGGGCGATACCAGTATTGGCTATGTGTCTAAAGAATGGGAACTACGAGGTTGACAATGACGCAAAGTCCGAGCGGCAGTGTGTTCTTTCAAAGATAGCCGTGATCGATTGGAAGTACCCACTGATCGGAGCTGGGGGGGATGAGTACGGAAGAGAAGCTGGCCAAAAGTTGGAGAAGGAACTGGTCAGGAAGATGGCGGAACACAAAGCGAGAGAGTCGAAGGTTGAAGGGGGGATGTCGGAGGTCGTGGGGGAAGCGGTAAGCTGGTTGGAGACAGAAGGTTGCGACAATGATAAAGGGATTGTCGTTGTGATGAGTAAGGAATCGCCCGAAAGTGAGTTGTATGAAGATGAGGATTTTGTGCCGTCGTGGAGGGAAGATGTGCGTTCGCGGGAATTCGAGGGATTCTACCGAGGATTCCCGATTGTGTGGTTGGAGGAAGAGTCGGGTGGCGAAGGGCATGTTAAGGCGGTCGGGGTTGATCCGCGAGGATGGAGGGGGATAAGGGTGAGAGAAGAGGTCGTAACGGAAGGGAGATTTGGCACGCTTGATGTGAGGACATGGACAGAGAAGGAGATTCAGGAGGCCATCACCTCCAAGAAGCTGGAGGAGAAGGATGTGAACAAGGCGAAGGGCAATTGCCCGGTAGATGTGTCGTTTTTTTGGGAGTACGTCGGAGGTGAATTGCCCAGTAGAAAGATATTCGGGGCGCATAAGAAAAACCACAAAAACTAGGGACAGCGGAGCAGCCGACAAGGCCGCCATCCAGCGGGTGAGAGTCCCGCCGTGCCAATTGCACAATACAAGCACGTAGTGATACCACAGCTCATGATTTTATTGGGGGCGTTTATCGATTTATGAGGTTCAATTTGAAAAGGGATGACGGAGCTGTAAATGAACTCGTATAGCGTATAGCGTATAGCGTATATCGAGACTCGATCAACGGACTGCAAATAAGCAGAAGAAAAAGAACTTCAATACACGAAATCGTAAACGTCCTAATTTAACCAACAGGATGCCTTTCGGCAAAGTCTGAAGCCCTGCCGTCCATACATGACTTTTGAGTATTTAGTATTTAAACTGCTGTTGTTATTTAAATGTCACATACGTAAAGCGCGTACGCGCTTTACGTATAAGCATTTTTCTTGAAGAGGATTGTTATCGAACAACGGACACAAAATATCGAATCGGCCCCTCCATAGGCGGATTTTATTAGTGACGTTTACCGATTCATGAGGTTTAGGGAGAAAAGGGATGGCACAGCCGTATAGAAGCAGAAGAACAAGAGCTTCAATACACGAAATCGTAAATGTCCTAATTTAACCAACAGGATGCCTTTCGGCAAAGTCTGAAGCCTTGCCGGCCATACATGACTTTTGAGTATTCAGTATTTAAACTGCTGTTGTTATTTAAATGTCACATACGTAAAGCGCGTAGCTCGGCCACAGGTACGCGCTTTACGTATAAGCATTTTCCTTGCGGATGATTGTCATCGAACAGTCCATCGAACCGCTCAAGCAAGCGCTGGGGGATGAGGACGAGTACTTTGTAGGGAAAGTAAAAGACGCAGCATTTGCCGCTCTTGAGAAAATCAGCAAGAAGAACTCCATAAGAATAACAGGCAGTGAAAAAGCGGGCTAAAAGTGCATGTCATTCCAGGCTGCTCTCAGAGCAGGCAACTTTTGTCCAGAATGTCTTTTTGATTAATTTTTGCTCACTTTGGATGCGGCAAAACACTTAAAAATCGCAGATTTTAGCTCCGTAATCGGGGACCCGGCCCCGAAAAAGGGCTGTAAAAACGGCACAAGCCCAATACGTAAAAAACGAGTCAAAAAGACATCCGGCTTCAACTTTTCAGTATAAAAAAGCCGTAAAATCAAGCGAAGAGGCCCCATTAAGGACATCTGCGGGCAGTTTTTCCGGCGTGGCTGCGGGTTCCTATAAGGGCGCAAAGTGCAATAAATTCCTGCTTTTAGCTAAAGTGCCCGCGATATTATATCGAAAAAATGAATTGGATATCGTTATTTCAACTGTAGTAGAGAGTATAAAACGGTTTCCTGCCACCTGCGGATGAACTTTAAGAGTAAATAACGGGGGTAAAGTTCCAAAAAAGTTTTTTGAACCAATTAAATAATCGGACCTGATAAATGACAGCTTTCCAAACAGAAATCGAATCACAGGTTATAAAATCGGCGGCAGAGGCGTTCAAGGCCTTCTGTGGCGAAATTTCCGGCATATTCGGCATAGATATTCGATGTGAGCAGCAGGAAGTTGCCACAGAGACCAAAGCAGGGCTTGAGAAACGTTTTGACAAGCTGGTGGCCGTCAACGTTGTAGATTCCCAGGGCCTCCTGGATGGGACCTTCCAGATAATATTCGACCGGGAGGGACTATTTACTGTTGGAGGCGTCATCGTCGAGCTGCCCGAAGAAAAGATTGTTGCCAACAGAAGCGAAGCCTCGGCCGAGCTTGCTGATGGTATGGTTGACGCCGTGGAAGAAGCGGGTAATCTGCTGGTCGGCACCTGGGACAAGGTCTTACGGAAAGAATTTGAAAGCCACGGTCAATTTGTGCAAAGATTGCCGGCCTTTGTTGGTGAACCTTGGGACCAGCCCGAAGAAAAGATAGGATTGGCCGGTGATGGAGAGTACGTATTTATTCCCTACGAGATGACAATCGGCTCCTTCCCGGCTTTTAGCTGCGGCGTCATTTTTCCAAAGACATTCTTCGCCGGCGAATCCGAATTAGACAACGAAACGGATGCTTCTTCCCAAGAGAATGACCAGGACCAAACTCAGGACCAGCAGGCCGAAGAACAAGCAGCCGAACCGGCGCCGGAAGATGACGGCGAAGAATCCGGGTCACAGGAACCTGTCGCCGAAGAGGCTCCTGCGGAAGAAGCAGCCGTCCGGGAAGATGGTGAGCAGGCAAATATCGAACAAGAGCAGGAAGATGAAAAAGACTCTTTAGAAAAAGAAGGTTCAGCGGAGCATGAGCCGGAAGTAACCGCCGAGGAAAATCATCCTGCCGGCGATGAAGACAACGCCGCTGATACTGTCGAAGAAGAAGTTTCTGTGTCTGAGACGATCGAAGATACAGCAGCGGGCAAAGTATCGGAGGCAATCCGCCAAATGGCCGAATCTTCTGCCGCTCTTCCAGGTGAGCCCGGCAAGCCCAAAACGACAAAAGGCGCGGCGATTGCCGGCACCGCCGATCTCTTATCTATATGCGCAAAAGACATTATGCAAAAAGACATCGTTTGGGCGGGCCCGGAAGAAAGCGTAGAGCAGGCCCTTGCAAAGATGCTGCAGCACGAGGCGGGCTATTTGATGATAGGCGAGGATGGGGTGCTGGAGGGTATCGTGTCGAAGTCCGATATAACAGGAGCGATCAGTCCCTATTTACGACCTATATTTGCTAAATGGCGCCGGCCTTTGGACGATGCTACTCTTAAAATCAGAACAAAATGGATAATGAGCAGACCGGTCCGCACGATAAGGCCGGGAAAATCGCTGGCAGCAGTAATTGATAATATCTGCCGGTTTGGTGGTGGTGTTTTGCCCGTGGTGGACGAGCAAGGCAAAGTGCAGGGCCTGATAACGGCATTTGATATCTTCGGGACGCTGCTAAATGCCGGAGGGGACATTTCGACTGTGGGCAAAGTACTCCAGGCGCCGCCATTGGCATAAATTCACGATTTACTCTGAAATCCGCCGACGAAGCTTTTGCAAAGAAATATCACACTTATCTAAATTGACAGTAATTCATCGGCCGGGGCCTGGCTTTTTGGCCCAATTATCCACAAAGCAGACAACTATTTAACGAAAAAAGTGCAAAACGGCCGATAAACAGTAATAAACTAAATGCTGTTTGTACTAACCTTCTTTGATAAAGGGCCGCTTTAGTGGCTTATTAGGGCGTTATGCTTGAGATTTTTCAGAATTTCGAAGAAATGGCAGCGAAGCTCAGCCCCAAAGTTTTAGGCTTTCCGGGGTTGTTGGCAGTGCTGCTTGGGTTGCTTGTCTGGCTCGGCGGGCTGGCTGCCAAACGAGTTTTAGCCGCTTTTGTAGGTGCGCTGAGCGGCGGCATATGTGGTTTTTATTTCATAGGCCGGGATATTATCCCAGTGGCAATCTGCGGAGGCGTAGCGGCGATTATCGCGATGGTATTGGAGAAGGTAATTATCACGATAATAGCAGCGGCTCTGGCAGGGACTTTGGCCTTTGTCTTTCTGGCTGCGCCGTATATCGACAATCCGCAGGAATCAAATCCCGCGTACCAGAACGAAATATCGGCGCAGAGCCCAACTATGAGCGTCGATGTAAGCAAGGAAAGGCTAAAGTCATTTGCACTTCATGTCGTCGAAGAGATAAAACCAGTCTACTCTCAGATGCCTATAGAGAGAGGGGCAATAATAGCAGTTTTGGTAGTATTGTTTTTAGTGGGTGGATTTTTCCTCCGGCGTTTAACCTTTGCCTTGTGCTTTTCCGTCACAGGAACGATGCTCCTGTTTCTCGGGATGATTTTGCTGTTGTTATACAAGGGCACTTCGCCTGTCAGCCATATTTGTGACAAACCGTTAATTTATGCTATTGTCTTTTTAGCAATGGCGGCTTTCGGAACTATTGAACAGTTATTGCTTTGTAAAGGCGCGAAAAAGATACCGGTAATAAAAAAACAAGCCGACAAGGTTAAGGGAAAACAAGCCGACAAGGTTAAGGGAAAATCTGAAAGAGCACAAAACGACTGGCGAGCGTCATAACCGATTTCTCGTTTGACAGGAGGTTCGTAAAACGCCAAATCCGTTCGTATTAAGTGACTTTACGAAAATCACTGTCGGCTTGTCGCGAAAATCCGGAACGAATATCAAGGAGAAGAATAATGGATTGCGTTACTATCCTTGCACAGGCAGTTGGAACTGCGGGCCAGGAGGCGGGCGAAGAGTCGATCGTTCCAATTAACCTGTTTTGGGAACAAATCACTTCACTTGGTTTGCTCGAAGCGTTGACCTTCATATCTTTCGGAGCGGTTTGTCTTTTCTATGGTTGGCGCGTCTTTAAGATACTTGTGGTAATCAATTTTGGGCTGTTGGGTCTGATTTTAGGAATAACAATAATTGAGATGATCGAAGGTTTGAACAATCAGCTCATAGGTGGGCTGATAGGCATGGTGATTCTGGCGGTTCTTTCTGTACCGTTGATGCGTTGGGCTGTTTGTTTATTAGGAGCGGCGGCGGGTGGAATACTCACATCGGGAGTATGGTACGCCTGCGGCTTAACAGAAAGATATATCTGGGCCGGCGCGCTTATTGGAATGGTCGGCGGCGGTATGATATCCTTTATCGTCTTTAAAGTGGCCGTTATTCTCTTTACGAGCCTGTGGGGCAGTGGATTAGTGGTAGTCGGATCCCTGGCGCTCTTATACATTTATCCCGAAACAGCGGATAAGGTCGAAGAAATGGTATTCACCCTGAAATGGTTTTTACCCACCGCGCTTATGGTGCCGACTGGAGTGGGTATCGTCTTGCAGCATAAATTCGTCAAAAGTTCGAAAGAGTGGGACTTGTAACTAATGGCACTGTCATGCATTTTTTGATTTTCGCGCATACTCAAACCACCCGCACGACCGTTTAGTTTTTTTTGGGGCCGAACATTAATCATTCAGGCCCTCCCTG
>Ga0307379_10001453_pt1 | contig 37427 bp, 39 predicted proteins | sample UN2MG_FD_202237 | JGI IMG/M metagenome (GOLD analysis project Ga0307379, IMG submission 202237) | Soil microbial communities from Risofladan, Vaasa, Finland - UN-2 | ecosystem: Environmental > Terrestrial > Soil > Coastal area > Acid sulfate soil | place: Finland: Risofladan, Vaasa | collected...
TCACCGGTAGAAAAGTGAAGATCACCCCTCAGATCAGGGCCTATATAGAAAAAAATATGAAGAAGCTCGATCACTATATCGATTATGTATATGATTTCAAACTGATACTCAAAAGGGAGAGACACATTTACTTTGCCGAGGTGAATATAAATGTGAAGCGAAAGATTATCCACATCTTCGCAAAATTAGAGGATGTGTTTGGTGTGCTCGATCTCCTCTTTGATAAGATAGAGGAGAAACTTCACAGGTACAGGGATAAGATTATCAACAAGAGGGTGATACCGCTGAAGGAGAGCGAGGTGGCGGCTGGAACGAACAAACTTGAGGAGTCAACTTCCTGACAGCTCACCTGCGGTGACACCGCAGGTGACACTCAGAACAAGAGGGAGAATGATGGATATTCCGGAGAACGGCAAGTGTATTACAATCGAGAGGCTTCTGCAGCTCGGACATGAGGCTGAGGACCTCCTTCATCTTCGTGTCGTAACAAATGATGAGACGCTTCAGAAGGAAATCTCGACATACGATATCAACCGGCCTGGTTTAACCCTCGCAGGAGATTACGACTACTTTGACTACGAAAAGATCCAGATATTCGGACGCGGTGAGTACTTCTATCTAAAGACCCTCCTGGAAGACGACAAGCTTGACAACCTTTACAGATTTTTTAACTACCCAGTCACGTGCTGTCTCTTCTCACACGGTAACGAGCCGCCGTCCATCTTTATAGAGCTTGCGGATAAAGCGACTATTCCTGTGCTCGTTTCTTCCCTCCCTACCAATATCCTTACCACGAGGCTTACGAAGATTCTCGAGGACGAGTTTGCACCGAGGACGAGCGTTCATGGGGTGCTCGTCGAGGTCTTCGGAGTAGGAATCCTCATCGTAGGCAAGAGCGGAGTAGGCAAGAGTGAGTGCGCGCTCGAGCTCATCGAGCGGGGGCACCGTCTCGTAGCCGACGATATCGTGGAGATACGATCCATAGCAGATACACTCCTCATAGGGAGCGGTGCAAAGATCATACAGCATCACATGGAGATCAGGGGCCTCGGTATTCTCAATATCAACCACCTCTTCGGTGTCCGCGGCATAAGGGACCAAAAGCAGGTCCAGCTCGTTATCAGCCTCGTGGAATGGGATGCAAAGGGTGAGTATGACCGTCTCGGCCTCGAGAAGTCTGCTTATACGATACTCGGCGTTGAGGTCCCGCTCTTTACGATTCCGGTCAAACCGGGGAGAAATATCCCGATTCTTATGGAAACGGCAGCCATGAACTACAGGCTTCTCAAGATGGGATACGACTCGGCGAAGGATTTCGAGAGGCAGCTTTATAAGAGAATTCAGGAAGAGAAGCATAAGAACAGTAAGGAGTAGTCCTCTCCCCTTATGAAAACAGGGAAGTTCATACCCAACGACCCCAAGTCCAACCGTTAGATTTTTTAACTTGCTGAAAAGCCTTTTTTACTATAGCATAGTTTCATCACGAAATAATGTTTGGCGGGTTAGTGCGGTTTTCTCAAAGATTGCTATGCAATCAGATTGCATATCAACGGAGCTTAGTGATGATATGAAAGTAGTTTATATTTTCATGTTACAGTGAGAAAAGCGCTTAAATACCCATTCCTTCGTAAAGGAATGGGTATTGACCTTCCTATTACGATTGCACATAAGGAATGGGGATTAAACCCCCGTTACTTACAGTTTGCTATTGGTCATGAGAAACGGGGATTGAACCCCCTATGTCCAATCATTTACAGAGTTTTGTGAGAAATAGGGGTTAGTGTATGGTAGAAAGGGAACTAACTATACAAAACGAATCGGGGCTTCATGCGAGGCCTGCAGCAATCATCGTGCAGAAGGCGAACGGTTTCAAGTCTGATATTTTCCTCGAAAAGGATGACGACAAGGTGAATGCGAAGAGCATAATGGGTGTGATGATGCTCGCTGCCGCTTTTGGTACGAAGGTCAAGGTCATCGCCGACGGTGAAGATGAAGAGGAGGCGATGGAGGCCCTTGTAAGACTTTTAGAATCAGATATTGACAGTGAGGTCAAGTCATGAAAAGAACAGTAGCGGTTATCTTGACACTTCTGTTATTCACTGTGCCGGCTCTTTGTTTCAGCATAGAAGGCGAGACGTACGTGAGGAAGGACCCTATCCTTGCAGCGGCCCTCTCCTGGTATATTCCGGGACTCGGACAGATGTACTCCGGTTCAATAATCAAGGGGGCGCTTTTCTGGGTCGTGGAGAACTCTCTTCTCGTTGCTGCGGTTATGCCATTTGTCGAGCTGAAGCTCGATGTGACCGGGAACATGGGGGTCGGGGTGAATCTGAAGTCAAAGGACAATATCTTCGAGAGCAACGAACAGAGGGTGGCCCTCGCACTCGGTATAGCTCTCGCCGTGGTCCACATCGTCAATGTGATCGATGCCGTCAACACGACCCGCAGCTACAATAAGGCATTTGGGGAAGAGCTCTATACAAACTTCCAGTACGATATTGAAGGCGAGAGCGTTATCCTGGGGTTACAGGGAAGGTTCTAAAATACTCTTTTCAGGATGGTTCTATGAGCAGGACAGCAATCTATATCATAACCGTTGTCATACTGATAGTATTCTTCTCGTCGTGGGCCGGTTTTGCCCAGGAGGAGGTTCCAGACGCACCTGTGAGAATATACCCTACAGAAAAGGACCCATTTGTGGCCGGACTTCTCTCCTGGCTAATGATGGGGACGGGCCAGATGTATTGCAATGAGTATACGAAGGGTTCGATCTTCATCGCGGCCGATCTTGTTGATAAGGTCGCTCTGATACTCCTCATCAGCCATATTAACAGCAAGTATGCGCCGAGCAGCGGGGAAATAATCAATATAAGCTGGGATTCATTCGACTCGGGAACAAAGATTATAACCCTTCTGTACTTTGCCGGGTCTCTGACACTCAGGTTCTACAATGTAATTGACGCAGTAAACTCGGCAAACAACTACAACCGAAGATACTTCTATCACCGGAGTGAGGAGGGGTTTGATTTTTCTCTCGGCCAGGATATTATGAGCGTGGAGTACAAGTTTCGATTCGACGAATGAAGATGAAAAGAAAGACAGCAACTATAGTAACAGTCATTCTCCTTGTTCTTTTAGGCGCAGGCGGTGCCTGTGCCGAAAACCTCACAATTCAGTTCCAAAGGAACACGGTTTCAGACGGGCAGATCAACGTCTTCTTCTCTCTTCAAGGGTCCATCTCGTACGATACTGTTGATGCCATACGAAACGGTATTACCGCGAAACTCAAGATAAACTTCCAGCTTACACGGAGTGAAGGTTTCTTAAGTCGTGGGCAGGACATCCTGAGGGAGAAGGTCGAGGAGCTCACAATATCCTACGATGTCTGGGAGAACGGTTTTGTGATAGAGAACGAAGAGCCGAGGAGTGTACAGCAGGTCAAGAGAGCTTCTAATATAGTGAGCAAGGTCAATGAGATGATAAGCCCCACCGTCATAGATGCGGCTTCCCTGAGCACGGACGAGGAGGTCTCGCTGAGAGCCAAGATATACATCCAGACTATCAAACTCTACCCACCCTTCGGTATATTCCTGTACTTCTTCGATCCCTGGAACTACGAGAGCGACTGGATTTACTCGAGCCCTTTCACTTTAAAGAAATGACAGTATGATGAAACAAAAAAGGCCCCTGAAGAGAGAGACGATCATCCTTATCGGTATCATCAGCGTATTCACGGTATTCGTGATAACGGTTATCTATATCAGCTTCAAGGTTGAACCGATTCTTCTCCTCCAGGTGATTACCAAAAACAGGCCCCTGCTCATCATCCTTCTTTTCATATTCGGTGTAATGTTCATTTTTGTTCTATACAACCTCTTCCAGGTCGTAGTGGACAGGATCAAGAACAAGGAGGGATCAAGATTCAGGTTCAGGCTGACTCTCTTCTTTCTTATCATCGCTTCGATTCCTATCGTGCCGCTTTCTATAGTCTCGAACAACCTCATTTCAAAGAGCATCAGCCTGTGGTTCGTGAGCGGAATAGAAAGTTCCCTTACAGACGCAATCGAGGTTTCGAAAGAACTCTACACGAAGTTCTCCGAAGAAAGCGAGAGAGAGTGGGATAGCAGCTGCCGGGACTGTACAGAGGAGGAGATTGCCCGTAACGAGTACGTTACGATCGAGGGGGTATTCGTCTATCTAAGGGACGAGAAACAGATGAAGTCGGTGTACGCAAAAGACCCTGCCGTTATGGCAGGTATTGAGGGGCTCGAAGGGCTCGATCCAGAGATGGAAAGCTGGAAGAGAGTGTACATCGGTAACAGCGAATACCTTATAGTGCCTTCGGATAACTCCGAGCTGGGGCGGGTCTTTCTTGTACGAAAGATCCCGGATTCGATACAGGGATACACCGGCCAGATATCGCTTGGACTCCAGAACTACCGCACACTTAAGATAATCCGGGACCCCATCAGGGTGATTGTTGTTCTGTTTTATATTGTTGTCACAATGCCCATCGTCCTCCTTACTTTTTACCTGAGCTTCAGCATATCGAAGGATGTAACGATTCCTATCAGGGAACTTGCGATTGCAACTCAGAAGGTCGCGTCAGATAAGCTCGACTACAAAGTGGAGTTCGAGGCCAAGGACGAGTTGAAGCTGCTGATCGACTCTTTCAACAAGATGACGGAGGACCTCCGGGTAAACAAGGAGCTTGTGAAGCACTCGGAGCGGATTGCGGCGTGGAGGGACATCGCCCGGAGGCTAGCCCATGAAATCAAGAATCCGCTCACACCGATTAAGCTGTCTGCTGAGCGGCTCCTCAAGCTCTATAAAAGGAATGATAGGTACAGGGAGGTCCTCGCGAAAGGTATTAACACCATTATCATGGAAGTCAACAATATCAATGAAATGGTGAATGAATTCAGCAAGGTTGCCCGGTTTCCTGAAACCAAGCTTCAGCGTACCGATATTGTTCCATTGATCGATGATATAATCGGATTCCTGAAAGAATCCTACAGGGAGATAAGCTTTTCATTTTACCATAGCGAGGACAACGTATATCTTCTCATTGACAAGGCTCAGATAAGAAGGGCGTTTCTGAATATTTTCTACAACAGCATCAATGCGATACCCCAGGAGGGAAATGTTACTGTCGAGTGTTACAGAAGCAAGGGTAAGGAGGGCTACTACACCGTGTCCGTGAATGATGACGGTGTGGGGATCCCGGAAGATATCAGGGAGAAGATCTTTGACCCATACTTTTCAAAGGACGGAAGGGGAACCGGACTCGGTCTCACCATTGTCGAGAAGATCGTCATTGACAACAACGGAAGGATCTGGTTTGAGTCGAAACCGGGGGAGACAACATTCCACATGGAGTTCAATGAAGCATGAAAACAGTTCTTGTTGTTGATGATGAGAAGAACATAAGGGAAACCCTGAAGGATGTGCTCGAGGATGAAGGGTACCATGTGCTGGTAGCCGAGGACGGGAAGCAGGCGGTCGATATTTTAAAAAAAGATCGGATCGATGTCATGCTTCTGGATCTTTGGCTTCCAAAGATAGGCGGAATGGAGGTGCTCGACAGGGTCAAGAGACAATACGGCGAAGTCGAGATTATAATAATCTCCGGGCACGGGACGATAGATGCCGCTGTAAAAGCCACAAAGATCGGAGCTTTCGATTTCATAGAAAAACCGCTTTCGCTGGAGAGGGTTCTTAATGTAGTGGATCATGCAGTAAAGATCAGCAGGCTCAGACGTGAAAACATCATCCTCAGAGAGGCAACGCAAAAGAGATACCACATGGTTGAGGGGAAAAGCAGGGCCTACAAGGAGATCGAAAGTCTCATCACAAGCTGTGCAGATAGTAACTCGAGAGTGCTGATAACAGGTGAGAATGGGACCGGCAAGGAGGTTGTCGCTCGAAAGATACATGACAGGAGCAGGCGTCAAGACGCCCCGTTTGTAGCGGTGAACTGTGCCGCCATTCCAGATACCCTCATCGAGGCGGAGCTTTTCGGCCATCAGAAGGGGTCGTTTACCGGGGCAATAGAGGACAAGAAGGGAAAGTTTGAGCTTGCCGATAACGGAACGATATTTCTCGATGAAATCGCAGACATGAGCCTCGATGCGCAGTCAAAGGTTTTGAGGGTCCTCGAGGAGATGCAGTTCGAGAGAGTGGGAGGAGTCGAGCCGATCAAAATCGATGTGAGGGTGATTGCCGCGACGAACAAGGATATAATCCTGGAGATAAATGAAGGGCGTTTTCGAGAGGACCTCTACTACAGGCTGAATGTCGTTCCCATTCATATCAATCCGTTGAGAGAAAGGAGGGAGGATATCCCCGTTCTCATTGACTATTACCTCGAACTGTTTGCAAACGAGAACAATAAAAAAAAGAAATCGATTGATCGAAAGGCCCTTGATTTTCTGAGTGAGGAGTATACATGGCCGGGTAATATAAGGGAGCTCAAAAACCTTATGGAGCGCCTCAGTATTCTGGCGGCAGGGGAGAACATCAGCATAGAAGATGTGATTAGCAATATCCCCTCTTACAAGAAACCCTTGGTATTCTCCGGCTCGAAGAGCCTGAGAGAAGCGCGGGAGGGCTTCGAGAAGAGTCTAATAGAAACAACCCTCCGTGAAAACGGCTATAACATATCAAGGGTGGCACAGGTGCTGAAAATCGAGAGATCAAACCTCTACAAGCTTGTTAAAAAGCTCGGTATCGAGATCAAGAGATAAGCCAGGATATCAGGGATTGTTCGGTCGGGGATTGTCAATCAGGGATTGAGGGAACATGGGAGCAGCTGATACGATACTCGCAGAGATCAAGAGAGGTAAGGTGTGGCCGACATACCTCCTGCTCGGGGAGGACCGGGGGGCCAAAGAAGAGGTGATATCCGCCCTGAAAGAGAATCTCTTCGGCGATGAAGAACAAAAAGAGTCGGGCTCTTCCGTCTTCTTTGGAGACGAGGCTTCGGTTTATGAAATAGTGGAAACCCTGGCAACCTCCTCTATCTTTTCGGATAAGAGGATGGTGATAGTGCACAGTTTCGACCGCATCGGAAACATTAAGCCTCTCCTGGATTATGTGAAGGCCCCCATTTCCGATACTGTCCTCCTTCTGCTCACAGATAAGACCTCTGTACCGAAAAGTACCAAAACCGCTGCGGCTGATACCGGGAAGGTAGCTGTATTCTGGCCGATGTTCCAGAGCGAAGGGGAGCGCTGGCTTTCACGATACCTGAAGAGTATCGGTGTCGAGACGAAGCCCGATGCCGTAAAGTACATCATAGAGGTAACGGGAACCGGGAAGCTCGAGCTGAAGAGCCAGGCAGAGCATATCATCAACTACCTCGAGGAGGGAGAGGTCCTCACCTTTGAGACGGCGAAGAGCATCATAGCACGCTTGTACCGGTACACTGTTTTCGATCTCTCGAACCGCCTTTTTGTCGCCCGAGCGGGCGAGATCGTTCAGGTTTTCAGGTGGCTCGTTCGAACGGGCGAGGACCTCGTGAAGCTCGAGTATTTCTGCTCGAGGGAGCTACGAAAAATATTAAGGGCGCATTCTATGCAGAGTAATAACTACACATTCGGGCAGATCGAACAAAGCTTAAGTTTCAGAAAGAACGAAGCTTCACGAATTAGAAAGATCCTGGCGACAGTGAAGAGAGGGAAGTTACAGAAGATCTACGCCGGTATTTCTGATCTTGACTACACACTCAAATCGAAACCGAAAGAGATCGGGTTGGCGTCGTTCGAGAGGCTCCTGATAGAGATGGGAGCTTGACAGAGGAGGTATCAAATGCCTGATATCGTGTCGATAGGGGAAGCGCTAATAGATTTTTTATCGATCGAAGGGGAGATGCCGCTCGAAGAAACCGGAGGTTTTACGATTGCTCCCGGAGGGGCGCCTGCTAATGTGGCGGCCGCAGTTGCAAAACTGGGTGGAAGCTCTGGATTTGTCGGAAAAGTTGGCGACGACGCCTTCGGCAGGAAGATACGGAATGCGCTCGACGGAGCAGGTGTCAACAGTGATATGCTGATTCTCGACAGGTCGGTCAATACAACGCTCGCTTTTATAGCCGTAAAGCGGAACAAAGAGCCTGATTTCATGTTTTTCAGAAATCACTGCGGAGCAGATCTCGCCCTCAAGCAGGATGAGCTCGATGAAGGCTACATTTACGAGTCGAGAATCCTCCACTTTGGCTCCATAAGCTTAACCGGAGAACCGCTGAGAACTACAACCCTGAAAGCTATAACGATTGCCAGGAATGCGGACCGTATTATCTCATTCGACCCGAATCTCAGACCCACGTTATGGGAGAGTCTGGAGCGTGCAAAAGCTGAGATCATCGGCGGACTCGAATATGCGGATATCATAAAGTGTACGCAGGAGGAGTTGGAATTCATCACAGGTACCGACAGTCTCTCAAAGGGGACTGACTCAATTTTAAAATATGGACCGAGGATGGTAATAGTGACGCGGGGGGAGAGATCATGCTATTTCAACAATGGAGATGTGACTTTCGAGGTTCCCGCATTCGATGTTGAGCCCGTCGACACAACCGGTGCCGGCGACGCCTTTGTCGGGGGAGTTCTGCTGGATATCGTCGAGAGGATCAAGGCCGGCCGGCCTGTTTTTTCACTTTCCCGGGAGGAGGCGGAATCTATCGTGCGGTTCGCATGTGCCTGCGGCGCCATTACCGTGACGAGAAAGGGCGTTATCCCGGCACTCCCCACAAAAGCTGAGGCGGAAGCTTTTTTGGAGAAGCATCCTTAGACCTCTATCATAATATGTAGTACTATTCCTGCCCATTGGTTACAAGCTTACTTGGAATATCATATTGCGCGGTACAAATGTATCATGAAGCAATGACAGTAAATCGTTATGCGTACCGTAGCAAGTAAGTTACATGTTCAGTGGAGTTAGTAGTATGATTTTATAACAGACCTTACTCACCGTGACATTGCTTTAGATGTAATGTAATTCGGGGACAGTTTTTAGTAAGCTCGACAGGTGATATACCTCCTAATGTGGACAAGCCACATTCTTGATTAAAATATTTTCTTGCCAAAAAGGCAAGAAAATCAGTAATAAGGTACTAACGATTGATGTGGCCGTTCATGATTATAGTAATATAGATATTGTAATGGCTCTTCTTTGAAATCATCAATGGAATCGAATGTGGTTTCACGTATTAAATCTTCTTCCAGCGTGCGCCAGAATCGTTCTGCTTTCCCATTGGTCTGCGGACGACACGGCCGAGTATAGTGGGGACGGGGGTTGACAGTATGACATTGATGAAGCGCTAGCCTCCGTCGCCCATTATTCGTCATACAGTTAGGTTGGAAACCGGTCCCTGCAATTCCTAATAGTCCAGCAAAGGATGCCACTCAGGCTGTTTCTATCCTCACTGCCAACCATGCCGGTTGTGTCGCTTCCTGCACTGCATACGCGGGGGTGTGGTATGGTTGACACATATTTTAGGAGTTCGTAAATATCGTTGAATACATGAAAAAAGGTGCTATATTGGATTAAGTTAAAGCCATGGACGCTGGAAAGCTGGTGTGCGGATCCAGTATCCTATTATTCAAGGGGGTCCACATGACAAGAAAAATTATAACGATCGTAATGGTGATTGCCCTTTCAGGGTTGATGATTACTCTTTTTTCCTGTGCATCGAAAGAAAAGGCGGCAGGCAAAATAGAAGGTCTCCCGGAATGGTACCTCAATCCGCCGATTGCTGAAGATGCTATCTACGGAGTCGGTTCGGCGAAGATGTCGTCACTCGATATGTCGAGGACTATGGCGATATCAAGGGCGAGAGATGATGTGGCGAGGCAGATGGAGGTCCTCGTGAAGAGCGCCATACTGGACTACGCTCAGGAAGCAGGTGTTTCGGACAATGCCCAGGTGATTCAATTTGCAGAGACTATCTCTGTACAGATTACGAATACAACGCTGAGGGGATGCAAGACCGATAAGGTGGAGCAGGGAACGGATGAAACGTTGTACGCTCTGGTCGTATGCCCAGTCAGCCTTCTCCAGGATGAGGCCGCCGAAGAGTTTAAAAGGACTGAAGAGGCTGCGTACTCCGAGTTCAAGGCGAGAGAGGCGGAACGCTGGCTCGACGAACAGATCAACGGTAGAAAATAAACAAAGGCCGGATGCGAGCTGTTCCGGTGTTCTGATGAAAAGAAATCGTGTCTGCATAATAACCGTTAGCGGAGCGGTTTACGGAGTGATAATGATGGTGTGGCTTTTTGGTGCTGCCACACCATTTTCTGTTATGGCATCAGCTCCGGACTGGGCCTGGACTCTCGGGCCAAAGGACGGGCATCCCCGTTTTCTCGCTTTCTGCCCGAGGCTCTTGAACCGCGAAAGGGAGAGGCCCGAGTGCATTTGCAGGGCATCTGAGCAGGCATCGAAGTACGCGGACGTCAGGATTCGAGCGAAAAAATATTACAGAAAGAGAGCCCTTTTTACCCAATACATGAACCGGGCGACGGTCGAGTTTGACGAGGACCTCGCAGTCGAGCTCTTACAGAACCTCGCCGTAGAGAGGGAATATCGGGACGAGGAGGGAACGTACATCCTCGCCCGGCTTACATCGGCGGACATGAAAGATCCTGCTTTTGATGCATACGCAGTGGGCGACGGTTTCGAATGGGCGGAGGGCGGTTTCGAAATACCTGGCTACCGCACCGCAGTCGGTGTGGCGAAAAGAAGAAGGCTTTTTTCAGATTCGATAGAATCCGCAGACCGGGACGCGCTCGTCCGGCTTGCAATGCAGATTTCTTCTAAAGTCGAATCAGGACTTCTCGATGCAGGGAAGGGTATGCAGGGCATGTTCGGATACGAAGCAGTCGAAGCTCGGATTTCAGGCTTTTACGTTCTGGCGCGCGGAAGGTCGGATGACGGGAGATACTACTACTCACTGGCCGTATGCCAGAGGTGAAAAGCGGGGACTTAAAAAGAGGGTGAAAACAGGACATTTCATGGTCATCACAGCACTCGGAAGAATATTCAGGGGCATAATAGATAAATCGGCAGTGAAAACAAGATATGTCATGATCGTTGCAGCGGCAGGCTTGCTGTTCCTTGCCTCATGTCAGACATCGCAGAAGAAACAGCCCCGGGGAATAAAGAGAGGGGAAGAAACCACAGAGACGGCTTCAAGCGAAGCCTACAGGTTTATCGAAGAGTCTGAAAGCGGCCTGGATGATGATATGGGGCAAAAAAGGGAGGGAGGGGACCTGCCGGTGTGGACGAGAACGCAGCCTGTTCTCGACGGTTACTATGTCGGGATCGGCCACTCGCCTGATACGGGAAAGCCTTCTGAAGACAGACAGCGTGCCCGCCTGGGGGCCTTGGGAGATCTCGCCGGGGGGATATCCGTTCATATCATGAGTGAGATATTGGACAAGCGGGGAGAGAGATACGGCAACTATTACGAAGAGATCGAGATCAATATAAGAGCTTCGGTTGATCTGACGGTACAGGATGCGGAGCTCGTTGACTCATACTACTCGAAAGAGGACGGGTATTGGGTATACTTCAGACTTTCGAAAAACGATTGGGAGCGCATGCAGGAAGAGAAAAAAGAGGTGCTGGCTGACAGGGTTAAGAGAATGGTGGAGGGCCCTCTTGCAGACACATCTCTCTCGGTCTCCGAAAAGGTCGGGATCCTCTCGAGAGCAATAGGTTCGGTAATCGATTCCGGGTTTGCCGGAGTGGTCCGCACGGACCTCTTCGACAAACCCGGGTACCTGCTCGATCTCCTGGTGATAGAGCGGGATACTCTTATCAGCTCTCTCTCTCTCGATATGGCTTCCGGTGAGCTGCTTCTGTCTCCGGTAGGATCCGCGGATATCGAGGTGAGAGTGACGTCTCGGAATAAAACGATGCCAGGCGCCGTTCCGGTGGTTTTCAAGACAAAGGACGGGATCGGTGTATCGAGTGTCATCACCGGTACAGACGGGCGTTACAGGGGGCCTGTCGATCTCTCCCGGCTGCCGTTCGGCCGCTGCCAGATGACAGCGGAGGTTGATCTGTCCGGCACCGGCGTAAAACAGGTCGTCGGGAATCCGGAAATCACCGTTCCAGTATACAGGCGGCCGTTCTATGCGCTGCTCACGGTCATCGAAACAGGGGAACTTTCCGAAGAGAGCGTCTTCTCATCTGCGCTCCTAATCCTCTCCTTTCTCGAATCACCGAAGCTCAGTTTCGCTTACACTGATACCGGCCACGATATTGTGGTCGAGTTCTCACCACTCTTCCGCGTGCTTCGAAATCCACACTACAAGCTGGTCGCTGCATATGCAGGGGTCAGGGTTTCTCTGCTTGAAGGAGAGAGAATCCTCGTTTCCTTTCAGTCCGAAGAGTTCAAGGGTATGGGGCTTGACGAGCCCCAGGCAAAACAGCGGGCCTTTAAGAAGATGGCAGACGCTCTACGTTCGGATGTTGATTTTCAAAAAAGGGTAGAGAAGGCTCTTGAGAGCCTTGCTCTACCCTGATATACGGACGTTTTTAAACTCTTTCTCAGTCTTTCTTCAGCCAGCTCATCATCGCTCGCAGCTCTTTTCCTACCTTTTCGATGAGGTGCTCTTCTCCCATTTTTTTTAGTTTTTTATAGACCGGCTTATTCGCCATATTTTCGAGTATCCACTCGCGGGCGAACTCTCCTGTCTGGATCTCAGAGAGTATCTTTCCCATTTCGCACTTTACACGCTCATCGATTATCCGTGGCCCCTTCGTGTAGTCTCCGTACTCCGCAGTATTGCTCACAGAGTAGCGCATATACCCCATGCCGCCCTCGTTGAGAAGGTCAACAATGAGCTTCAGCTCGTGCATTACTTCGAAATAGGCGATTTCCGGCTGATATCCCGCCTCTACGAGGGTCTCGAAGCCCGCCAGTATGAGAGCGGTCACCCCGCCGCACAGCACTGCCTGCTCCCCGAAGAGGTCCGTCTCCGTCTCCTCTTTGAAGGTGGTCTCGAGCACGCCGGCCCGGGTCGCGCCGATTCCCTTCGCGTAAGCAAGCGCATGGTCCCTGGCTTTTTTGGAGGTGTCCTTGTACACGGCGATAAGACTCGGTACGCCTTTTCCCTCGACGTACATCCTGCGTACGAGGTGTCCGGGGCCCTTCGGCGCGATCATTATTACATCGACCCCGTTCGGGGGGATGATCTGTTCGTAGTGGATGTTGAAGCCGTGTGAAAAGACAAGCGTGTTACCGGCTTCGAGGTTTTTCTCGATCGATTCTCGATAGACCCTGCCCTGATACTCGTCCGGAACGAGGATATGGATGAAGTCCGCTTCCTTCGATGCCTTGTCGGCCGATAAGGGACTGAATCCGTGCTCTTTCGCGAGGTCCCAGTTTGCGGTCCCCTCGACCTCGGCTATGATGACGTTGAGCCCGCTGTCTCTCAGATTTTGTGCCTGAGCATGCCCCTGGCTCCCGTAGCCGATTATGGCCAGTGTCTTTCCCTGAAGGAGTGAAAGATCTGCATCCTGATCGTAATATAGCTTAGCCATATGGTAAATCCTCCATTCTTTTTTTCTCGGCAGCAGGTTTTATTTCCGTAAAGCACATAAAATACATTTAAAAAATAACACCCCTGCGAAAAGTTATGATATGATTATACCAAAAGCCGAAATAGTCAAGTAGAAGAAAGAAGGACGGTTGTTATATCTGCGGCCTGAGGGTGAGGTAACCAATGACGTATGACAGCAGACGGGTGATTGATCTGTTCACCTCTCTATACGGGAAGGGAAGGGTAGAAGCGAATATCGAGCGTTACAGGAAGGCCCTTGAAGCCCACAGGAGGCTGTTCTCCCTCAGGGCGGGCTCCCTCAGGGAGGGCTCCCTCAGGGCGGGAGAGTTCTTCAGCGCCCCCGGCAGAATAGAGATAGGGGGAAACCACACGGACCATAACAGCGGTCTCGTTCTTGCTGCGAGTGTAGGGATCGATGCCCTTTGCAGGGCTTCCATAAACGATGAAGGTATGATCCGCATTTTTTCAGAGGGTTTTTCAGATGTTTTCTCAGTCAGCCTCGACGGTCTTGGAAAAAGAGAGGAGGAGGAGGGAACAACCGCGGCTATAATACGCGGGATTGCATCGAGGTTCAAGGAACTCGGATATGCGGTCGGCGGTTGGGACGGGTATATCACGAGCGATGTGCCTGTCGGGTCGGGTTTGAGCTCCTCTGCATCGATAGAGGTAGTTGTGGCCGATGTGCTCAATCATCTCTACAACAACTCAGAGATCGGACCGGTCGAGATCGCCAAGGCCGGCCAGTATGCGGAAAATACTTATTTCAACAAGCCGTGCGGGCTTATGGATCAGATTGCCAGCGCCGTGGGAGGTGTGGTACAGATTGATTTTGCCGATGCCGAGAACCCGGTTGTCCGAAGAGTTGATTTCAGTTTCCGGGATTCAGATTACGCTGTACTCGTTGTCCAGACCGGTTCCTGCCACGCAGACCTCACCCCCGATTACGCGGCGGTACCAGAGGAGATGCGGCAGGTTGCGGGAGAGCTCGGCCATTCGGTAATGAGGGGGGTTGAGCTCGAAGAGTTGCTGGGACAGGTGAAGAAGCTGAGATCGAATGTGTCGGACCGGGCCATTCTCAGAGCCTACCATTTTATCCGCGAGAACGAGAGGGTCACCGAGGAGCGGGCGGCTCTTGAGAATAAAGACCTGGACCGTTTTCTCGATCTCGTTACCGAGTCCGGAAACTCGTCCCAGAGGTGGCTGCAGAATTCGTTCTCCGTACAGGAGCCGGGCAGTCAGGGGGTAACGCTAGCGCTGGCCCTGACGGAGGATTTCTTCAGAAAAAGAAGGAAGGGGGCGTACAGGGTCCATGGCGGTGGATTTGCCGGTACCATCCTGGTGTTTGCCCATAAAGAGGATGTCGGGGATTACATTAAGCAGATGGAAAAGATATTCGGGGAGGGGGCTGCGAGAATGCTGTTCATAAGGCCGATCGGCGCAGTATGCCTGGCGGGTCTTTTTGAAAGGTAATAAGAGCCGCTGCCCGCATGGGTTTTTAATCCCGCGCAATGAGAATCAGTTGCATCCTGTTCTGTGGTATGCGCTGTCACTGCTGGTGAGTTGATGTAAATCCTGTTCGGCCCGCAGTCCTTCACAGCGTGTCACAGAGGCGATTCCCACGGACGCCCCCTGAGTATGGTATCATTTATTCAGCCTCATGTCACATCGTTACCGGGCCGTCAAACTCTCATACAAGCAGTTTGGCCAGGGGCATCAGTTTTTATTGCGGGGACCCGAAAAGGCTTGACTACGAGACACAATTTTCACACCCTAATGGTAGGGGGCGGCTTCAATGGAAGAAGTCATCAATGAAATACTCGAAATTGAGAAGAAGGCCGAGCAGATCGTCGGAGATGCCAGAGACAAGGCAGCAGGTATTGTAGCCAAAGCAGAAGGTAAGGCTGCAGGACTGTTGAAAAATACCCAGGCAGATGCTGATAAGATTATGAGGAATGCGCTGCAGAGCGCGCAGAAAGAGGCGGAAAGGGAACGAGAGAGGATCCTGAAAGAGGCTGAGGAGAAGGGGAAGGGGCTTTTCGAGAGAGAACAAGAAAAGATCGATAAGATCGTTGAGGATATCGTGGATATTGTAGTTCAGACCGAATTTCAATAGGAACTTCGATAATGGGACAGCAGCTTCGTACGTACGCTTTTTTAAATGCCAAACTGCGTGCGCGAATCAGCAAAATTATAACTGAGGATACCCTCGAAAGAATGATCAAGTCCCCCTCTATTGAGGAGGCGTTGGGGCTTATAAGAGATACATCCTTTAGGGTTGTGGAGGAGGTTTACAAAAAGACCGGGGACTTCAAGCTTGCTGAGCTGGAGATCTTGAAAAGGGAAGTCGAGTTATATGTAGAGGTTGAACAATACCTTGAGGATAGTACTCTGGAGTTTGTACGGGCGCTCACGTCACGGTTTGAGATAGATAATCTCAAGAATGCGATCCGGCTCTTTTTTACAAAAACGATCCGAAAACGTCCTATCGAGACTCTCTCGCCATATATTCTCCGCGAGAAGATCCACTATGACATTGCTGTTGATGAGATAGTGAAATCAGAGAACATTGATGAGATCGTTCATAACCTGTCAGAAACTCCCTATGCACGAATAGTAGAAGATCATAGGGCGAGCATTGAAAAAGATCTCTCCCTGTTTCCGCTCGAAGTCGCCCTCGACAGGTTTTACTATCAAATACTCACTTCAGAGGCTCTCAAGCTCACACCCCGCGACAGGAAGATAGCCCTGCGGCTTATCGGGATCGAAATCGACATACAGAATATTGACTGGATAATCCGATTCAAGACCTTTTATGATCTTCCGATAGAGACGGTTATTGGCCTTGTTATTCAGGGAGGGCAGATGCTTCCTTCACAGTCGATAAGGGATGCATATCTATCCCAAAACCCGAAACTCATTCTCGGTGATATTATCAACAAATACTATCCCGGACTCTCCAGTATGCTTTCTCTGCAGGGCTCCGATACCGGTACACGCCTTCTTCTCATAGAACGTATTCTCGATGCGATCATGTCTTATGAGATCCGGCGCATACTGGGAGGGTACCCTTTCACGATTGGCATCCTTCTTTCCTATTTCTTGCTGAAGAGAAAGGAGATGAGGAGGATAATGATGATCCTTAATGCGAAGCTGTACAATCTGCCGGAAGACCGGATAAGGGCTGCCCTATGATATTGACCACACGCATGATAAGGCTGTTTGCGGTTGTTCTCCAGCGTAGTATGGAGGATGTAACGGAAGAACTCTTGCGGCAGGGGGTGATGCAGTTTATCAAGATGAGTGAGGTAGCTCCGGTTGAGCCGAATATGGTCGTCGATGTAAGCCCCGGGGGTTCTCTTGAGGGGCTCGCTGATTCAAAAAAGCGGATAGAAGGTTTTTTAGATGCCGTGGGGTTTACCCCTACAATGCCGGAGGAGATTGACCTGAAAAACCTCAGAAAGTTAGATCTTGATGAGGAGAGAAAGAGGATCGATAAAGTCGTCAATGAGCTTCAGAAAATCAAGGAGAAGCAGCGTAGTGTCCAGCGGGAGTTGCAAGAGATCGATGATATCAGACAGCAGGTTTCACTCTACGGCAGAGGGATCTCAAAGGAGGCCCTTTCCTCTAAATACTCATTTATTTCACTCAAGTTCGGAAATGTGCTCTCATCGAATCACATGATTTTAGAAAGACGGCTCAAAGAGGTCCCCTCGGTACTCCTCACGATTGGCGAGGGGTCTTCTGATATGGGCTTGTTGCTCGTCTCAATGAAACGTGACCATGAGAAAATTGATACTATTCTAAGGGAAGTGGGATGGAAAGAGGTTGAGCCGCCGCAGCTTGGTAAGGGCCTCAAAGAGGACGTTGCTCGTGACCTCAACAAAAGGCGCGAGCTGTTGCAGAAGACAGGTGAGAACCTTGAAAGAGAAACGAAAGAGCTCATCGGGAAAAATAGAGATGTACTGAACGATATATGGGTGCATATAAGGCTTAATGAGCTGTACGCCACCATACAGTCTTACTTTAAAAAGACCGCACACACAGTGATCTTTACAGGCTGGATTCCGCTCGATAAGAGGGTATCAGTTGAAAAGGGTATCATGAAGGCGACAGGAGGCAAATGCTATCTCGAATGGCACCATCCCGCCCTTGGCGAGAAAGAGAGCGATCTACAGCATGTACCCGTTCAGTTTCGTAACCCCCGGTTTCTCGCACCATTCCAGATGCTCGTGAAAAACTTTGGAGTCCCGGAATACGGTACAATAGACCCCACCCCCTTTATAATGGTTACGTATCTCAGTATGTTCGCGTTGATGTTTGGCGATGTCGGACAAGGTGCCGTTCTTCTTCTCCTCGGGATACTCGCAGCCATTGGCTTTAGAAAAAAGAAAGAAAATATGGTAAACCTGGCAAGGCTCATTTCCTTTTGCGGAGCAGCATCGATAATCGGAGGAGTACTCTTCGGGTCATATTTCGGGATGAGGTTAGTAAAGCCGGTATGGTTTGATTTTCATGGAATCATTTCAGGGGAACCGTACGGGGGTTCGCATATAAAAGACCTATTCAATATACTTGCGATTGCAATCTACTTCGGGATTGCTGTGATAGCGGCGGGCCTTATCTTTAACTGGATCAATATGCTGAGGCAGAGGCATTGGATGAAGCTGTTTCTGGACAAGGGCGGTATTATCGGCGGATGGTTTTATGGAGGCGGGATATACGTCGCAAGTTATATGGTAAAACATGACTATCGCCAGTTTCCTGGGGTGTTCTTGCTGTTTTTACTTGTCGGACTCCCTGCGCTGCTCATGTTGGTAAAAGGTCCATTAAAGTTCTTACATGACAGTAAGAAGCAGTTCACACTCATGACACCGCTGAACTTTCTCATGGAGTGGTTTGTGGAGCTGCTGGAGCTGTTCAGTGGGTACCTGTCCAATACGCTCTCTTTCATGCGAGTTGCCGGACTGGGTATAGCACACGTGAGCCTGATGATCGCGTTCTTTGAGATCGCACGTATGGCCAATGGGGGGGGCAAAGGGCCTCCGTACAACCTATGGTACTTTCTCATCCTTCTGGTTGGCAATGTGCTCGTGATAGGCCTTGAAGGCCTTTCTGCAGGGGTCCAGGCTCTGCGACTTAATTACTATGAATTTTTCTCAAAGTTTCTTCGCGGTTCCGGTGAAGCATATTCCCCCATTTCACTAAGAAGCCGTTGAGATCAGAGGAGGAAGAAAATGGAAAACATGAAAAAGAGATTGAAAAAAAGGATTCTGCTGAGTGTGGTAATAGTATTTGCTGTTCTTACTGTGGTGAGTATGGTTTCAGGCTATAAGACATTTGCTCAGAAGACAGATGTGCAGACTACTGTGAGTGCGGTTTCACAAAGGGACCCGTCAGCAGTGAAGTTCGGGTTCATTGCAGCGGCGGTTGCCTTTGGAATGGGTGCGCTGGGGGCTGGAATTGCGATTGCCAATGTCGGGGCTGCTGCAATGGGTGCAATTGCCGAAAAACCGGAGATCGCTGGCCAGGCACTGATATTCATCGCTCTTGCAGAGGGTCTCGTAGTGTTTGGTTTCATTACTGCACTTATGATCCTGGGAAAGGTGTAGGGGTACAATGAAATACTTCATTGTCGGTGATGAGGATGCGGTGCTCGGGTTTGGAATGGTTGGCGTCGAGGGTCAAATCGTGCACGGTCTTGAAGAGGCGGAACAGGCTTTCAAGTCCGCCCTCGAGGATAAAGAGATTGGTATCATTATCATTACTGAGAGGGTTGCAGACTCGATACGGCCTGCAATTGAGCGGTTTGTCTATACCGAGAGTTTTCCCTTGATCGTTGAGATCCCTGACTATAGGGGGCCTATTACAGGAAGGCCTGGGATACGAGAGTACGTGAACGCCGCGATAGGGATTTCACTATAGAGAGGCGTCGGGTTATGGAAGAAGAGTATAGTGGAAAAAAGCTTCTGATCTCAGGGATCACTGAGGATGCCGAGAGAGAGGCTGAGAGGATCGTTGCAGAGGCTGAAAAAAAGGCGCAGGAGCTGCTGGAGTCTGCAAAGAAGCGGGCATCTCGCCTCCTGGAAGATGCAAAAGCCAGGGCACTGGATCAATCGGAAAGGGTAAGGGCAAGAGTCCTCGGCGGTGTGGAAGTCGAAGTACAGAGGAGGGCGATGGTAGTGAGGGAGAATGCTGCTGCCGGAATCCTCGAACAGGTGAGAGAAGGGCTGCTCAATCTGAGGACTGGACCTGAATATCGAAAGGTACTCATAGGCTGGATTGTCGAGGCTGCAATCGGACTGGGTACAGACGGTCTGTTTGTAAACGGTTCAAAGTATGAGCGCGATGAGATGGATGAACGCCTGCTGAGCGAATCAATGAGAGAGGTGAAGAAACTTACCGGACGTTCGGTCAAAATTGGCTTGGCTGATAGCCCTCCTCTCACCTCTCAGGGTGTCGTGGCCCGGTCAGAGGATGGAAGGACTGAATTCAGCAACCGGATCGAGAACCGGCTGCAACGGAAACGGAGGGCAATTCAGCAGTTGCTGTATGATAGGCTCTTCGAACACGGGGGAGAGGATGAATGATGTCGTTCTCTAAAAGGCACGATTCACGGGCCGATCTTCGCATGAGGCGCTGTTATGAGTGAGAGAATAGTCGGAGAGGTGAGAAGGATAAACGGTCCCGTAATAGAGGCAAGCAACGTTACCGATGGTATAATGTTCGAGCTTGTTAAGGTGGGTGAAGACAGGCTGGTCGGCGAGCTGGTAAAGCTCGAAGGAAGTAACGCGGTTATTCAGGTTTATGAAGATACAACAGGAATCGCACCGGGAGACCCGGTATTCGGAGAGGGCATACAGCTCTCTGTTGAGCTCGGGCCCGGGCTTATTGGAACGATATACGACGGGATTCAGCGCCCTCTCGAAAAAATACGAGATATGTCGGGCATATACATAAAACGGGGATTTCAGCTGCCCTCCCTTGAAAGAGGGAAGAAATGGCTCTTTACCCCGGGCGTTGAACAGGGCACTCGCCTCTCTGGAAGCGAAATTCTGGGAACTGTGCAGGAGACCCAGAGAGTAGAGCACAGGGTGCTTGTTCCTCCTTTCATCGCAGGCACACTGAAATCGATTGTAGCCGAGGGAGAGTATTCAGTTGACGAGAGTGTGGCCGTCGTTCGTACTGCAAATGGCGAACAGGAGCTTACGCTCATGCACAGGTGGCCTATACGTGTGCCGCGCCCGATCACAGAAAGGCTGCCGTTTGAAGCACCGCTTATTACAGGACAGCGGGTAATCGATACCCTCTTCCCCATAGCAAAGGGTGGAACAGTAGCGATACCCGGTGGATTCGGCACAGGAAAAACCATGACACAGCAGGCTCTGGCCAAGTGGAGTGATGCCGATCTTATCGTATACATTGGATGCGGCGAGCGGGGAAATGAGATGACAGATGTGCTCACCGAGTTTCCTCGTCTGCTCGATCCGCGCACTGGAAGAACGCTCATGGAGCGGACTGTGCTTATTGCAAATACTTCCAATATGCCTGTTTCAGCACGTGAAGCCAGTATATATACCGGAGTAACCATCGCTGAATATTTTCGTGATCAGGGGTACCACGTCGCCGTAATGGCTGATTCTACATCACGTTGGGCGGAGGCTCTCCGCGAACTTTCAGGAAGAATGGAGGAGATGCCGGCGGAGGAAGGGTTTCCTGCATATCTCCCGACGAGAGTTGCCGAGTTCTACGAGCGCGCAGGGTACATGATGACAAAATCCGGCATGAGAGGGTCCGTCTCAATAATCGGTGCTGTGTCCCCACCCGGAGGCGATTTTTCCGAGCCTGTTACCCAGCACACGAAGCGTTTCGTGAGGTGTTTCTGGGCACTCGACCGCGGTCTCGCTAATGCGCGCCATTATCCTTCCATATCGTGGCTCTCAAGCTACAGCGAATATCTCCCCGAGATCAGTAGATGGTGGGAAAACAATGTGGATACTTCACTGGTGAAGGACAGAGAGGAGATAATGGACCTCCTGCAGAAAGAGGCGCGGCTCCAGCAGGTCGTCAAGCTCGTTGGGCCTGATGCACTGCCTGACACACAGCGATTTGTGCTCGATGTAGGGACGCTTTTCAAGAACGCTTTTCTCCAGCAGAATGCATTTGACAAGATAGACATGTTTACGACAATGGAGAAACAGGTAAAGATGCTTCATATCATCCTCTCATACTGGAGGAGGGGTTCTGAAGCAATAAAACGCGGGGTTACACTCGTCAAGCTTAGAAGAATGAAGGTCTATCAGGATATTTTGAAGATGAAATATACTGTGCCAAACGAAGATTTAAGCGAGCTGGATAAGATCGGGGAGCGCATCGAAAGGTCGTTCGATCAGCTGGGGGCGCTGTATGCCTGAAAAAAAGATAGGGGAGAAGCAATACAGAGAGCTATTGAAGGGCCGCGAGTATATCGGGGTTGATAAGATAGATGGGCCTCTCATATTTATCAGCAAAACACACCCTGTTGGATACAGGGAGCTTGTAGAGTGTATTGATACCGAAGGGAAAGTCAGACCTGGAATAGTGCTCGAGTCTTCTAAGGAGGTGGTAGTCGTCCAGATTTTTCAGGGAACGACAGGATTGACGATCCCGGGGACGAAGATGCGGTTTACCGGTGAGCCGCTTTTAGTGCCTGTATCAAAACAGATGCTTGGGCGCGTATTCAACGGACTCGGGGAACCGATCGATGGAGGCCCGCGTCCAAAGGGGGATGTTGAGCTGAATGTGAACGGAATGCCGATCAATCCGACAGCGCGACAGTACCCCCGTGATTTCATCCAGACAGGAATTTCTATTATCGATGGCATGAACACGCTCATCAGGGGTCAGAAGCTCCCAATATTCTCAGGCAACGGGCTTCCGCATAACGAACTTGCGGCTCAGATTGCGAGGCAGGCGAAGGTCATCGGACAGGAGGCTGAATTTGCCTGTATATTTACGGCAATGGGAGTCAAACACGACGTTGCGCAGTATTTCATACGCTCTTTTAAAGAGAGCGGAGTGCTGACGAATGTTGCACTCTTCCTCTCCCTCGCAGATGATCCATCGATTGAAAGACTGATCACTCCCCGTACGGCACTGACCCTCGCTGAGTACCTCGCATTTCATGAAGGCATGCATATTCTCGTTATTATGACTGATATGACCAATTATTGTGAGGCATTGAGAGAGGTGTCTACTATCAGGGGGGAGATACCTTCGCGCAAGGGATATCCCGGATACCTCTATTCCGACCTTGCCGAGATCTATGAGCGTTCAGGTATGATCAAAACGAGCGACGGATCGATTACATCGCTTCCCATTCTTACTATGCCCAATGACGATATCTCGCATCCGATTCCCGATCTAACGGGCTATATAACAGAAGGGCAGATTGTCTTCGAAAGAGAGATGTTTGGCAGGGGAATCTATCCTCCGGTTGCAGGGCTGCCCTCACTCTCCAGGCTCATGAAGGATGGGATAGGAGAGGGGATGACACGGGAGGATCATCCCCATCTTGCGAGCCAGCTCTTTGCGGCATATAGCTACGTGAGGGAAGTCAGAAACCTCGCGTCTGTGATCGGGGAGGAGGAGCTCACGCCGCTCGATAAGAACTACCTCGAGTTCGGTAAAGAGTTCGAGCGAAGGTTCGTCACGCAGGCAATAGATGAGGAAAGGGATATAGAAAAGACCCTCGATCTCGGATGGGAGATGCTTCGACTCCTTCCCGCTGAGGAGCTGCATCGCATGACAGAGGAGGAGCTGGAGAAGTATTACCACGGATAAAGAAGAGCAGTCAATCCGTTCAGGCAGTGTGTGCTCTGGATTGGTAGGGGCGGCTTGTCATTTTGTGAATAAAGGACTCTTATGGAACAGTATCAATTAGCTCCGACGAAGACTAACCTGATCAAGCTCCGTGATGATCTCAAGTTTGCGCACCTCGGCTATGAGCTGCTCGATCAGAAGAGGAACATACTAATTGTGGAACTCCTGGCGCTCGTTGATCAGGCTGTTGATTTCGAGAATCGAATATCAGAAGCCCTCAAAAAGGCATACTCCACGCTCCAGGAGGCGGTGCTCAGGATCGGGAAGATCAAAGTACAGCAGATCACAACAGCCGTGAATATTGACGTCGATATACGTATTGGAATACGAAGGGTCATGGGTGTCACGCTCCCGGTCGTTGATACAGATTTCAGGGAGCGGGCGCCGTATTTCAGTCCGACCGGAACAACGTACTGGATTGACAGTTCCCTCGATTCCTTTAAAAGTGTGCTTAAACTCATGGGAAAGATGGCAGAGCTGAAAATCTCTGTTCTGCGTCTTGCGAGTGAAGTGAGAAAGATGATACGAAAGGTAAATGCACTCGAGAAGATTGCTATTCCGGAAATGAGGGATACGGTATCATATATAGAGAACAGGCTTGAAGAAAATGAACGTGATATGTTCGTATTGATGAAGCTTGTGAAAAAGCGACTTGAAGAGAAGAGGGTCCATATTAAAACGGAGAAGAATAGTGGATAGTCCCATTGAGAAGATAATGGTTTATATCGACGGGACGGAGCAGTCCATCACTGCGGCGCAGTATGCGCTTTGTCTGACCAGAGTTACGGGGGCGCAGCTGATTGCGTTGTATGTAATCGATACCAAAGCCTTGGATGATCTATTGAAGGCGAGGATATTTCTAAAAGAGGAGCAGATGGAGTATGAGCGCGATCTCGAGGATGATTCGAAACGGTATCTGAACCATGTTCGTGAGCTTGCGCAACAAAAGGGGATAAGGGTAGAGACGAAGAGCGTAATGGGAAGCGTTTATCGGGAGATAGTGAGGGAAGTGAAGGAGGAAGGTATTGATCTTCTTATCATAGGGGAACTGTCGCGAATCAAGAGCAGGAGGGATGAGTTCTACGACCAGACAGAGAGGGCGATGCGCGCTGTCCGATGCTCGGTACTGATTGTAAAGAATGAGGACAGGGTGTGGGAGCTCTATGAATCCCTTTAGGTAGGAGGATGATGATCTGACAATGAAAACATCGCGGTATCTCGAAAGGGGCCTCTTTTGTACCCCCGGGACGCGGTACATGCCTGGAAAGGTGCACGAGAGGCGTTATTAATAAAGAGATGTCGCATGACAGTAAAGAAAAGGGAGCGAGGGAAGCAGGGCAGGCTGCTTCGCAAGGGAATGGTCTGAGTGCTCCCTCACGGAGGGCCCCCACGGAGGGCTCCCGCGGGGGGGGTACAGAAAAATACCGTGGACGTGGGCAGAACAGTTGTATTACATTTCGGTAGTTAATGTCAGTACTCGAGGCAGCATATGGCACTAGTAGAGCTTATCGCACCAGAAGTCGTGAAGGTCCCATTACTCGCAGATACCAAATCAGAGGTGTTGCGCGAGCTCGTGGAGATTTTACAGGATGCAGGGAAAATAAAGGACGTCTACGGCGTTCTCGAGGCGATTCAACGCCGAGAGGAGATGGGGAGCACCGGCCTCGAGCTCGGGATCGCCGTTCCCCATGCAAAGACGGATAGGGTGGACAGACTGACAATGGCAATCGGTGTATCAAAAGACGGGATCGAATTCGATGCCCTCGATGGAAAGCCGTCAATGCTCTTCTTCCTGATGCTCGCGCCGCCGGATCAAACCGGACCGCACCTCGAGGCCTTAGCCGAAATCGCCAAACTGGCAAAATCAAGGGAGTTCTGCAGCGCCCTGATGAGTGCCCACTCTCCTGACGAGGTGGTAAGGTTATTTCGTGAGGAGTAACACCCTCTACGGCTTGATAACGACCTTCAGCGCCTCTCTATTCCTAATAAGTTCAATCCCCTTGAAAAAGTCATCGAGGGGAAGCGTGTGTGTAATAAGAGACTTCGTGCTGATCTTCCCGGCCGAAAGAAGAGTTACTGCTTCCCAATGGTTTTTTGCAGTCGAGTCACTGGCACCGTATAGTTCGAGCTGGCTGTAGTGAATACGGTTCACGTCGATGCTGAGGTTCGGATTATCCTTTGGAACGCTCGCGAAGAGGCTCACGCGTCCCGCTTTTGCAACGATCCTGAATGCAAGCTCCACTGCCTCGAGTGTTGGAGCTGCATTGATTACCATATCCGCCCCCTTCCCTCCGGTAAGATCCATAACCTCTTCGGACGGGTCGGCTTCCTCGCTGCATATGAGGTGGTCTATATTGAACGGTTTTGCCGTTTCGAAGCGCCGTTTTGACCTCTGAACGAGAATTGTCGTCATAGCCCCACGCGCCTTCGCTGCTTCGGCCTGAAGCAGACCGAGAGGACCCGCCCCGATTACAACGACTGTATCTGGAAAACCTACCCCTGCGATATTCTGGGAGTTGATGACACAGCCGAGGGGTTCGCTCAATGCACCGTCATCGTCGGAAAGATTGTCCGGAATCTTCATGAGGTTCCCGTGTACGATGCCCCTCTGTGGGATCTCGACAAATTCTGCGAACGCACCGTCTATCCAGGTCCCTACAGGAAGCTTGTCAGCGCAGAGATTGTAGAGTCCTCTCCTGCACATTGTACATCTCCCGCAGGGCAGGGTAGTCGCGAGCGTGACCCTGTCTCCGGGTTCGAATCCTTTGATATCTTTCCCGACTTCGTACACACTCCCGACGAATTCATGCCCCAGTACCACCGGCGGTTTGATGCTGGAGATACCGATAGTATACGCCTTCACATCTGTGCCGCATATTGCGCATGAGTGTACCTTTACCACTACGGTATTATTCTTTGCCCTCGGGCGCTCGATATCCTTAAGAGTAACTTTATCTAATCCTTCGTAAACAATGGCCTTCATAGGACCCTCCGTGTTTATTGTCATAACAGGTTGTTGACCGTTGTGGAAATTATTATCATTTTTTGATATACTAAGGTAAATAAAACAGAACAGTGGAATGCTGTCATGGTGGATATAATAATCGATTTCTTTATTAAAGTATACAGCTCTGTGGGGCTGCAGGGCTTCGGAATCGGGCTTGTGCTCGTCGTAGGTTCTGTATGGATTTCCCTTTTCTTACGAAAAAAGCTCAACCCGTTCAGAAGGGCAACGTCACTGTACGAGGCCGGGCACCTTAAGAGGGCATTTTCTTTGCTTCTCCTGGAGCTCGAGAAAAATCCCCGGAACAAGCAGGCTCTCCTCATGAGGGCAGAGATACACATACAGCAGGAGGAGTACAGTGATGCGGAGAGATGGTACTACCGACTGATCGGTCTGAAGAAGCCGGGAGATGGAATCGATACCTTCGATATAAAGCAGAGGCTTTTAAAGCCTCTCTACCATGAGCAGAAACTCCTCGACCTGCTTAATCTGTCAAAAGAGATCCTGCATACGGAGAAAAACAGCCCTCCTGCCCTCTACTACCTCGGGCTCCTTTACATGGGACAGCTCTACTACAGAGAAGCGAAGACGATTCTGGACCGGCTCATATCGGCGAGGCCGAGGATGCATGAAGCGCTCTTCGCGCATGCCGTCGCCCTTCTTCAGCTGAACAATGCAGAGGAGGCAGTGAATTCACTGCAGAGGACGATCGAACTGCATAGAGAGACCGTCTACGATCTCGGGCTCTCTTTTGCCTACTACCTCGCGGGAAACTATGCAGAGTCGAAGAATATCCTGACGGCAGTCGGTCCCCATGTGGACAGGTTCGATACTGAGAGGCAGTATCTCTTCGCTCTGAGGCTCCTGGCGTTCTGCGATATCAGGCTCGGCATTCGGGACGACGCCGTGGAGATCTTCAGAGAGCTCTACGAGATAGTCGGTGAGAGAAAAAAAAGCCATATCTCCCGTGAAGAGATCAAACTCTACAACGAGTTCGGCAGGATGAAGGACAAAAAAAAAGAGGGGAAGCCGGCAGAGGGAGTGGAGGACTCTGTGGCGGGTGATTACTACAAGGTGAAGGAGTTTTTGATCGAGGAGCGCAGAGGTGGCGGTATGACGAGAGAGAGCCTCGCTTCCACCTCCAGGTTCAAGGATGTGGAGGGACTGAGCAGCAGGACGTGGGCCGCACTCGACCTCGGACTCGCAATGGTGAAAGCGGGTAGATTCGAAAAAGCCATCGAATTCTTCATGGATCTGAAAAAATCACATCCCGAGCTTGTTGGGCTTAAACGCCTCATCGATCTTATACCCCGGAAGGAGGACACGGGTGGCGGAGAGAAATCGGTTCTTCCGGAGAGGATGGACAGCGGGAAGTCAGATAAAGCGGCGATGGAGCTCTCTCGCTATCTCGACGCGTGGGAAAAAGGCGGAATGAGGCCGTACGGACTCATTCTCATTGCAGGTTTTTCCACGAAGAAGCAGCTGAGCCCGCTCGTCATGTTCAGGCGCAGCGGCAAGTTTAGTCTTGACTTGTAAAACCTCTGAGCGTTATATTTTTTTTTCGAATGGGGGATTGTGTAATGGTAGCACGGCAGATTCTGGATCTGCTTGTGAGGGTTCGAATCCTTCTCCCCCAGCACTGATAAACCTCTCTATTCCTCTCCGGGAGCGGTAGAGAGGTTTTATTTTACCTACATGGCACTCTCTTACATGCAAAAACCTCCAGAAAGCTAGCTGTGCTAAATGATGGGCTTGCTTCCCGCCATTATAATCCTGCCCTGACATTGAGAGTGTTGATGCCGAAGGCATCAACTTGAGCCGTAGGCGACCGAGGGTCTCAACTTGAACGTCATTGACGGAGGGTTGGAATATATTAATAGAATGGTGAAAATGTATAAAAGCTGATCATTATATTGAAAAATTTCCTGCATTAATCTTTTTTTCTTCAAATAGATTTTCTCATTTCCCAAAAGACATAACCAACAATATATCTGTCTCTGTAAAGAGCAAAGATTTGATCCCCTTTTTCACTTATAATAAGATCCTGCCGTATTTACTTCTATTTGCTTAGAAAAAAGGGTGAAGAATCTCAATAAGCTGGACATCTAAATAAAAAGGATTATTAATATATTGTAACCGAATAAGGATATTCAGATGGCAACCGAAATAAGCATTGTAAATGTCAATGATTTCAAGAGCATCGAAGAAGCAGTTGTCCATGCAATCAGATTGATCGCAGATGATCTGCCCTTTGATTTCAACAATGCAAATTATATCCTCTTAAAACCAAACTTAATATCTACAAATAGAAACGCATGCACTCAACCGGAATTTATAGAAGGAGTTATCACTTATCTAGAAGATATAGGAGTTTCAACGGACCGAGTAAAGATTGGCGATTCCCCGGGACAGTTTCAAAAAACTGGCTCCCATGTCGCAAAAGAGATAGGACTCTGGGATATTTGTATGAACAGGGGACTCCAGTTTGTCGATTTTGAAAGCGAACAACCAGTAAAGGAGTATATTGATGAGGCAGTTTTAATGAAAGAGTTCTATGTATCGAAGCCTGTCAAGGACTGTGATATTCTTATTAACCTACCAAGATTGAAGACTCATGCAGAAACCACAATAACCGGAGCAATTAAAAACTACTACGGTATTATTCCTGGAGGATTAAAGGCGAAAAAGCATCTGCTGGGTAAAAATGCTTTTGAGTTCGGTTCAGTAATAACTGACAATTTTTCATGGGTTTTTAAAAATAAGCCTAAAAGGCTCACTGTGTATGATCTCCATACAGTAATGGAAGGTCCAAAAGGCCCTATAGCGGGTTCTATGGTTAACTGGAATCTTGTAATAGCCGGAACAGATGAACTGGCATTGGATGTAGTCGCGTTGGAGATTGGTAGTCGTAATGGTGTAAGAGATGTTCCCCACCTGAGGGAGGCATTTCAGAGAGGATTGGGCGTGGGGCGTTTGGAAGAGATAGAGGTCAAAGGGATATCTCTGACAGATGCGCGGAACCAGGCAAAGAAGTTCAATATTCCTTCTGGGCTCATGTCGAGAAGTGTAAGCTTTATTACAAGTAATTTTGCCTATAGCATTATGAAAAAGATTCCGGTTTTAGATCGGGAATTATGTATAAAATGTGGTGAATGTTCAGAAATCTGCCCCAAGAAGGTTATTTCATTCAGCAAGGGACATTATCCGATATTTGGAAGAAAAGGGTGCATATCCTGTCTGTGTTGCATGGAAATGTGTACTGCTAAAGCAATTGATATTAAGAGTAGGGGAGTTGCTGGGTTGTTCGATCCATCCTGATCTTTATCTTTTCGACCTGCTGATTTCTTGAAACCTAATAAAATGCAGCCTCCAAAAGTCTTAGTCCTAGCAGTTCAAGATTTTATGGGCATCACTATCTGGAGATGTAGAAACATTTCCCTCTTACCCTTGACATTTCAAGAATAGAAATTAAAATATTTTATTACTCTTTAAATGGATATCTAATCAAATAAGATGATTCTAAAAAAGATTACAGAGAGAGAAAAAACCGGGCGTGTACACTACGCTTGGGTCGTCTTGGCAGTGGGAACCTTTGTGGTGTTTGGCGCACTCGGGCTCGCGCGTTTCGGGTACAGTCTTGTGCTGCCTGAGATGCAGAGGGCTTTGGACCTTGACAACAGCGGTGCCGGGGTCCTGGCCACGGTGAACCTCGTAGGGTATCTCGCGCTTGCCCTCGCAGGAGGTGCCCTGGCGGCCCGGTACGGTCCGAGGCTTGTGGTCTCATTGGGGATGATGTGCATCGGGCTCTCAATGCTTTTTACCGGAGCCTCGAACAGTTTCACGTCGGCTGCGGTATGGCGGTTTCTCACAGGAGTGGGAAGCGGCGCAAGCAATGTGCCTGTCATGGCGCTGATGTCTGCGTGGTTCGGACCCGGGATGCGCGGGCTTGCAACCGGAATCACAGCTACCGGTTCGAGTATAGCGCTTATCGTAACAGGACCGCTCGTGGCCAGAATACTCTCTGCGGTTCCTGTAACAGGGTGGAGGGTGACTTGGTATGCATTCGGTGGGCTCTCGCTCATTCTGGCGTGTCTCAGTGCCGTTCTGCTGAAAAACGATCCGAGGAAGATAGGTCTTCAGCCGCTCGGGGCGCAGCCTGCTCCCCCCCCGAATCGGTCCAAATCCCCGGCTAAACTCAACTGGGGGCTTGTCTACCGTTCGAAAGCGGTCTGGCACCTCGGGGCCGTTTATGCAGCATTCGGTTTCTCGTATATCATATACATGACATTTTTTGTACGTTATCTCGTGGGCGAGATCGGATTCACGCAGTCCGCTGCAGGGAACCTCTACATGCTCATGGGGTGGTGCAGTCTCGGGTGCGGCCTTTTTTGGAGCGGACTTTCAGATCGCATAGGACGAAAGAACGCCCTGGCAATGGTTTTTGCCATCCAGGCTGTCTCTTTCGGTCTTTTTGCGTTGTGGCAGGGGAGGGCGGGGCTCACGCTATCAGCGGTTATATTTGGAATAACTGCATGGAGCATCCCAGCCATCATGGCCGCGGCTTGCGGTGACATCGTAGGACACAGGCTGGCGCCGGCTGCGCTGGGCTTTGTCACTCTTTTTTTCGGGATCGGCCAGGCCATCGGTCCATGGGTCGCCGGAGTAATAGCCGATGCTTCCGGTTCCTTCACCGGCTCTTTTCTGCTGGCTGCATCGGTAGGGATACTCGGCTGCATCGGCTCCCTCACTCTGAAGCCGATAGAGAAAAATGCTGAAGACAGAGGAGCCGGGTAAATACAGTGGCCGGTATAAACAGCAGCTTGTATTATCATCTGCTAGAAACTAAATATGACTTGACCGAATTCATCCTCCCATATTAACATATAGACGTACCATGGCGCTATCGTCTAGGGGTTAGGACAGGAGATTCTCATTCTTCAAACCGGGGTTCGATTCCCCGTAGCGCTAACTTTAGTAAGAATGCTTCTTGGGTAAAGAAGGCTCCTTTAACAGGAGCTTTTCTTTTTATACGGGGAAGATTCTCTGCCCCGTAGCGCTAATAGATCTAAGTATGTTGATTCTTTAAGCAGACTCCTTTAACGGGAGCCTGCTTTTTTTACGGGGAAGATTCTCTGCCCCGTTGCACTGATGAGGGGGTAAAAAACCCCAAAGAATGTAAAGGTGGCTGGAGTGTGCCGGTCACCTTTTTATTTGTACCTATTGTTACCTAATCCACTAAAGATTCTATCAGGAACTTCCTTTTCACGAAATCTAAGTCATCGGTTAATTTTTCAGTGAATGTCGTGGTCTCTTTCATATTTACTCGTGGAAGCCGTACTGCAATTTCGTGCTGATAGGACGGTATCTCTATAAGGGTCATATAATCTGCCGCAATTATAAGAGTCATGCAAAGATTTGCCCCCTTTTTCTTTTTCAGGATTAAATGAAACTCTTTTCATTTTTAGTTATTATTATGTCCCATACAACGTTTGAGCTCACCGGCTGGCCATACAGTAAGGGTGAACATTTTTACGTAGTAAAGTAAGCGTTGAAACTTGGCATCCGCACGCGGTAGCTAGGCCGGTGCAGCGATTTGTTATCTGTCCAAATCTTTATAGTTATCTGCGAAAGTCATTAATAGTGATCCCTGCATCTTGAACTATGCCGCCCATAGTATAAGCGTTCACTGGATTATTTCGTGGAATAGTTAATATTCTTGTCCCATCAGACATGACTATATGTTTGCTTTGTCTTATTATACGAAAGCCTGCTTTCTCAAGTGCACGAACAGCATCTAGGTGATTTATCCCAGGTAATTTTGGCACGTATTAATCCGCAACTTCGACTTCACGCACTACAGTACCACGTAAGAGTTCTTCCCGTGCCTTGAGGTACTCCTGTATTGCATCCTGGATATTTATAAGGGCTTCCTCTTCAGTAGCACCTTGAGACCAACAGCCCGGTAAACCAGGAACGGACACACTGTATCCTTCCTCTGTGTGCTGTAAGGCAATTTTATATTTCATTGCATTCTCCCTACTCTTAATATACAACCTGACGATTAAGTCGTGCTATTAGTTTTGCAGATAACGACGCGGTTGAGCTGCGCCGCCGAATCAGTCATAACCATATTTTTCATCACGCGAAAGCGTCGGTTCGTAGACCCAGGCTAAGGCGTCAGCTCCATCGTTATCCATGAGGCGCGCTACCAAAACGTCGCCATGATGGATTTGTTAGCCTGTCTTATTCTCGACCAGGTCTCCTTCGACATACTGGTGAATCATGGCAGAGATGAGGGTTTGATAAGGCATGCCTTTTTCCATGGCTTTTTTCTGGATGCCTTTTAGGTCATGATCGTATAGGCGAATTGTTACCCGCCGGTCTTTTCGAAAAGTGTTTTTAGCCATGGATTTGATCTTCTCCTTTTCCTTTTTCGAAGGTTTGGAGGTTTTCATCTTGCCTTTATCGTATGCGTCAAGAATGGCTTTTTCTTCTTTATTCAGTTTCATTTTTGCTCACCGCCTTCATTATAATCCTTGGTTGCTTTCCTGCTTGGGATGATTGTTTTTAGAAAGTAATACTCCTTCTCAATTACAAAAGGAACCAGATAGATATACTCTTCGACAATCACGAAGTATATCTTCTGACCCGGATACTTCTTCTGGTCCGGGTGATCAGCTGTCTTCCATATGTCACCTTGCGAGAGATGGAAGACTATCTGTTCAAAAGAGATATTCCTTTCCCTCTTTATCTCTTCATTTTTCTCCGGGTTCCATTCGTATCTCATAGCAATACTGTACATCTAATGTATGCACATAGTCAATGATTATCTTGAAGGCTAACGACAAGCTGACTTGCGCCCTCGCAGCGACCGAAGGGAGCGAGAAGGCGTCAAGTCCAGCGCCACGTTAGGCTGTTTATTCATGTACTGATGTACTTCGTTTTGTTCAAACAGCTTCCTTTCTAGCTATTAAAATAATTCAAAATCTATCGAGCTTATAAAACCGCCCCCGCTAACCAAAGAAAATCCCAGTTGGATCGTCATCCACTTCTTTAATAAGATGCTCTAAATTCTTACTTGAATCGCAGTCCACATAAATGTGCCATTTGTCGTTTCGATCTGCATAATACAATGTCCAAATACCCTTCGATTCGTCGTAACGGAACTGCGCTATGCTCAGATCCAGCCACTCGTTGGCACCGAATATGTCGAGTCGGCTATCCACCAAGGTAACGGAATTGCCTCTTATCTTGAAGTAAAGCCGTATTTTGTTCTTATATTTCGCAGGCACGCGTTTGTCGCAAAACGATTGCATTAGTCGCTCCGCGAGCTGTCTCTGCAGTATGCGTAATGCCATTTTGTTTCTCCGACTACGTATTTTCGCTAGCTTAAAAGCCTCTCAACGCTAGGGCATCATTAAGCCTATATTCATTTCTTTATACACGTTCGCAATACAGATAGTAAAGGTTGGTTCAGCCTAACGGCCTGGGTAAGCCGCGCCGCCCGTCCTTCGCTGACTCAACCACCTTCACCAGAAGGCACCACCACAAGCGCAAACTCTTGGCCGCCGCTGAGGGCGGCGTCGACTTCGCCCGATGTTAGGCGGCCTGATTCCAAGAGTCTGTAAGCCTATCGCTTGAATATGGAATAGCCAGCCAATCCAATGCCCACGAGGTATAAAGCGCTCTGAACAACATTCACCTGCCAGCGCCCATGCCCAATATATGAGGAAGCGAAAAATGCCATCACTTCTATGAAGCCGATCACAAACACTAACATCCAGAAACCCGATTTTTGACCGGCGATTAGGTTTTTGCGGATGAGCGGCCACGTCAGCACCGAGATAACCAGCGAGCAAGAGTTGTACAGGATCGTAAAACAATTGAGCGCTGCAATGGTCTTAGCACTAAGGCTGGCAATTTCAGCTTCAGAAAAAGAAGCCACTTGCAAAATTGGAGAGTCCTCTTTGAGAACGATGACATAGCACAATATGATAAAGGCGAGTATAAAGTTGATGACGCACCATATTGAGAGAATGATGGAACCCGCTTTTAGCATTTTTGCTTTCTCCCCGATCAGTTCACACTTACTTTATCAGAGCCGGCAGCAATGGCAGAGGGATTGAATCCTTTGACGATCAGCCATACCGCAAGAACCAATTCTTGCAGGAGTATTGGTAGATTCAAAATTATTTGTGCCGTAGAAAAAGGAGCGAAGAGACCGTACATGGTTAATAAGGCTGACAACATGGTCATTATGGCAGCAACAACACCCCAGCCCGACAACCATCGAGGAATTAGTTTTGTTCGATAAAATATGATGTAATATAGCAGACACCCTATGGAAAAAGCCATCAGCTTCATAACGTTGACTGCCCAATGAAATCCTGATACTGACAATACGCCTAAGGTTTGGAAATACGATGAATCCGGAGCTCCAGCTTTTACAAATTCCTGGCTTAATGTTATTAGTAATAGCAAGCCCATTACAGCAACAATATCGAGCACTCCCTCAACAGTCCTGAAACCAACAGATCCAAGAGCTAGCCCTTCATTGTATTTTTTTAGCACTGGATATATCGAAATTGCAATACCAATAGCGGCAGCACCACCGATAAACAAAAGAAGGGCTGCCGTTGCTACTAGACCCTCATTTGTAGAAACACTAACGAGATAATTCGTAGCATTCACAGGGGCTATAAATGGGAGGCTTAAAAAACCTACAAGATCTGCAATTATAAATAATACTCCCGCACTTATTGCGTTATTTCTGTATGAATTCATTTTTTTCTCCTTTTTATGCCGCCGGGCTTTGGCTACGCCGTAATATGACGATCCCTAGCCATGCCTACCATACGATGAGACCCAGCCTAACGCCGCGCATAAGCTGCGGGCCGCGAGGCCCGTCGGTCTTGATGCGCTTGTTATGTGTTTCTTTGATCATTCTCCGCCTGTTCGTCTTCGTTACATTGAAGCTAACCCATAGGAACAATTTGGTCCCCAAGTACCGCACTGTACCCGTATCTGACGTGTTCGGATCTTCGACGGTCTGGTGGTAGTTCCATCACTTGGACAGATAGGCCTCCGATTAACCTAACATGCCGGGCGCAGAGGAAGACCATCATCAGTTCCACAGCGTTTACCAAATTCTGAAGAGCTTGATTAAAGAACACACCCACGGGCACTTTTTTCTGAGGTGTACGCGGGTGGATAATTTCGATCATCGGTGGGAGCAGCATATTTTTCGGATCTAGACGAAAGTCTGTGACGACTAACCTCTGCTCCGCTCTTGGGTGTTCTACGCAGTTCCGAGCATTACGAATTAGTTGCAGAAAGGGAATAACTTCCGCCAAGAATTGTGGAAAATTATCTATGTCTTGAGGCTCGCCATCGATTCTTTTCTTAAAGCTCTCCCAGCCACCTGAGTCAACGTCTGAGTAGAACATTCGAACAAGTCTGAACAATTCCTGCAATGCGTGATCCGCTCGTTGCAAGAACTCGTTGCATCTAGATTCAACATTTCCGAGCGCTGGCACAATAAAAGAGCGGTCTTTCCTAATCTTAGGATCCAAGTTTTTCGTTACAACTTCTTCTGCTTTGCGATAGTTCTCCTCTAACTGATGAGCGCCCGCAATATCCTCCGCCATCTTGAGCACTAAAGCGAAAGCCGTAACACCATCGATCTCGCTCGGAGAACAGGAGCTTTGGAACAAATGATGGGCCGTCAATATAACTGCGCCCACCCAGGGGGCGTCCGCCCCGTAAGGGATTACTCGTTGAATAGTGTTCGGTGTAGCGATATTCGTTCGCTCTGGATCTACTTGGTCGGCGAGCTTTATTTCGTAAATACCCTTGCCTTTGACCACCAGTAACCGGTCGCCGGTGGAAATCAGCTTTGATATAGCGCTATCGTCATCTGGCGTGCGAATCTCTAGTGAGCCTGCGCCATCGCGTAGTTTGTCAATAGGTTGTGGTTTGTCAGTTTGGTTTCCCATGGATCACCTTCACATTGTGCTGCCTGCCGCAACTTTCAATGACGGCCAAAATATGATGCCACTCTGTCCCGGAGCATATCGACATTCGCGGACACATAAAGTGGAGGTCAGCGGCAGCGATTTACTGTCTGTTGAACTGCCATGTTATGTGCTGTTTGTTGTGGTGATTAATCCAAAATCTACCAATAATTTCTCCCATGCTTCGACTGCTATATTTGCTATGTCGTACAAGTCGCCGATGCGTTTATTGTCCTTGTCAATAACTCCACCAGTTACCACAGCCTTTGCTGTACCATTTCCAGTAAATTTAGGAACTCCATCACTACCTATGGTCATCCCAATTTTTGAACCCTTTTTTGCCTGAGTTTGTAAACGTAATACACGGTTGATATCAATCAGGTGAGGTGATTTGCCAGAATGTCCACCATCACGAGGCGGATACCCGTGCTTGTCATTATTCGATAAATCCATGATTATCTGAAGTTCAAAACAATTATCGATAGTTTGGTCAACCTTAGCCTTGTTGTGTCCATTGTGTGAGGCCCATTTGCGAAGATGATCACGTAGGTTTGCAATGTTATGGATTAAGGTATATACTTGATTTAATAACTCCTGATCGCTAAATCCAGCTCGAAAATCTTGTATAACGGCTTTAATCTTTTCTGTTTTAATAACGGTTGCCTTAAGCTTGGTTGGGTCGTCTTCTTCAATCGCACCGATGGCTGCATCGATACGGTTAATTCTTTTTAAAATTGTGCTCTCCAAAGTAACCCCTGCATGCGAGCGTTTAGAGTGTCAACGTATGTATAGTTGCGACGCAGTCATATTAAATTCTATTTGTGTTTAAACACATAACGTGCTGCCGCTCAGCTGCGCGCCAACCCGGATCCGTCAGCTGAAGCGGCTTGATACTTATTAAGGCCCCCTCCAGAAAACAGGGTATAATTACAGCAGTCAAGAATCCATACCCAAGGAGGAAGCCTTATGAGATTCTATACAAAACAC
>Ga0307379_10001455_pt1 | contig 37356 bp, 60 predicted proteins | sample UN2MG_FD_202237 | JGI IMG/M metagenome (GOLD analysis project Ga0307379, IMG submission 202237) | Soil microbial communities from Risofladan, Vaasa, Finland - UN-2 | ecosystem: Environmental > Terrestrial > Soil > Coastal area > Acid sulfate soil | place: Finland: Risofladan, Vaasa | collected...
GGTTGACTAATCGTAACCACTGGATAGTTAGGACTCTTATTAGAGAGAGTAAGCCTAAAAAGCCATCCTAGTGCGTCTGGTATAGGATGTAGTATTATATAAAGAATGACTTACGAGAGATAATTTGATTGATAATATGATAAGCGGTGATGATGTAAGGATTGCATATCCACTATTTAACCAAGTGGAAGGTGGCGGTTCAATACCGACCTCACCGCTCCAATTCCAGATTGCCGAAATGAGTATTTATAGAGCTAGGGATTTAAACGCTCTTTGGCATAGTAGGCTCCCTATCTATGATACAGGATTTTGCCTTAATTCTTTAGTATCTTACGGAGCTTTATTCCAAAACAAATACTACGCAATTGCTATATGGACTAATCCAGTTGCTCCAAATTTACCACAGCACGAATGGCTTGAGCTAAGACGAATGGCAATAGCTCCTGATGCTCCAAAGAATACTGCAAGTCGTATGTTATCTGTAATGGCTAAACTGATAAAGGTTAAATTCCCACAGGTTGAAAGGCTAATATCGTATCAAGATGAGGAAGTTCATAGAGGGACAATCTACAAAGCATCAAATTGGACAGTAGGAGCTCACCACAGAGGGGGAAGTTGGAACCGCCCTAATAGCAAGAATAAGTCAACGGGATTACCAAGGACTAGACCCGACTTGAATAAGGCTACTGGTGCGAAAACTAGGTGGGAATATCTACTGAAGTAACTAAAAGTATTCTACGAAGAATGATTAAGGAGGGAACTATATGAATGAGCCAGGTATTGAAGAAGAGGGGGGATTAGAGTTTGGGGAAAAGCCACAGGCCCGTGTCCCACCACGAATGAGACTTCTTTTCTATGAAGATGGGACTACAGAGCTGGTCTCAACAAAGAAGCCACTATGTAACCCGGCTATTATCGCTGTCCGGGTTAATATGAGGGATAAACTGCTTAGAACTTTAAGGAATAGAGTATAGGTAGGGAGTAATAGTTATATACTTGGGGGGTAGGGTTCTATAGGGGTAGAATTGGAGCTGGGGCGTTCTGGTTATGATCCCCGTATAGAAGAGAGCCACCCCCCTAAGTTACTAAAGAGTGGCTCTTTTTATTATTTCCCCATTATCTTCATTACCACAGATGTATATGCAATGATTATACAAAACCCTAGAAGAAACCTGCCAGCCCATAACATCTTCTCTCTAATCATAGATGGCAAATCATCAGGGCTTTTTGAATGAAATAACATCCAACCACTAAACAGCATACTATACAAGTCCATAAAATCCTTATACTCATCCCTCTTACAAGGGTTCGGATGATAGAATACTGATGTTATCTCAGCAAGAAGGGCTTGTAACAAGCCTACCAATCTTATAGCTATCCAAGCACCTTGGTCAATAATGGATAATATCCCCATTATCCCTTACCTCCTCAAAGATTTTCTTGTTCGGCCATACCCTTGTAAGCCTCTATGAGTATGGGCGATATGACCGCCCTCATGCTTGTGACTTATAGCCTTCTTGCCCTTGTAATGATAATGCCGGCTACCACCACCGGGCTTGCCCCCCATAGTTTGCTGTACTGTTTTTGTTATGACCGCGCCACCTATTGCTATCGGTAATACAGTACCCATCATTGATGCTCCTGTCATTGTTCCTTACCTCCTTTTTATTCTATTATACCAAACTTAACCCCCAAAGTTATAGCGTGGTAAATATTCCTAGCACCCAACTTCTTAACCATAGCAGTTCTATCCCTTTTTATGGTAGCCTCTTCGTAACAGAGTTTATCTGCTATCTCTCTCCTTGAATACCCCTGACTTGTAAGTTTGAGCACTTCTATTTGTCTATGCGCCATAACTTTAACAGTTTTCATTTATCTTCCAAAATCATCCTCTATCCTCACGATATCGTCCAGTTCCCCAGTAGACAGCTCTATCATAATAGAGTCCTCTAAAGCCTCGACCCGGTGTATTGTGCCAGATTCTATTTCTATTGGCTCACAATGGGGTAGTAAATGCTGAATGGTGGCACCAATAGTCACAAGTATCTCACCGGCCCACAAATACATCCGCTCCCATTTGACTTTGTGATACTGGAGGCTCAAACGCTTGCCCTTTCTGATAAAAAGAAGTTTCCCAACAGGGTATATCTCTTCATACCCCCAGGGTTTATCTACCCTTATGCTATGATTATCCATAACCCTACAACTCCTAATGCTAATCCTGCTATTAATACCGCCCCAGCAAGTATATCCTTTATTGCCTTTATATTATCATTCTGTTTGTTTTTACAAACAAAATTACATAGTCTCTCAATGGCATAGTTAATCATCTCAGCAATCGTCAAGGTAGTTCCCAGTATCAATATAATCCATATATGCAACCAATTTGCCCCACGCATTAAGGCTACTACCAACACAGCAAGGAACAAGATAACAAAAGGATAGCCCACCTTTAACCAGAGAGCGAATCCCCTCATACTTACCCATATTCTACTAAACCATCTCATCTTCTAAATCTCCCCCGGATTAAGAACCAGGCAATCTTAAACCCATCCTTAATACCCAATTTGGCGACACTACCATCCAGTCTAGCTCTATATTCTATTGGTATTTGAGCCAATTTATATTTGCCTTTTACCGTGTTCACAAATAAATCGGCTTCTAAAGTGAACCCACCACTACTTAGTTTATAGCTTGATAAGACATCCCTTCTAAACCCCCACATACCGCTACAAACATCCTTAACTCGGACTCCATATAAAATGCTGGCTAACATAGATAAGCCCCAGTTCCCTATTGTGTTCATAAAAGACATAGACCCTTTTGCCCGCTTGTGTCTATACCCTATTACCACATCTGCCCCATTTTCTATTTGTTCCATAATTTCAGGTATGTGCTTTGCTGGATAAGTAAAGTCGCTATCTATCATCACAACAAAGGGGGGTTTAATATGTTTAAATCCCGTTCTAACAGCATTCCCCTTACCTTTCTCCCCCTCATACAAAACCTTCGCGCCCAAAGCAGTAGCTTCCGCTTCTGTCCCATTGGTGCTTTTATTATCTACAACTAATATCTCATAATTTAGTGCTAAAGCCTTGATATCTTGGATTACTCTACCAATAGCCTTCTCCTCATTGAATGCCGGTAATAATACTGTTACATCAACCATCATTCACCCCTTTTTTAATTGCCCCCCAATAAGGTTGCTAAAATGCTCAACGATTTTGTCGTAATCCAAGTTCTCTTTCGCCCACTTGTAACCTGCTACGCCCATTGTATGTCTTAATTCATCATCACTTAAGAGCATTACTTGAGCTTGAGCAAAGGCCTCTGGCGTAAGCTCATTAACAAGCAACCCGTTAACATTATGCTGAACCGTCTCCCTATGAGGTATGGCATTGTAGCCTACTATAGGCTTGCCCATTGCTAGAGGCTCAGGATTCATATATCCTTCCCAGCTTGAGGCGTAGACGAATATATCACATAGTGCATACCACCTGGGAACATCTTCTCTTGACACTAGCCCTGTCATTATTACCGTATCTTGCAAGTGCCTATGCTTAATTAACTTCTTAAGTTGCTCCCGGTATTGTTCCGATGATGCCCTACCTACCAGTACAAGAACTGTGTTCGGTATGGTTTTTTGTGTTATCTCCAGTGCTTCTATAAGTAGATGCTGATTCTTGTGTGGTGTAATCCTGCCAAGATACAGTATGGTTTTCTTGTTTTTCAACTGCGGATACTTTTCCAGTAGGCTACTGTATCCCACATCCTTGTTCAGATAATTGAAGTCTACTCCATACAGATTTAGCTTGTGTGGTGTGATGCTATACTTGCTCTTGATAAATTGTGTTGTCTCACTATTAGCGGTTATTACTAAGTCTGAATGTCTGATAGCATAGCCGTGAGCAACTTCGAGTAGTTTTATATATGCTCTGTCTAGTAACCCCGAGAATGCGTAGCTTGGTTGTAAACCCCACTCGATGAATATTGTCTTTACTCTCAATTTGGTGGGCAATAGTGATATGATATTGCATGGATATAGCTGTGTAATTACCACATCAAACTGTTTTAAGTCCTGCCTGACCTCCCTAGCAAAGAATGGGCTGAAAACTGCTCCATATACTTTCCCAAATGGCACTTTGTATTCTATTGTTGGAATACCAGAATTGTCATATTCATTGTTGAATGATATGACTGTTACTTCATGCTCTGTGTTTAGCCTTTTGGCAAGTTGATAAGTAACACTGTCAATTCCGCTACCCTCTATGAATGTGTGATGCATAAATGCTATCTTCACCTTTGTCCCCCTAGCTTATCCACGGTATCTTTATTATTGCAATTTCGTCTGCACAGTAATGCGATACCAAAACAGCACATACCAAGAAGCCCAATAGCAAGGAACCAGATGTTGAAATAATGCGGTTTAAGTTCCAGGCTTTTAGCCAGCAGATTCCCAGAATCACAGAATAGATTACCAACAAGAATACTAAGCTGAGTAGATACAATGCAATCCTTCGTGCAATATGATTTCTTGCAAAGGGTGACCACAAATTTCCCACATTATTTACTCCTTGTCTTTTTAATAGTGTCGCAGATAAACTTAATTTGCCTAGCAGTTAAGGTAGTGCTATTGGGTAGATATAATCCCTCCCCGGATAGCATCTCTGATACAGGGTGCTTGTCCTTTTTGAATAAGCCTATTTTATGGAAACAAGGCTGAAGGTGCATCGGCACAAAATATGTTCTTGTTTCTATGCCCTTATCACCTAATCTAGCCCTCAGTTCATCCCTGCTTATACCAAAATCAGAAGTAACTCGTATCCCATATACCCAGTAGACATTCTTCGCCCAGGGCATCTCCTTGGGGAGTATCAGTCCATCAACACCACAAAGCTGCTCATTATACCATTGAGCAATCAACCTCTTGCGTTCTATGAAGTAATCTATCCTTTCCAGTTGCCCGACACCGATCGCCGCTTGCATATTGGTCATCCTGTAATTGAACCCGATATGCTCGTGCAAAAAACGCCTTTTAGGAACAGTGGCGTAACTTTTGAGCAATATCGCTCTCTCGGCTAATTCTCTACTATTGGTGGTTATCATTCCGCCCTCGCCGGTGGTGATTATCTTATTTATGTAGAAACTAAAACAACCTGCCGTTCCCAATCCACCTGTTCTCCTACCTCGATACTCCGCTCCATGTGCTTCTGCGGCATCCTCTATAACATCAAGGTCATATTCAAGGGCTATATTTATAATAGGGCTCATATCACAGGGATGCCCATAAATATGCACAGGTAATATCGCTTTGGTTCTCTTATTTACTTTATCCTCAACAAGGCTAGAGTCCATATTACAGGTATCTGGCTCCGAATCCACCAACACTGGGGTAGCCCCCGCTTTTATAATCGCATTTACCGTAGCTATCATCGTAAATGTTGAGGTGATGACCTCATCCCCCTTGCCTATCCCCAATGATTCTAGTGTTAGCAACAAGGCCGTAGCACAATTTGATGTCGTAACTCCATATTTACACCCACAGTAAGCACTGAACCGTTCTTCAAACTCACTTATGTATTTCCCGCTATATCCTGATATCCACCCCGTCTTTACACAATCAATCACACCCGCAAGTTCCTTGTCCCCTATTTCTGGTTCAAACACTGATATTTTCATTTCTCACCTCTCCAATTTAAGCATCCTTGATATTATCTTGTTTTCATTAGGATAATTGGGGGCATCCCAAGGGAATCTTTCTCCATCCTGCCACCTCTTCCACCTGCTCACATCTTCAGTAACCATAATCTTAATCAACTCCTTGAACTTCACTTTCGGAATCCAACCTAATTTAGTTTTAGCTTTTGAATTATCACCCCTCAAATAATAGACATCTAGTGGCCTCTTAAATCTCTCGTCAGTTCCCACATACTTTTCCCAGTCAAGCCCAACCACACCAAATGCCTCTGCACAAAGTTCCCTAATAGTATGTGTTTCATTGGTGGCTATGATAAAGTCGTCAGCCTTCTCCTGTTGCATCATAAGCCACATAGCCTCAATATATTCCGGGGCATATCCCCAATCTCTCTTTGTATCCAGATTGCCAAGCAATATCTTATCATCAATGCCAAAGTGGATTTTTGCCACTGCATTACTGACTTTCCTCGTAACAAATTCAAGACCTCGCAAGGGGCTTTCGTGGTTAAACAGTATCCCATTGCAAGCAAATATGTTGTATGCCTCTCTATAGATTTTAGTCAGCGAATAGCCATATTGCTTTGCTGCCGCATAAGGGCTTGCCGGACTGAACGGAGTATCTTCTGTCTGTGATTTATCCACCTCTTTGCCAAAGAGTTCACTTGTTGCCGCATTGTAGAACTTAGCGGGTAATTTGAGTAGCCTTATAGCCTCTAGCATCCTCAATACACCTAATCCAGTTATCTCCCCGGCTTCCATTGGTTGCTCAAAAGATGCGCCTACTGAACTCTGTGCCGCCAAGTGATATATCTCATCGGGCTTTGATATCCTAACCGCCTCCAGTATAGAGGCCATATCAATCAAATCGGCAGACAAGAGATTCACCTGTTCAAATATATCTAAATACTGTAATCGCCAGAAGTTGGGTGTTGAGAGCCTGCGGTATATGCCATAAACTTCATAACCCTTCCCTAAAAGTAACTCCGCTAGATACGCACCATCTTGCCCGGTGAGTCCTGTTATTAAGGCTCTCATTTTAACACCTCCTTATAAGTTGCCTCAATTCTGTCTACAATAATCTCCCAATCAAATTGGTTTGCATAGTCTTTGCATCTTTGTGTCATACTGTCCCTTCTCTTTATAGCTAATAATATTTTTTGTGCCATATCAGATGAATCAAGTTTACATAGATATCCATTCATACCATCTTCAACCCAATCTGTCGCAATAACAGGCATCCCACAAGCATTGGCTTCAGGAATAGCCAAAGGACTCCCCTCCCTTGTTGATGGGAAAGCAAATACTTTTGATGCCTTCATATAGGCATAAATATCTGTTGTGTTTTCCAGGAACCCTAAAAACTCCACACGATTACATGCTATTTGTTCTAGTTTATCTCGTTCAGGGCCATCGCCTATTATTCCACAGGTTATATCGGGCAACTGACTAACAGCTTCTATCAGAACATCTACATTCTTATGGGCTAAAAGCCTGCCAGCATACAACACATCATAGCCTTTATTCGCAGGTCTTGTCTTTTCAATCAACTCTATATCAGCCCCATCCGGGATTACTTTTACATTGTCACCATTCATCCCGATTCCAATTAACTCATCCTTTACTAGGCTAGAGTCGGCAATTGTGTAAGTTGGTAATTTCGTTGCAAGTTTCTCAACCATCTTACCGAAGAAACCTCTCCAACCTAAATACTCATACCAATAGTTACCCCAGACTTCAAACCAGGTAATCACAAGAGGCCTCCTTTTTAATACCGCATAGAGTTTAGCCGCAAAACACGGGAAATATGGGAAGATGCTACAGTCAACAATATCATACTTGCCCTTAAGTAAAGGTTTTATTAAACTCATCCCAAAGATAATAGCTTGCTTTATGGAGCGCCTTCCGTCTGTATATAATTCTATAGGAAGGCATACTCCGTGGAGAGTTATACCATCTAAAACAATAGAACCCCCCCCCCCCCAATACTTCATCCCATACCAGTGGACATCATGCCCTCTTTGTGCCAATCTCCTCGCCACCTCCCAAGTCCTTTTCTGTGCCCCACCCTTTGAATAAGGATATACAGTATCATTTACAATCGCTATCCTCATAGGCTTTTTAACTCGGTCAGCATAAACATAACCGGAGACAACCTTGTAATTAAACCCTCTCTCTCTTAAAAATGCCACAACATAAGGCAATTCCGCCTCACCATTAGCCAAGTCGTGATAAGAGGCAATAGCCAACTTTATTCCATCATAGGACAACATTCTCTCTGCACCCCTTAATATGGATAGTTCCGCCCCTTCCGCGTCTATCTTCACAAAATCAACCATCCCTAGTTTCAACCTCAATGCTAATATGTCCAATGTTTCCGTCTTAACACTGATAACTTCGCCGTGTTTTACCTCTATTGAATGGCATGGCGATGCCTTTGACACATACAACGGAATCATCCCCACTTCATCTGACACTGCTTCTTCAATAATCTTGATGTTATTAATCCCTTTTGTGTTTGCTTTGATGTAGGGTATATTAGCCGGTGCTGGCTCAATGGCTATAACTTGCCCACCTCTACCAACAAGTTTGGATGCCCTGACAGCAAACATCCCCACATATGCCCCAACATCAATCACGGTATCCTCCTTTTTCGGACTCCATAGCTTCTCGTACACTTTATCTTGGAATATATCTATTGCTGCCATTATCCCATCACGGGGCGTAAGAAAGTTATGCTTCATATATCTTACCCTGCAATCCTTGCCTCTTATTTCCAACCCTCTTGGTAGTTTCCCGCATAACAATAAGTAGTATGGGTAGGCAAGCCACTTAGCTCTACCGGCTTGAGAAACAGTCCATAGCCCCAATCCCTGTTTAACGCTTACTGGCAGTACCTTTCTCAGTACATCAACTAGCATTATTTTTACCCTGTGTCTTTATTATTTTTTCAATCTTGTCTAGCTTCTTTGAGAGCTTCTCCAAATCCTTTTTGATTGGGTATTGGTGCTCATACTGTTGCAAGTTCCTAAAAGCCCAAGTTGATGGGATAATGAACTTATACTCTACTATCATAGCTACTACAACAAGCACGAACATGAATAGCATAAAGATGGTGAGTGTCAACCAGGGTATGTATTGTAGAATAAACTCACGCAAAGTAGTGTGGTATGCTGTCATTGCTATTAATGCAAAGTTGACCATACTTAACCAAGCGGCAGTATGTAAGGCCACATCTTTAATTCCTCCTACCTTTTTACCCCAAGAATGTTGCCTTAGCATTCTGGCCCATATATTTTTAAGTTTTTGCATTAGAGTACCACCTTCCTATTTTTCAATCTCTTGTAATCTCCAAATCTCTTTTTTAAAAACCTTCCAAAAAGTTACTTTCTTAAGAGCAACTGCCCCTAAGCTCCCCCATAATGTTCTACTTGGGAGGTTAGCACAAGTAATCAAGATTCCTAAGTCCCTCAATCCTTTCTTTCTTAAATATGAGAATACTATATTGCTTAAGTGGCGTTGTAGCCCCTTCCTACGATGGGCTGTATGGGTTTCTATACCATCTGCAAAAACTGGGGGGCCAGAAGCACTTACGAAGTTCAGAAATGATAATATGCGAGTCTTAAAGGGAGCCAGACGAAACCCTACATTTAGTAGCCAGATTTCAGCTACAAGTTGCTTATCCCTAAATAGGTAAAAGGCAACCCCCTCTATCAAGAGTATATCCCTCCTCTTTGAGGTTTTGTAAAGTTTAAGGTTGTACCCCTTGCTAATAAGTTCCTCTGAGTCCCTGGGGAACTCTACGATTTGTAATTCGTACTCATTTAAGTTGGGAATGGAAACTTGCCCGTTAAGGCTTTTATGGTACAGGTAGAACTCCTCATGCCTAAACACAGGACCTGCAATCCATTTAAGCCCTGCCCAAGCTGCCGGCAATAAACCTTTCTCTACATAGATTTCCTTCCCTTTTTGCAGAGCTTCTAAAACTCCTGTATCATACATCTCTACCCCTCATTTTTTTGGTCCGTATACCTTTGCTTGCCCAGATTGGAATATCACTTCTCTTCCTTCTAGTGCTTCGTATATGCCTGCTTCTGCATAGCTCATTGTTTGGCGTAGTCCAATACCTGTATAGAAGGTAATCTCTTGTAGTATCTCATTCCTTTCTCTCATAAAGATATAGTGATAGGTGCGGATTGAGTCTCCTATGTTTCCTATTCTGAAGTAGTATAGTCCCGACTTAACCCCAAAGTCCCCTATTTTTTCCGCCATAAAGCTACCTCCCCACATATCAGTGGAAAGGGGAGCTTTGTCGTGCTCAACTATCCAGTCTCTCACTATTCCATCATTCTTAGTATAAATACCTGTAACATCAACTCGTGTTGCACTTAAAGAAAGGGAGTATGGTATATTGACTTTGCTTACATCATCTTGCTGCGTAGCTTCAAATATTAAGCCAGAAGTAAACATGAAGTATGGTATCAATATACATAGAGTAAGTATTTTGTAGTTTCGTAGGACTAGCTTTCCTCCTAGTATAATAGCCGGGGCTGAAAAGATTAGGGCAAGGTGATAGAATCTTGTGGCGTTAAGGATTCGGGTAAAGCCTGGAGCAAAGATACATAAGATAATCAGCCCCCCACTAAGGCAAAACAGGGCGAGATACTCAGGACTATATTTCCTCCAGTTAAGTAACAAATATATACCACCAATTATCAACAGCAATTGAGTAATATATTGTAGTATTCTGAATATCTTCCCGGGAGTGTCTACTTCCATAAAGTCAAGTCCTAGTGCAACTTTCATCGTAGGCTCATGCTGTGTCCAGCTAAACTTTCCAATTGGAGCAATGCCTGTAGTGTCTGGGGTAGGACTTGATGTTAAATGTTCTGCCTGTGAAGTTATTCTACCTGTTATTTCATGTAGTGGTACTCCTCCAGCAACCAGACCATAGAAAGGCACAACAAAAACTACAATAGCTAGTATTGTTAGTGCCAAATACTTTAGAGAGGTTTTTACTTGGGCTTTAGTAACATGTCTCAAAATCAGTAGTATTGGTATAGCTCCTAGCAAGTAATATACCACAGTAGCCCCCATAACATAGTGGGATACTGCTGCCAATATTGCTAGGCTGAATATGGCTAACATTTGGTATGAAGTCTTTAGCCGTGTGTCGGTGTTGACAAACATAAATAGACATAGAACTAAGAAGAATTCCCCTACCTCTTGTTTAGCTATGCCAGTTAACTCAAGGAAAAATGTTGGCACTGACATAAAGAAGAATACAGATAAGAAAGCAGGCTTGTTGCCTATAAACTTTTTAAACATAAGATACATAATAACTGGAATGAATGCTAGAAATAGGGGACAGACAACCTTAAATATCCATTCAATATCTACATGGAATAACTTTGCTAGGTAGGGTACAAAAACGGAGACACTCATAGCAGCATTGTAGGTGTATGGCAGGTTGTAATCCCAATAACCATTCTCAAAAGTAAGGTGAGCATAGTAATATTCGTAGTGAATATCTGTGCCGACCAAATATGGAGAAATTAAGGTAACATGGTATAACAATCCAAGACTAATTGAAAATATTAAGTACGGATACACTTTTTCAGGTATCTTATCAAAGGCAACTAGAGCAACAGCAAAGCATATCAGCCCCAACATAGTATATACAATAGGGATACTTTGCAGTCGTCCACCTAGTATTGCCAGCGTTAGTATAATTGCTGCCAAGCAGTACCCTAGAGTTTTATAGTGTGATTTCACAGATTTTCGCCATCCTAATTATCTTCCCAATTATTGCGGTTGTTGATTGATGCAGGTAATATTGTGTAAGTATCACTTTCCCACCAATACTTCTCATATAATCAGCCCCAACAAATCCCGCATTCCAATCATCCCCATGAACCAATATACTAGGTTTATACTTCTTGATATTATCGGTAGGGTCAACTGTTTCTTGCCTTACCGCCAAATCAACATAATCGCAATGCCGGACAAGAGCCAATCGTTCCTTGAAGGGTATCACAGGCTCTCTTTTATAAGCCTTAATCCCCTTGTTCGTAATAACCCCGACAATCAGATAATCACCAAGCTCTTTAGCTTGTCTCAAGGCTTCCTGATGACCAAAATGCCACAAATCCGCTGACATAAAGGCGTAAACCACTATTCCCTTGTTTGCCATTTTATCCTGCTCCATACATAATCATAAGCATAGAATATCCAATATTTATTAAGAGTATAAGTTAAAGTAATTACTGTCATTTGTTGTAAGCTCCCGGTTACTGCAAAGGATATGATTCCAAGCACAATATTAGCCAGCACAATCTCATAAAGGAATATCCTGGCAAATGACTTCCACTTGGAGCCATCTAACCATTTTGTCCATAGCCAAAACCTATCTTGCACATAATACCCAAATATAAATACCCCGTGATGCAATATTGTAATCAGTGAAGTAGCGAATAAACTCTTAGTAAATGCATAGGTGATTATAGCCAATACTGCTACTCCCATAACACGCCATATAATAGATTTGGTTAATGACCTTTTGTGACTTTCCTTGAATGTTGGATATCTCCATAGTACTGCTATTTTCATTGTTTCTTTTCCTGTTCTCTTGAACTCCATAGTCTTTTGCCCACTATAGCAATAAGCTCACATCCTGCCCAGCTAATATAGAAATAAAGATAAATAGGTAGGCTATAAGTTAAAACAGCAACTAGCAACATGGGAATAGATAGGGATTGAATGTTGACTCCAACTATGTAAACTAATCGCCATAGACCTTTCGCCTTAGTTCTGTAAATGTTGCCGGAGTTGGGAAAGGCATAATCCCCCTCAGAAATTAAGAGGGCATTGCCAGCATGTAGTAGAGCAAGAGTTAATCCCAAAGAAATCATGGATATGCCGATGCCAATAGCAATAGGAATTAGCATACCCATTATATCGTCACAAACCCTATCAAGATACATACCCTGCTTTGTGGTAGTTTTTGTGGCTCTAGCAACAGTTCCATCAACAAAGTCCAATAAATCACGAATGAAAAAGATTATAATTGCTATAATTGCTAATGTGTAATTGCCTGTGGCAAATATAAAGCATCCAGCAAGTCCAGCTAGAAATGCCATAACTGTAATTTGGTTTGCAGAGATTCCCAGTCTCAGTGCAAACCAAGCAGGGTAAACAGCAGAGACACGCATAATATAATAGGATGAATAGGTAGCTTTATCCTCTATATGCTTTTCTTCAGGTAAACTATCCCTGATTTGGGTAAGTGTCAACCTATGCTTCATTGCATCTCTTCCTAAATATCAAGTCTGATTTTATAGTTGAAGAGGTGCTTACCCCTATGAGAACCCAGTACAAAGCCCCAAACTGGGTCCAAAGGTAGTGGTCCCAAATGCACATAGCCATAACAGCTATCCAAGCATATTTCCACTTAGTTTTTATCACACAATAAACTGTAACAAATAACCAAGCAATACCGGCTATTGGTCCTATTTGATGAGATATTATCAGAGGAATATTATGCACAATCTGACCACCAACAGTACTCAAGGAATATCCATAGCCTAAAATGCTGGTACTTTTTAACCTCTCGACTATAACTTCCCAGCGTCCTGAGGTCATTGTCTGCACTGTTCCTCCATCTATTCCTCCATTACCCTTAACAACATCCATTAAGGCAACTACATTCAGGTTTCCCTCATATAATGGGATTAGATAACCCAATACAGCCCACAATCCCACTAATCCTACTAACACTCCAGACACTATGAGAAAACGGCGACTGAAATCACGCCGAACAAGAACAGCGATACCCAGTATACCTAGTATAAACACCGCCTCTAATGCACCTATAAAAAATACACCAACAAGAGCTACCATAATTAATGCCCATTGCCACTTACCCCGATTCACTAATGTCCCGAATATCAGGAAACCAGCAGATGCACAATAGTTCGTAAGGAGACCACCGGAGGGTACTCCAGGATTAAGTATTCCAAGAATCACTGCAATTACAGCACCAAGACACACAAATGGTATCAGCATCAAAAATATGTCTTTACCAAGACTACGAGAGACTACATAGGCAAAAAACAAAGCCCCACCCATAAATAAAGGGGCGACTTTATTCCCCAGAGATTCGCCATTAATAAACCCTGAAAGCCCCATTGATGCAACTATAACAAGAAGGGGGATAAATATTTTCTTATCACCCCAATCCAACTCTCGCCAGTGATTACGAATGAATAATAGAACTGCCATTATCCATATAGCAGCCCCGATAGCTGGCAAGAATAGAGTTGCCATACCACCAATAGAGGTTACTTCAGTAAGCCATAGATTATGTATCGGGAATAGAGCCAAACCTACCCCGATAATAATCGCCCACCTTTTATTAGCCTTTGCTCTTTTTTCTACCTCCATTATATAGCCTTTAATGCATCCAAAAACCCAGGGATAGATTCAATTAGTTTTTTAACCACACCATCACCATCTCTCACTAATACAGAGGCTTTGTTTACCCGGTAATCATAGTGGAACATAATATCAATACAAGCAGTATCACCCCACACCCAATCAGCAAAGTCACGATAATCCATATCCAAACCCACTTCCATATCGGGATAAACCTCATAATACTTGTAGAATACCCGACTGGGAAGTTCTTCGCCTTGAACCGGGTGTGTTTTCCTTATTGTCTGTATTCCCTCAGTGTATTTCTTGGTTGCCCTGATACAATCCTCTAAAGAACGAATAGCAAGGATATTGCCACGAAACTCATTGCCCTTTTTAATCCTAGTCATTCTTCCCTCCTTTTTTCAGTGCCTCACCCGCGAAAAACTGCAAATCTCTTTCCCCCATATCCAACTCCTTTAATAAATCCATAAAGTCTGGGGTAATCAAAAAAGGCTTTAGCAACTCATCTTCTTTGGCTAAAGGATTCTTCTTTAACCTTTCCTTCAAAACACCTTCTATTGCCCTAATAGTCTGTTGCCTAACTGCTCCTATCCCAGCCCCTCCTCCCATAGCGATAAGTTTTTGAAGTAAATTTGCAGCAATCGCCAGATTCCTATCACCTCCAGCAAAAGGTTTTTTACCGATTAATACTTTTAATCCACGCCTAAAATCCTTCACCTTGCTCATAACCTTGTCCTCCTACTTTTCCCTGAACGCCTATTATCAGCCCTCGCCCGTAACTTCCTTGTGCGTTCACTTACTTCTGACCTTTCTGGGTTATCACTCTCGGTAGGTTTTCCCTCATCAATATATCTTGTCTCATCTTTGCCCTCATCAATATACTCATCGCCCTCTTTCTTTTCTTCCTTTGGGGTTCGCAAGGCATACATAGCCAAAGCACAGAATATAGCCATACCAAAAGATGCAAAGAATAAGAAGTACCAAGTGTCCCAGTCATACACTGACATTGTATAGCAATATCCGCCCATTATTGCCCAAAACATAACGCAAGGGAAACCCAACATCATATTCCTAGTTTGAAACATTACCCAAGTCAAGGCTACGGCTATTGCTAATAGTGCATATAACATATTTACCTCCTTATGGAATTGGGCTTCCGAGTTTGTCTATAAGATACACTACTCCAATATGAGTAACTACTATCTCACCAGCTATTTCGTTAGCAGTAGCGGCTATCCTTCTTATCCTCATGTGAAATTCATCGGTAGAGATTATAGGGTCGCCAACATCTATATCGTAGTCTATGATAAACTCAACATGATATGATTGGAATTGTGGCGCAAGAGCACCAGTGGCAGTTTCTACCTCTACATCATTGCTAGTAGCAGGAACTATATCACCATCCGTAAAGTGCTCCCATGATAACTGTATGTTAAAGTTCTTTGTGTCATTAGCATCACTTAAATAACAATGCAAGTGGACTAAAATATTACTTTCTCCATCCCACCTATGCGGAATATGGTTCTCAAGGAATAGTTCCTCATTATCAGCAGCATAAATAGGCAAACTATATCCATGTATTACTCCCCTTGTAATTTGTGTGGGCTTACCCTGTGCCGTAATTGTTGTATAATCTAAATCTGGTCTAAGCTCTAAGTAAAGTTTAGAGTCGCCTTCAAGTGTAATCACATACCCTTCAGTCATATAAATATTTCTAGGGTAGGCATCATCAAGCATTGGCTCACCAGGAAAGCCACACCCAACAAAAGTAACAACTAAAACTAGTGCCAACACTAACAATGCTTTCTTCATTCTAAATTACATCCTCTGATACTGCACTAACATAAGAGATATACCCCCCCCTAATCATTCCCGGAACCAGTTTCTCTACCTTCCCCTTACTAACCCCGCTTGTTTGGCTTATCTCATCAATATCACTAGTTCCCTGAGTTTCCAATGCCGTGAGTATCCTAGATTTGGGGTCGCCGCCAAATTCTTGAAGCTTGTTACGTCCCTCCTGCGTCAACCTGAACGTTGCATTGGGGGGGATGCCCTTTCCCTTACCTCGATTGAAGAATCCCATTTTATTCCTCCTTATTTAATAGCGGGCAATAAACTTATCAATCTTTACCATAACATTCCTAATATTATTCAATTCGCTTACCCATATTATTAATGTTTTATAACCATACTTTGCATATACCCTAACACGACCTTCGTTAAGCCGATATGGTTTTAATTTCTGGGTATGCCAATAATCACCAAAAACTTCAATAATTAATTTCCTACCATTAGCATTGACAATATCGGGATTTAGTCCTTCTATTATTAAAGAACCATCGCCTACGAACTTCCATTCCTCAGGATATTTCGCATTTAACAATTCAAGGATAGTTGCTTCTGGTTTATTAGGGTGTGCACAACAAGCTAATCTAAGCCTGCGTATTTCACTATCTCTATATTCTGCATCTTGCCATTTACTTTTATGGCTTTTACTCATTCTAACCCTTGTTTCCTCATTATGTTTATGTCCGAGAGCATATGTATTACCAATGTTAGCTTCGTGCAATTTTATGTTAGCTTCTTCTGATAGAGTTTTACCAATACGAGCAAGCCTCATTTTCAGCTTTGCTTCTTCTGTGTGATGATGTCCAAGCATGTTTTTATTACCTTTCTTTATTCTTCCTATTTTAGCTTTTGTTTCCTCAGTATGATGTCTACCTGTGCTACTCAGACGCAACTTGGCCCTGGTTTCTTCACTAGGTACTCTACCTAACGAAGCCAAGTGCAATTTAGCTTTAGTCGCATCCGTGTGAGGAATACCAAGACGATATTTATTACCTAACGAAGCTTTACCTATCTTTGCCTTATGCTCTTCGGTAAGAGTTTTCCCCATATGGCTTCTACTGATTTTAGCCCTTGTCTCCTCACTAAGTCTCCTACCTATGCCGGCTTGACGCATTTTAGCCTTTGTTTCCTCAGTTCGCTTCTTCCCTAAGTTAGCTTGGCTAAGTTTAATCTTATGTTCCTCAGTAAGGTGTCTTCCTAAATTAGCCTGAAGTAACTTAGCTTTATTTTCCTCGGTAAGTATTCTACCCATTTTAGGCCTCCACGCTTTTTAGTGCCGTTCTCATTTGGGGTGCACTTTTTGAATTAAATATCAGGAAATAACAAGGGTATGTTATTGCCCGCTTCCTTCTAACAAATGCTAACTCTTTTAATGTCGCCAGTATTTCACCTTCACCCATATCACCATAAGTTTCTATGTAATTTACCAGTTCGTCATATTTAGTCATCCCTTCGTTAAGAACAGTTAAAACAACCCTCTCCTCCTCGGTTTCTGGGATATATTTAGGTTTTCTAACTACAATCAGTCCATCGCCAAGATAACTTCTAGGCTTGCCTGCATCTACCGCTATAGGGAAGGGTCTACCAATAGATAGTAAAACCATCATTCTTTTGTCATACTTTACCTTTTGAACCCAAAATACAAACCCCGTCTTATTCACTTTTGGACTTGCACGAGAACATATTACCTTCCAGTCAACCCACGGCAAACAAGTGAACCTATCCAAGTCCTCCACTTGCTGCGTAGTACCCAATATTAGGCAATCTAAATGTCGCTTCTCTTTAGCGATACCACCCATTGTCTTGTTCATAGGGTTGTGTGGCTCCCGTTTATAACAATATCTCCAATACTCAGTTAGATATAACACACTGTTTTTGAGAAGCACCCTGCCCTCTTTCGTTACCCAATCATCAGCAGCTTTTTCCATAACCGCACCAAGTTCAGCTATACCCACACCTTTAGCCACCGCCCTCATACGAGCTAAATCTTCCGCCAATACACTTTCATTAAATAACCCGGCATATTCACCATATAATTTCCTCGGCTTCTCATCCCGCATTATCCTCTTCCACGGGAAATACCGCTTTAGCGTATAAGACAACCAATTCCCAAATAAGTCCTTGCCTGCTCCTGGAGGACCAACAACAAGACACAACCCCCATAATTCATTAAAAAGGTTGTAAAGTATTTTTGCTTGATTTGTTTCTTCAGGAGTAAGACCTTCGGCTAGTTGAACACTAGCTTCATCTTCATATCCTTTATTCTCATCAAACAAGTCAGGATCAGCTACTCTAGTCCTTGTAATAGTCATCTGCTCCCTTTCCAAAATCATCCTCACCAGCTTTTGCTTCTGTTTCGGCAAGTGCTAGGTCTATTGCCCTATCAAGGTTTTTGCCTTCCCTCGACTTCTGCCACTGTGCCACACGATACATATACACTTCTAGTAAGTCTGGTGGTGTAGGCTGCTTCTTATTGTATAACTTTTCATACTCATTACTATCTTGTCGGTAAAGGGCTATTTCAATGCTATACTGCCACTGTAGACTAATAAGGTCAAGTTGGGGAAGTAACCTAGCCTGTAATCTATCAATGATTGTCATCTCCCGTATCTTCTCACGGGTTGGGTTGAAAGCGTAATCTATAACCTTGTCTATCGCCCCCGCAGATACTTTTACTTCTTCAACATCTTCCCTTTTTTCTTCTATGGGTTTATTCCGCTTTAATTTTTCAGCGTTTATCTTAATCTTATCTGGCATTATTGCCCTCCTACTACACCCGAAGCCTTCATTATAGCGTCTAATTTGTCAGATAAATCGCCTATAGACGACACTATGGGCATAATCTGAAACAGAGTAACCGCTAATAAGATTATTATTAGCCCCAATCCAATATAGACAATCATAGGGTTAGGTCCTACCACCTTCCCTAATTTCGCACTAACACTCTTCAATAAGTCCACCAAATCAGTGCTTACTGTAGCAAGTGCTTTCATCACACTAGAACGCATAAGGTCTCCCAGTGTGGCAGGATTAGCAATCATCTCTCTTGTAGGTCCTGTAGCCAACCCTTTCACCATCTTAGTAATAACTGCCTTCTTCTTGGCATCCTCAGTATCCTCTGCCAATGACTGAAGGAACTCTACGACATCCGGACTGGCAATCTTCTCCCGATGTGGACTTCGGTTAAGCATCGGCTCCCAATCACCCTCATTGACAATAGCCAGCCGTATTGTTTTCTGTAGAAACGCAGGAATAAACCCAACCCCAGGATATGGAACCTCAATCGTAGCCAATTCATTCAAAGCCCATGTGCGTTCTTCATTGGTTTGTGAGTTTTTTATGGTTACTTGACCACCTGCTTTTGGGGCAAGGAAGAAGTCTCCACCGCCTCCCTGTTGAGCCACTAGAACTTGAATATTGTTCTTACAGGTTTTAGCCCATTTCCACTCATAGTACACCACCATAAGTACAAATAACACAAATAAGTAAAGGCCAATGTGCCACGGCATAAAATATTGTGCTTCAATAAGTCCTGCCTCAGTCATAAATATGCCTCCTCTTTATTCTTTTATAACCCATCTCTTTTGGATATTCTTCTACGCAAGCGAGCTATACTCTTTTCGTGTCCTTGTCTCCTCGCTGAAGTTCGCAAAGCGTGAGTATCTTCCAAGCGAGAACCACGGAGCATACGGACTGCGCTAGATAAATCTCTCGTAGGGTAGCGTTTAATTTCAAAATCAAGGCCACTTAACATTTCCATCCCACGCTGACGAGCCTCATCTTCCGTTTTGCACATAGTAGCTGATATGAGATACGGCTTGCCCGTCTCATCCTTAGCAGCAATCCAATAATACATCCGTCTACTCATTTCCGCCACCTTCTACCCAAGCCCCTTAAAACAAAAAAGCCAATAACCACTACCACTATAATTATTATTGTTACCGGGGAGAAAAAATCCATTATGTCTTCCATATTTATACCTCAATCAAACACAAAAAGGGAACACTAAGTAAAATACCTAATGTTCCCTTCTTATACTGCCCGGGCATTATTTCGTCCTCCCGAGGCTCATCACCACGCTAATCATAATGGAGGCAGCTACGATAATTCGCAGTAAACTACGAAGTATCACCGAGCCGGTATCAGTTCCATCAATGACTGACGTAAGCAACTCATCAATGATAACAAAGGCTATAATGCCGATTACGACAGTTATTAGTCCTCTTACACTCACTTATATATCACCTTACCTTCGGGGGCAAAACTACCCCACTTAAAACACGGCTATTAGTCAAATGACAGTAACATTGACTACTACTTCGTCCTCCCCAGACTCATCACCACGCCAATGAGGATGGATGCGGCTATGATAATTCGCAGTAAACTACGAAGTATCACCGAGCCGGTGTCAGTTCCATCAATGACCGCTGTTAGCAGTTCATCTATAATCACAAAAGCGATTATACCGATGACAACGGTTATCAATCCTCTTACACTCATTAAGTATCACCTTACCTTTGGGGGCAAAACTACCCCACTAAACAAGTAACATAACATAAATTAAGGAAAAAGTCAAGTCCGGTTTAAGTTATCCCTTCCGCAGGTCTTTACCGTATCTCTTACGCTTGGTGCGGACAGCTTTCTTGGCTGCTGCCACTCTTTTAGCATGAGTCCAACCCGTGCTTTTCTTTGGCACTTTTCACCTCCTTTTTTATCTTATTGATGGACTAGATGAGTAGACCTTGAATTTATCTTTGCCTGCTCTTACCACTTTTGCCCGATGCCCTGTCCTATTCACATACCGCCTAACCTCTTCCGCCTTTTCCCTTGAAACACCCCTAGCGGTTTTGGGCATAATAGTGTACTTTACCTTTGGCACTTTTCACCTCCTTTTCTAAATAATCCCTCATAAAGTATATTAAACTCTCCTTTATTTACTCCATATCCTTTTCAAAACTTTGTACCCCCTTTTCTAAAATGTTTGAATATAGCCCAACCCACGCCCCCAATAGTTACAAGGATTATCCAAAGTGTAATATTATTAAATATCAATTCAATAATAGGATAGGCTGCCAATGTTACAGGGTTAATAACTTCTACCAGCCCTTCAAAAAAGGTCTTCATTGCCGGAGCTACTATAACAAGAAGAGCTATAGTTAGTATCGCCCAAACTATTCCACTACTTTTCATTATGAACTCCCGACCCCTCTCACGGCTAGAATTATACTTACAACAATACCTATAGACACGCACCAGCCCAGGTATTTCAAGATTTCCCAGTATCCCGTAAAGAACGAGTAATCCCACCAAAAAACAGACCACAAAGCCTGTATCCAGTCCCACACCAGAATGAAGAACCCCCCTATGGCTGTTAAGGGATTAGTGAATGAAGTGAAGTCAGGTCTCATTAGTGCGAAGAATGTGTCCACAAGACCCGTGCCGGCATACTGTTTCTCCAGGGTCATAGATATTATTGTGCCGAAGAAAAACAACATACATATCCCTACTACCCAAGTTGTTCTCAACTTTCCCTCCCCAATTGCCAGACACCGATGATAAATAACACTGTAAAAGCCATCATATACAGTGGCAGTAACTTTATCAAAGAAAATATTGCCAGAGATACAGCCAAAGTAATCACAGCAGGTGTCGGATGCCTTGATATAACGAAAACAATCGCACCTATTACCACGCAACCAAGTATCGCGGAGAGAAACCAGCCACTGGCTCTAGGCAATTCAAAGGCATCAAAGAGGTCATTCATTTGGTCATAAAGGGGCAAACCAGATAGACCTGTATAATCTGGACTCTGAAACCAACCAGTAGGCATTGTAGGGTCAGTAGGTTCATCTTCTGCAACTGCTCCAGCAGTAGTTGTTGCCATAACTTCAACAGTAGCAGTATAGTTCCCATTATCTCTACCAATGGCTACAATGTAATAGGTATGTCCAGAAGTCAAGCCCGTAATGGTACAACTTCCTAGCGTGCCAGTATAAGCGTGAGTGCCCGCAGTCTCATTTGCTGGATAGGTAACTTCAGAATACCTAACCATAGTATTGGTAGTGCCAACTCCTTTAGTCCAAGTAAGCCCTACTGTTGTAGAGCCAGGATAAGCCTTGAGATTTGTGGGGGGGTTAAAGTCAACTAAAGTAGTAAATTCTATCTCACCAACACTTGTTACTGTGCTGTGGCCGTTCCTGATTTGTGCCCTATAGAAGTAACCAGTATTAGCAACAAGACTGGCTATATCAACATAGGGGTGCTGACCAGTAGTATAGGTATTCTCAACCCAAGCTGTCTTTGTGTCGTATAGTTCAAAGTTAGCTGCTGTTTGAGTTGTAGTGCCATAGCCAAACCTTACATCGCAAGGCTCACCGCCATCATCAGTTACTATAGAATTAAGCCTTGCAGTAGTCTTGGCTACATAGGTGGCAGCATTGGTAGTAATAGCTGGAGCAGTTGGTGGTGTTATGTAGCCACCAAGACTTATAGCATCGCCACTTAGAACGGCATATTCAGCCTCATCACCAGGGTCTATGTATTCACCAGTTACATACCAGAAACCAGCAAATCCGCTGAGGTCAGCCTCTATCGCACCTCCAACCCAATAGCACCCAATATAATCGCCAATCTCTACTGCTATGGAAACAGCTTTTGTTACCTTTGAGCCAGCAGTTATAGTGCCCTCAATGGCTTGACTAGCACGACATTTAAGAGTATCGCCATTTGTGGTGTAAAACGTCCCAACAATAACACTAGTCATATTAGAGTATGCCCAAATGTCAATACTGGTAGTTATGCCAGCAACAGTAGCAGGATGGTCTTTGCCTATGACCGTTCTAGCAGGATTAAAAAACGTAGCTCGGTCTGTAGCTTCAGCGCCAATATCAACTGCAGGAGAAGCTAATAGAGGAGTAGTAATTCCTCCTGCTAAGAGCATTGCTAAGAGCAAACCAATCAATAACTTCTTAACCATATTTATGCACCAACTCTAATGATAATATACTCTCTACAGGGATTCACTTTACACCCACAACCACACTTACAATATATCCTCATTTTCACTACCTTACTAACCAAACCTTATAAACAAATATCGCAACAGCCAAGAAAGTTATTACACCCGCTATAATCCAACTAAGTAACCCAAACCAAGCACCAGCCAGCAAAATAGGATAACCAACACCTAGACCAATCACTAAATGACCGCCAAGCGTTAGCAAGGAGACTACAAGAATGAAGGCTATGAAGGTTATAATCCCCCCAAACACATCTCCAGTCACACCAATCAAGCCTCCTGCATCGGTTAGTGTCGCAGCGATTTGTGCTCCTACCCTTGTTGTCCAAACCGTTTCCCCCTGTAATGCGTGGGTATAGTCCTCTTCTTCATACGAAGGCTTTTGAGAAACCTGCTCAAACAATTCTGGTCTAACCTCATTCAGATGGGGGATTCCAATGGAGAATATAATATGACCTAATGCGTTTAGCACTTCCCCTTTGTCGGCTATAGTTATTGTTAGGTCAATACCTATATCATCACCTATAATGTTGGCTTGCTCTATAACCCAAGCATCAAGGAATGAGTCTATTGCCCCCCCCCAATCTGCTACTACCAAAAGATAATCAGAATAAGGATTAGCACCAAAATCACCATATAGCCTAATAGTATAATCTGCTGCTCCCCATTCCAAAGTATCAGCAAGTGCCTTTGATAAGTAGATACTAGCAGGTCTATGTCCCCACGCCACACAACTTGTCTGAGCCTTGAGAACAGCACCATCAAGTAACCGAATGTAGAAGTATGATGCTGGATTTTCAGTAGGGTAGTAAGGTGTATATTCGTTATCATAGGTTAGAACAATCAGCCAATCACCAGTTGAGATATAACCGTTAAATACTTGAGCGCCAAGCACTTCAAAAATAGGTTCTCCCCAGATTTCAAACATAAAGTCATCATCAGCATCCCCAGTCCAAGTTATCCCACCATTGGCCGATGTTTCTTCCTGCCCATTGGCTTCGGCACCAGCAGTGCCATCAGAATTCCACCACACCGAGTTAGTTACATTCCCTGCTGTGGCTCTCACTACAATAGCATACATAGTAGAAGCCTCAAGACTATAAGGAGTTACATCAAAGGCATACCATACGCCAGCAACAGCATCAGTAAAGTTGTTGCCATTAAGTGTTCCAGAGGTTAAGTCAACTCCACTAGGGTCAGTGGCAGTAGTCTTCCTAATGCTTACCGTTACTGTGCTAGGGCTACCTTCTCGGTATAATAAAAGCCTAACAGATGTTACGGAATGAGCCTCAGTGCCAGTAGTAAAAGTTTGTGCTCCCCATATATTCCCGTAAAGCTCAACAGCCTCATCATTACCAGCAGAATATCCTTCATACAACTGAGCATCAGCAGCTAAAACTGGTAAAACTGGCATAAGAAAAGAAGCCAGTAACCCTACTGCTAACAGACCGGCTAATATCTTCTTAATCATTTACACGCCTCGGTTTCCTTGCTTGTCTGATTAGTCTAATAAATGCAACAGTTCCCATAATTATCCATATGGGGAATAAAACTACTTCAACCCATTGTTCCCCAAAGGTGTTGATTGTTACTAGACATTCCCCTCCATTGAAGAATGCCAAGAAAAACACAATCACCATATTTACTGCTATGACTAGAAGAAAACCTACAGATACGAAATCAAAAACCTTCATTCTCATCCTATGGACTCACCTCAGTAGCCAATACCCCTACTGCTAACAGACCGGCTAATATCTTCTTAATCATTATTTAGACCTCTTTTGCCTCTTTCGTGGCTTTTTCCAGTCACGATGCTTACAATGCGGACATTCCTTCGGATTCAGGACCCGAGGGAACCATTTATATCCGCACTTTTCGCATTTCAACTCAGTTATTGTTCTCATATTATTATACTATCATAATAAAATAACTTTGTCAAGCACACAAAGAAAGCCCCCAGTGTTTTATGCTGTGGGCTTCTATTCAAGTAGCCTAATGAATAATCGCTTCAATTTATTGCCTCATCCCCCCCAAAGTAGTCGGTGGGGGGGGATATGGTTTAGTGGTTCGCCTAATTTGGGGCTTTTTAGGTTTCGGCGGATATTCCATAGCCTCCGCTTCTGATACACCAAAGAGGTCTCCAGTATCTTCCTCTTCTGGCACACTAAAGAGGTCTTCATTATCTTCCTCTTCTGGTAAGGCAACCCCCTCTGTACCCATTACATCTTCCTCAGTAACATCAAGTATGTCGCTAAATCCATCATCCCGGGGTTCTACTTCTTCCTCTGCCTCTTCTACAACCTCTAGCCCCGGCGGTGTGATAGGCTCTCCTTCTTCTGGTGGTGATACTGGCGCGGGAACGGCAACTAATCTCCCATCCGGCATCCTGACATATCTTGGTGTTGTCATCTTATTCTCTCCTCATGGTCTAAACCCTTTTAATGTTGTCATATAATCATAATGAGTAAGCCGTTTGCCCTTACGCTTCGGCTTCTTTTTACTAATCCTTGCCCGGCTAACACCCCGACCTGCTAACTCACCAGGGAATGTTTCTGTGTCTATCAAATGCCTATCAATGCCCTCACCAATTGACATCCCCTTTGTGGGGCTTGGTATCCTTTTACCCACATCAGTTTCTAATCCCTTGCCAGCAAATGCTATCTGAGTTCCACCGGCAGTAATAAAAGCATCTACTATCCCTAAATCTATACTAACATCTTTAGGTATCAAACCTCTAGGCTGTCCTATCATCTGGATTGTCTCTTGAGGCGTTCTGCCTAACCTTGCACCTTCAGGTGCTACCCCTCTTGGTAGTGTCATAGGCTTGTCAACATCGTAAGGCGGTGGGATAAACTTCCAGTATAGCCCCATCTTGAAAGCATAAGACCCCATAGGGATAGCTTGAACCCTACGCCTTGGCTCACCCTCTAAACCTAGAATAATAGGTGGTAGTAGGACAGGCGGTGGCACAGGCGGTGGCACAGGCGGTGGCACAGGCGGTGTTATTATTGCCGGCACTGGCGTAGGTGTTGGAGTTGGAGTAGGTGTTGGCGTGGGTGTTGGAGTCGGAGTAGGCGTAGGTGTAGGAGTAGGCGTCGGAGTAGGCGTAGGGGTAGGCGTAGGGGTAGGTGTGGGTGTAGGAGTGGGCATAGGTGTGGGCGTAGGGGTAGGTGTGGGTGTGGGTGTTGGAGTAGGTGATATTATTGTTATAGGCGTAGGTGTTGGCGTGGGTGTTGGCACTGGCTCTACTACAGGCACCACTTCAGGTTCAACTACAGGCTCAACTGTCGGCTCTATAATCGCTGGCTCAGGCACCACTTCAGGTTCAACTACAGGCTCAACTGTCGGCTCTATAATCGCTGGCTCAGGCACCACTTCAGGTTCAACTACAGGCTCAACTGTCGGCTCTATAATCGCTGGCTCAGGCACCACTTCAGGTTCAACTACAGGCTCTATTACAGGCTCTATTACAGTAGGTGTAATAGATGGTATCAATGCTGGCGGTGGTGTGGTTGACCATCTTGGTATAACCTGACCTGTCTCTGGTATCGTCTCATACCAGTGATATATCTGTGGCTCTGCTGCTTCTAGTGCTGCCAACTGCTCTGGTGTCATAGTCTTTGTTGAAGGTGCTACTGGCACTCCAGCACTCATACCCCAATGAACTGCCTTTGGCAGTGTTATTCCTGCCATCGCTAATTCCCTAGTTAGTGTTTGCGTTTGCGTTAATGGCAAGGGTATTAGTATCTTGACAGCAGTTTTAGTGGGTATAGTCAAAAACCACTCATCTGGTGCTGCTTGGATTACACCAAAACTAGGTGTCCCTGCTCCAAACATCTGTGGCGTGAACTCACCATACGTGGCACTGGTAAAACCTTTTATCCCTGTGTATTGAGTTATAGGTATCTCTGGCTTTTTAGGGAATAATGGTGGTCTAGGGGGACTTACAACAGAAGGCTCATAAAATGGTGCATCTACGCCTGTCATATAACCACCATAGCCACTTTCGCCTAATACCTTACCCATTTCAGCCAGTGGCAACTGCCTACCCAATGTCGCCATCCTAGCGTGGACTTCAGTAACCCTTTGTAGTTGTGCTAACTGAGCAGGCGACATTGACATTCTAGGGACTATGCTTTCTAAAGCTAGGCTTGTGTTTTGATATTTCAAGGCAGCAACCTGTAACTGCTTCAAAGTAGCGTTATAAGCAGCAGTTCCTGGCTTCATTGTGCCTAACAGTTGTCTAGCCCTAGCGACATCATCACTAGAATTGATTACAGCGTTTATTGCTTTTGTGGCTACTGAATCACTAACAAAAGGTGATAACCTTTGTAATACCCATTTGCCAGGACTTGTCAGTTTCAATACACCAGTAGCCAACTTGGTAACTGGTGGTATCCAAATTGGTGAGGTTATCAAGGCAACATTGATGGCTGTCAGTGTCCATTCTAAAGGCGTAATATCCGATACTTTATATTCAGGATATGTAGCCCTCAATGCCGGTAGTCCAGCCCTAGTAGCCATCCCTGTCAGTTGTGATGCCACAGCAGTAGCACCACCATAAGTCTGTGAGTAAGTCTGGCTGGCTTTAATCCTCATATCCTCTGTCGGCTTAATGCCCTCAGTCTCTAAAGCCTGTAGGTATTGAGCAACATAAGTGTCGTGTGATACTGCTGGCTGGTCTTTACTTAGCCACGCTGAATTAGCTTCCATATATTGTGCTCTAGCTACCTCATCTTCCATAACATCACCACCCAAATCCCATCCTCTGCTGTTATAGTATTCCTTTAGAAACTCCGCCCTAGCCCCCCATCCCCTATCTATGCTAGGTGCTTTGATAGCTAGAACAGTAGGGATATTCTCATATTCCCAAGTTGATCCACCACCAGGATACTGCTTTACACCACCAGGTTGAGTGCGAGCACTTTTAACATCACCATATTTTGCCTCATAGCTATCTATCAACCCACTGATAGTTAGGTTAGGATTAGCAGCTTCGTATTCGTCTAATGTGGGGATATAATCAGGATCGCCCATTCTCGCTGCTTGCTCTTGACCGGCAGTATAACCAGCATACTCAACCCCTAGTATTTGAGTTGGTATAGGCTTTAGTGCTTCGTCTATTTGTGCTTGCGTAAAGCCAGCAGTTAGTAGTGTGGATTCACCAACTTCAGGATAGTCGGCGATATACCTTTTAATGTCATAGCCTATAGGATATTGTTCTTTTAATACTTCAAAGGGATAACCAGTCCCTACAGGTGCTTGTAATACAGCATAACCACCTAAAGTCTCAAAGGCAGCCTGTTGCTCATCATAGGCTACTCGTTGCTTTGCTATTATTCTATCCGCATCAGCAAATCCACCAGCTACTAAAGCAGCATATACATCAGGTGAGCTAGTCTTTAATTCATCTAATTGTGCTTTGTTAATCCACTGGCCATCTGGTAACTTCTTATTAGTAGCTTCAAACTCTGCTATTGTCTGCACTTGTGCTTCTGCTTCTGCGGCTATCCTATCTTTTCCAGCCAAGTATGCTTCATAGCCTCTCGCGGGGTCAATCAGAATCTTAAATAATTCAGGGGTTTCCGTCTTGATTCTTTCAAGGTCTTCCCTGGTGAAATAGGTCTGTCCATATAGGTGAACTATTTCTCCGCTTTTAAGCTTTGCTTGAAACTTGTCATACTCTGCTTGCCTTTTTTTAAGCTCGGCTAGGTAAGCACTATATCCTCCAGCAGCTAGGATTCTATAGAGGTCAAGGTCAGTCTTCCTCATCCCTTCAATAGTAGATGCTGAAAGGAACTCTGTCTCAGAGATATAAATAGAGCCTGCTTGGATAACGCCCCACGCAATCTGCTGGTTGAATTTCTCTTCACCTGATAATGCTTGGTATGCCTCATACTCCTCACGAGTGAGTTCCGGCATAGGATCTGGCTTAAAAGGCAGAGGCTCTGGCTCAATTACTTCAGGTGGGACTTCCTCTGCCATTCTCCTTGCTTCAGCTTCTGCTTTAGCAATAGCTTCGGCCTCTGCTTTAGCTTGAGCTTCGGCTTCAGCCTGTTCTCTAGCTAATCTAGATGCTTCTCTTACTGCAGCTAATTCAACAGCTTCTTGTTCTGCTGCAACTTTAGTTTGCTGAGCCTTGGCTGCTGCAGCCTTAGTAGCTGCATCTGCTGCAGCAATAGCAGCAGCATCTCCTGTAGCTTTGGCCCTTGCTGCATCAACTGCCGCCTGGTATGCTGCTACAGCTGCTTCTTCAGCAGCTTGAGCAGCTTTTGCCTCAGTTGCCACCTGAATCGCCATAATCTGAGCTTGAGCCTCAGCTTTAGCTTGAGCTTCGGCCTCTGCTTTAGCTTGAGCTTCCCTAGCTAGTCTAGAGGCCTCCCTTACAGCCGCAAGTTCCCTTGCTTCTTGCTCTGCTTGAGCTTTAGCTGCTGCATCTCTAGCTTTAGCTTCTGCTGCAGCCTTAGCTTCTGCCTCTGCAGCTACCTGAACCGCGATAATCTGAGCTTGAGCCTCAGCTTTTGCTTCGGCTTCAGCCTGTTCTCTAGCTTTTCTTGATGCCTCTTCCCTAGCTAGTCTAGCAGCTTCCCTTACTGCTGCGAGTTCTATCGCTTCTTGGTCTAATCTAACCCTCTCAGCTTCTGCCTCTGCCTGAGCTTCTACTTCTAATCTAATCCTCTCTTCCACATCCCTTGCTTGAGCTTCTGCTTCTGCTATAACTCTTGCTCTATCCACCGCAGCAGCTGTTTCTGCCTCAGCTTTAGCAATAGCTTCTGCCTCAGCCCTTGCTCTAGCCGCCTGAGCTTCCCTAGCTAGTCTAGCAGCTTCCCTTACTGCAGCAAGTTCTATCGCCTCCTGCTTCGCTTGAGCTATAAGTGCTGCATCCCTTGCCTCAGCTTCTGCTCTAGTCCTAGCAGCCTCAGCCTCTCTTGCTTGCCTAGCAAGTTCCCTTACTGCCCTCAGTTCTTCTTCATTATCAGGCATATTTATCCTTTCCTAATATAAATATGGTATCTTTTTAGAAAGTGCATAACCCCACCCTGCTGAACTATCCTCACTAAATATCCAAGCCTCTTATAGCGTGATTTTAAACTATTAGCAGTTTTCTTGCTGACAAAAGAGTCTTTTAATGTGTATCTTTTGCCAGCGAAACTCCGTGTTTTCGGGATTTTAACGAAATCAGTCATTTTCACCATTTTTACCTCACAATACCAAGCGTTTTACTTTGCCATTTTCTTGATATTTACTGCCAGAATAGAGGCGTTTTACTCCGCCCCCTTTTGCCCTCACCATCACATATTTACGCCCACTTTTAGTTATGTGAATTATAGGACGACCAACCCTGCCATGATACATTTTACTCTTTTTTGCTCGACCTATTATCGCCATCACTTCCCTCCTTCCTTTATTTTCTTTGGTTTCTTTATGTTTCTTCTGCCTTTATTACCCACTATCACTTACCTCCTATGCTTTGACAAGCTTGGTTCATCCATCCACTTTGAGTTATGCCGTTCCCCATCCCTATCAACTAGTGTTAGACGATATTTATGATGATAATTAGGGTCATCGGAAATGTTTACTCTATTTATTTCTCGTTTAACTGTAGGGTTTTGCCATGAATATACCATATCGCCTACTCTATATTTTGGTCTTGTTGCTTTTCTGGTTCTTGCCATCACTTACCTCCTATTCTAAACATTTTAGTTCCACATACAGGGCATATTCCCTTCGTTGCTTTATTCTCGTTTTTCATTGTTACCTCTTGCGGATTCCTGATTTCCCGCTTGGCACGACACTTCACACAATAACCTTGCATTATTACTTACCTCCCTTTTTAGGTTTCATTGTAAAACGCCGACATTTTTTACACTCATAACGCTGACGATTACGAGGTCTGCCCGCTTTTCTTAACTTTACACTTCCACAAAAAGGACATTTCAACTTCATATGTGTATATATACACTATTTTACACATTTTGTCAAGTCCAAGAGTTAGCTTAACATAAATCATTCCTTCAAATCGGCAATCCATAGCTAATTTTGGGTACATTTTGATAATTTGTGATACCAAAGTATCATCCTTAAAATTATTTTCAAAAATAGTTGAAAAGGGACTTGACAAACCTTGACTATAGTATTATACTATGGTCAATATGATAGAAATAAATAAACTCCAATGCAAAAGATGCGGTCATAGTTGGGTTCCGAGACAATCAGTAGTAAGGGTATGCCCACAATGTCATAGTCCCTATTGGGATAAAGAAAGGCTAAATTCGCCACAGGAAATTAATAAGGATTAAGTATAGCTAATATATCAAGTCTAAAGGAGAAGGGAAATGAAAAAACAACAGGATGATACAATGACACTTAAAAGTACTGCCAATAAGGATATTCCACATAACATACTCCCTCCAAGCCTTGAAATGATGCATGAAATAGTAGAGGCGAACAAACAACATCAACTATTTGTCGCAAAACTAGAGCAATCAGGCATTACGATTGAAGAACTTTGCCAATTCATTGCCTCACATTTTAAAGAACTTGAAAATCAATACAAGGAACGAATAAAGGACTTGTTCCATGAGTTAACGATGCTCTCTAACGAACCACAAACACACTTATTTAAGAAAACCACCTATAAAGTAGAGTTGACTCTTCAAGATTGGAAATCACTACAAGATAGATATTTACAATAGAATAGCTAATATATCAAGTCTAATTAAAGGAGAAGGGAAATGACTACAACAAAAACTATTACTAAACTTGAGGAGAAACTAAATGGGGAATATGCCGAGTCCCTAAAGAGCCACAAACTAATGGTGGCAAAACGCAAAGAGGGCAAGAAAATCATTAAGCAATTGCCGGAAGGGTTTGCCGATATGAGGTGGTATGCCTTCCAAAAACTAGAGGACAACAAGTGGTATTTAGAAACTTGGGGTATGGAGGAAAAAGAAGCTGACGAATTTATCAAGAAGATCAAGGTAATGGGAATTTATGGCTTGAAATCCAGTTACAGAGCCTACAATAACTCTTGGCAATATACTGGGTCATTTGCAGTTGATGGCATTGAGATAGTTATCAAGATTGATGGCGGGAGCAAACCCCCAAATTGCCGAGTTGAGGAACATAAAGAGTTCAAAGAGGTCATAACCTATAAAGCTATCTGCGAAGAAACAGAGGAGGAATTATAATCCCTTCACATCCTACCTCTTAGTTCCGACTAGGGGGTAGTAGTAAGGGGATTAAATAAAAAGAAGGGTAAAATGGCTAAATATAAAAAGAAAACCGATTGGATTTGTAACCACTGTGGCAAGATAAATGATGTCTATGCCCGATTATGCTCTAGTTGTATGGAGAAAAAACAAGGTAACGAGAAGAGATTGTAATAGCTAGTATATTATAGGAGGGACGAAATGAACTACTACGAGAAATATAAGGTAGATGTGCCTGAAGGGATTAGTGGTGAGTGGAAAGTAGAGAAGTTCACTGTTGCCGAAAATGATATTGGAGCCATATCTTATGCTCTACACGGCAGACCCGTTCCACCAGGCACTTACACTCGCTTAAAGAAAGAAGGGGCTTGGGACCCTATGATGTCCGATACCCCTGCTGAAATTAGAGACCATATGGAGTTTATTCATAGAGCGACAGGAAGATGTCTGCTTAATGGACTAGGTTTAGGGGTTGTGCTAAAAGCTATCCTAGCAAAGCCAGGAGTAACACAAGTAGATGTCGTTGAGATAGAGCAGGATGTCATCAACCTAGTCTGGCCTACTTATAAAGACGGGAATAGGGTAGCACTCTATCACACTGATGCTTTCACAATACAATGGCCTAAAGACACTAGATGGGATTGTGCTTGGCACGATATATGGCCAGCACTCTGCACAGATAATCTACCTGAAGTTGCCAAGTTAAAGCACAAATATGCCCGTAAGGTAAAGTATCAAAAAGCGTGGATGGAGGAAGAGTTGAGGGATTATCGTAGGCGTGGAGGTTAAGTCATAGCTAGTATATTATAGGTAATTAAAAAGAGGTAAAATATGGACAACCTCATAGACAAGATAAAAAACCTAATTACTCCCACACCCTCTACTTCTGAGGAAACTATTACAGAGTTACAAACTAGAACCCAGAATCTAGAACATCAGGCTGACCTTGCCGAAACCGAAGCGAAACTACGGGGACGACTTGAGAAGGCTAAAAAGCGGATAAAAGCCGTGAGGAAAAACGATAGACGCTTACTTTACATCTTGGTGGGATTAGTATTTTTAGTTATTATCATCTGGATTTTCGCAGGGAGTTGCTAAAATGACGGAACTGGGGATAGCATACGAGAGCCACAGCAATAGAAATATAGCGATTGCTCTGACCGATCGCTATCCCCAGCCGACCATCCTGACAGGTTTTAAAGGGGAATTTTGTTGGGTAAAACGTAACATATTTTGCCAGGAGAACTACTGCCTGGGTTGTGAAATATATCAAAGGAGATACAAAGATGACCGATATTGAGTTGATAACACTAGCCCAAAAACGAGAGCGTAAACAAAAGGAGATAGAAATGATATTGTACTCCGGTAAAGCTAAGGGTATGACTAGGGAAGCAATCACTAAAGCCTGGCTGAAACTAACTAGGGAAATTGAGCCACTAGAAGCTACAGACTTTAGCGTAAATTGACAAAAGGAGTTGATAATATGACCTCAAATATTAAATGGTTAAAAGCCCGATGCCTTATATGTAACCGAAAATATGAACATCCCGAAAATTACAAGCCGAAAACATGTGGAGATTATGATTGTCTCCGCAAATATCTACACCCAGAACTTAGTATGGTAAGGAGGTAAGGGGTAATGGGGGGGACTAAGGCATTGGGTAAGATTAGATTTGAAATACGCAAAGGCAGTATAATCAATCTATTAGGTAATCCCTGGTTTATTTGGGAAGTACCGAATTGGTTAGCAACGCTTATTCGGAAAATTAAAACTAGTGGAGGCAAGGAGTAATTGTGAATGAGATAAAGAGACGTCAAAGGATAGTAAGGCGAAAGATGGTATGTAGTATATTATTGCAAGTGTTTGGTTTTGGGGGAATGTTTGTAGGTGTTGTAGGTATATGTGCTGAAGGCACAAAGGATGCTTGGGGATTAGGATTATTATTAGCAGTGGCACTTATTGTAGTAGGAATTGTAATGTTCTGGGTTGGTCTTGGAATACAACCTTACAAGGATTGGGTTTGGGAAGAGGATAGGGGGGGGGCTTTGGAAGGAATTAAAGGCTCTAGGAGGTAAGGGGTAATGAAACAGACAACAATATGGGATAACACAATAGAGGATTACAAGGATTATGGATTTAACATAGATACGCCGGATGACTTATTCTTGGAACTTTATTTCAAGGACAAGTTAATCGCCACTTTTCACCGAGATAAGATTACGCCCAATATACTAATAGATGGGTGCGAAAATTATCTAAAAAGCATAATGTGAGGGAGTTAATCGTGCAATTTATCTGTTCGGTGTGTAAGCAAAAAACCCCCCACTTCAAGGGGCTGTTGGACCACTACAAAGCTACACACACCGGTCTTTTGAAGCGGTACGAAATCAAACATATACTATCTAGGGTAACATTACTCGCTTATTCCCCTGATGCTAATACTGCAATAAAGGCTCAAAACTGGGAGAAAAAGGATTGTAAGATTAAGGAGATAAAATAATATGCTAAAATACTATTTGTGTCCTGATGGACAAAAAAGAGCAATTATGGAATGCTTGGAAAGATGCCCCCGACCAGAAGGAAGATGCTTGAGTTTGCCCACATTAGTTACCATCGGGCAAACAAGGATATGGTCAAGTAATCCTTCAACAACGCAATGCCTCAATCCAACAAGGATAGAATACCTGCAAATAAAATATGACTATGAAGTTGACCCCTTTGACCGGGCATTTGCACTATTGGGGACAAGGCATCACGGTAGACTCGAACAAGTCGCCAAAAAGATTGAGGGGCTAGAGGCTGAAGTAAAACTAAAAGGCGAAGTTTCAGGCATCCTGGACCTTCTGGAGCCTCTAAATGGAGGCGAGGAATATCGTTTAATTGATTATAAAACATTCGGGAGTTACGCTGTGGCCAAGCAGTTGGGGATAAAGGAACATGGCGAATATGACAGGTGGAAACTCGCTATGCAGTTGAATAACTATAGAATCATGGCCCAGGATTTGGGGTTCAATGTAGTTGAATTAAAGGCACAGATTACAGTAAGAGATGGTAATACATTTTCAGCCCGAAATAATAAAATAGATAAAAACCTTTACCTTTTGCCGGTAGAGATACTACCTGATGATGAGGTCAAAGAATACTTTACTGATAAAGCATACCAACTATGCCACGCAGTAGAAACAGACGCGCTACCTAATATGTGTAGTTATGATGATACTTGGGCTAATAATAGGCGATGTAAATCTTTTTGTGCGGTTGCACAATATTGCCCTGAAGGGGCAAAATTAAACAAGGTAAAATATGAGGGGAGTTAGTTCCCAGAAAGGAGTAAGGAGAAATAAAGAGGGATGAGTAATTTATGGGCTGGTCAATGGTATAGCCGTAATAGATTAGACGGAGTTACAAGGCACATACTTTGCGAAAATTGCTTGCCCGTATTGTTCAGAACTCGCAGGGCGTGTAGGGAGTTCATAAAAGATAAATACGGTTATATTAAAGATAGGGAGGATTTAAGAACAGAGCCGCACGGATGGCGATTACCAAGGGCTGTCAAGGTTAAAATAGAGGTTTTAGCCCCTATTAGTTAGTAGGAGGAGTATGGATAACTGGTATAAAGAATACGGAATTGAGAAGCCTTACTATGCGGATGATTATGTCTGTATAGTTAATGCTGACTGCCGTGAAGTTTTACCACGTATTCCTGATGAGAGTATAGACCTTGTGCTGACTGATCCACCTTATCCCGACCAACATCATGAATATGGAGATTGCGATATATCTTTATTGAATAACTTTGGTTGTAGGCAATTGGTATTTTGGAGTGCTAAGGTAGATTTCCCCCTAGATTATACTGCCATACATATTTGGGACAAGCAAACAGGCTTCGCCTCAGAATACGAGAGAATATTTGAAAGATGTGGTTATCGTAACTACAAATTGTTTAATGCTAATGTAATGAACTCTAGTTTAGCTGCTAATTATGCCTATGATACATTTTGGGGACATCCCTCACAAAAGCCACGCAAGCTAATAGATGCCCTTATAAACTACGCTAGCAAACAAGGCGATATTTTACTAGACCCATTTCTTGGCTCAGGCACAACAGCCTACTGTGCCAAGAAGTTAAACCGCAAGTGTATCGGCATAGAGATAAAGGAAAAGTATTGCGGGATAGCAGCAAAGCGCTGTAGCCAAGGTGTATTTAATCTTAATATTAGTTAAAGGAGTAGCAGGAAATGAAAAGCCTTATAATGAAATATCAGCAAGTGCTTGGAGACAGGCATACTTTTGACAAAAATGACCCATCTAGTATAAGGGCATTTGACCTTCGGCTACGAGAAGCAATAGGTAAAACAGAAGATATTAAAGTGGCTAGGGCTTCTCATAATATAATCAGGTCGGTGGAGGATGGTGAGGGGTTTTGCAGAATTTGCCACAGGAATTTACAGGTAGTTGGGGTAGGCAGGGTTAATGATTATCTAGCCTTGAGACACCCTCTATGTAAAGCTCCAATATGTCTTGAGTGTTCAAAAACCTGCCCTGATGCCTTTCACAAAGCCTTCAAAGAAGGAATCATAAAAGCATCTAGGGTTTATCTAGGTTAGGAGGAGTAGAAGGAAATGAATCAACAATATCCTGCATTAAAAGGACGCGACGGGAGAGAATATCAAAATGGTGCTATTTGTGATAAGGATAAGTTTATGCACCTTAGTGTAGATATGGGGCATACAACTATCTGTGGCAATATTCCCGATAAATTCCTTATAACGTATTCTGATGTAGAGATAACTTGCCCCGAATGTGTAAAGATACTAAAAGCAAAAGTTAATCCACCCCATCTTGAAGGGGAATAAGGAGGTATAGATGCTAAAAGAACAAGTGGCAGAATTACTTTATGCCGATGGTGATAATTTGCCTATTAATGGATGGCACTATCTCAACCACATTAGCAAAGATATTTATAGGCTAAAAGCAGGTCAAATCCTCAATCTCTTTAAGTCAGAAGTAGATAAATTGGCAGTGATGGATGATGAGGAACTAAGGAACCATTTAACTGTTAATGACTGCCTTAACTTATACGATGAAGAAGGGATAATAGGACTTGTGGAAAAAGTAAGAGACGTTTCAAGGGAAGCCCAGCTCCA